>WNGE01004439.1_pt1 | contig 16135 bp, 11 predicted proteins | sample 5400651 | NCBI WGS metagenome assembly WNGE01 (sample SAMN13153370, study PRJNA577476) | soil metagenome | isolation source: 60 cm soil or saprolite under grassland replicate 2 | place: USA:California | collected 2016-06-15 | reverse complement strand
GTGCCGCCGAGGGCCAGCCCGAGCGGCTTGCCGTCGATCGTGGCCATCGCCACGCAGCCGCGCAGGCGGCTGGAGCCGGGCACCTCGGGGATGCGGGCGCCACCCGCGTCGATCTCGCTGATCCGCACCTGGCTGCCGGGGCCGATGACCCGGGTGATGGTGAGGCGCAGCCGGCTCGCCGCCTGCCTCGGGAAGCGGATGCGGCTGGAGCCGGCACGCAGCCGCGCGGTGCGGGGCGGCCCGCCGTCCAGCGACAGCTCGACCTGGGTGGCGGTGTCCACGCCGACCAGGCCCTTGGGCACGGCCTGGGTCACGGTCACGTGGTCGAGCCTGCGGCGCGGGAAGCGCAGCTCGACCCACTCCCCCACGCCGCGCCCTGCCGGCACCCAGGCGGTGTCGGGGTCGCCGTCGAGCGCCTGCGAGGCCCGCACGCCGACCCCGTCGAAGGCGCGCGACGAGGACACGGCGACCACGCTCCCCGAGGCGCCGGCCAGCCGGTCCACCTGCGGCTCGGGCAGGCCCGGCCCGGCCCGCACGAAGCCCGCCGGCGCAAGCTGCCGCTCGTCCGGCAGCCAGAAGCTCCGGTCGAGGGCGCGCTCCTCGTCGTCGTCGGGCGTGGCCGGGTCGCCGTCCGCGCGGGCCAGCACCACGTCGAGCGGGGTGGAGGCCAGGCGCTGCCGGGCGCGCTCGTCGAGGCCGGCGGCGAGCTCGCGCAGGCGCCCGGGCAGGCGGACGCCCTCCGACACCCGCACGCCGGGCACGCCGATCTCCCAGAACCCCACCGGGTTCAGGCCCGGCCCGCCGCGGGTGCGGGTGATCTCCACCGTGAGTGTGGAGGTGGTGGTCGGCGGCAGGCTCACCGTGACCGACGGCCGGGGCGGCACGTCCGCGTCCACGGTGCGGCCGTCGAGCCGGACCTTGACCGCGGCGATCTGCACCGGCCCGCCGAGCAGCGGCCGCAGCGTGAGCCTTGACACGGTCACCGGCCGCTCCAGCCCGATGGTGACCGACTGGCCTACGGCGGCGCCGAAGTCGCCGGTGACCCAGGCGGTGCGCGGGTCGCCGTCGAACGCGAACGCGGGCTTGCCGTAGGGGACCAGCCCGAACACCGTGCCGGAGCTGGTGGCGGTCACCGAGCGGGCGCCCGCCACCACGGCGGTGGCCTGGCGGGCGGGGTCGCCGAACAGGCTGAGCGTCGGCGTGCCCGGGTCCAGCGGCTGGTCGGCCCGCAGCGTCGGCGAGTAGCTCTGCCCGGTGCGCTGCACGCGCCAGGCGCGGCGCCGGTTGGTGTCAGTGAGCACGAGGTGGGCGCCGTCGTCCAGCGCCAGCGCCAGGTCGTCGGTGCTCACGTCGCCGAGCAGCCGGAAGGCGGGCTGGCCCCGGAGCAGGCCGAGCCGCTGGAGCCCGCCGAGCGCGAAGTTGTCCCCGTCGACCAGCAGCGTGCCGGCTGCCGGCTCGGCCCGCACGAGCGGCCGCGGGTCGCTGACGGCATAGCGCCGCAACGGCGGCAGCGCGGCGCCGGCGGGGCCGGGCGCCGCGGGGGCGACCGTGTTCTGGCCGGGCCGCCCGTAGCTGGCGTCGAGGTGCAGGCCCGGGTCGCCGGCGAGCTCGGCGGCCAGCGCCGAGGGCTCGGCCCCGCCGGCCTCCTCCCAGACCACGTCGTTGCGGACCAGGACCTGGCTTGCGCCGAGGTAGCGGGCCATGGCGGCCACGCCGCCCCGGTCCGGCGCGCCGGCCGCCAGCGGGACGTCCAGCGCGGCGAGGAAGTTGGACTGCTCGCCGGAGCCGTTCGGCACGGTCGAGCGCAGCACCGAGTGCCGGTCCAGCAGCGAGGCGGGCAGGTCGTCGGGACCCTGCCAGCCCCAGCGGTAGTCGGCCTGCACCTGGCCTGGCAGCAGCAGCACCCGGCTGCTCGCCGGGCCGGCGTCCAGCGCGGCGGCCGCCTGCCGCCAGTACCCGGGCACCCGGAAGCGCTCCAGCGCGAGCCCGCCGGTCCAGGCGGGCAGCACGGCGAGCGCCAGCACGCCCAGCCCCACCAGCGCGGCGGCCAGCCTCCACCCGTGGCCGCGCCATGCCGGGTCGGCGCCGCGCCCCGGGGGGTCAGGGCCGCGCCGCCCGCCGGACCGGCCGGCCAGCTCCGCCGCGCCGAGGGCCACCAGCAGGGCAATGGCGAGCGCGGCCAGGGCGCCCGCCTTGTTGGTGGTGCGGAAGGCGATCGCGCCCGGGACCTGCTCGAAGGCGCGGTTCAGCAGGCGCCCGAACGGCGAAGGGTTCGAGGTCGGGAACAGTCCCACCATCACCGGCACCGCCACGGCGAGCAGCAGCGCGCCGAGCGCCCTGGCCCTGGACCGCGACACCAGCGCCCCGGCCGCGGCCGCCGCCGGCAGCGCGAACGAGGCGAGCACCACCAGCGGGCTGGTGAGGTAGGCGGCGAAGCCCGGCAGGAACAGCCGCTCCCCCACCCGCCCGTACAACGTCCACAGGCCGAGCAGCCGCAGCGTCTCCGCGTACGACGAGACGCTGCCGACGTCGCCCGGCTGCTCGGTGCTGGACGCGATCGACTGCCCGCTGCGCGCCGCCAGCACCGCCGGGACGAGCCAGTACAGCGACACCGCCGCGGCCAGCCCGAGGCAGCGCAGCGCCGGGCCGGCGAGGTCGCGCCAGCGCCGCTCGCGCGCGAGCGCGGCGTAGGCGAGGTAGCAGGGCACGCCGAGCAGCATGAACAGCGACACCACGCCGGCGTTGGTGCCGCCGCAGGCGAAGAAGGCGAGCGCGAACGCGGCCGGCCAGCGCCAGGAGCGCGGCTCCCGCACGGCCCGGGCCAGCGCCAGCAGCAGCCACGGCAGCAGCGCGTAGGGCAGCAGGACCGGGTTGGTCGCGCCGGCCACGACCACGTAGGGGTTGACCACGTACAGCAGCGCGGCCGCGACGCGCCCGGCGGGGCCGGAGCGCTGCCCGGTGACGGCGTCGCCGCCGCCGGCCACGTCGTGGAACAGCCGCACCGCACCCCACCCCGCGACCGCCAGCAGCAGGGCCCGCCACAGCCGCACCGCCAGCCACGCGTCCGCGCCGAGCGCGCGCAGCGCCCACACGGCCAGCGCGACCGGGGCGGTGCCGGTGTCGAAGTTGGGCTGCCCGAGGTAGGGGTCGGGCCGCCAGGCGGCGAGCGCCCCCAGCAGGGTCCGCCCCGGCGCCAGGTACAGCTCGGGCCTGGTGTCCGGCGTGACCTGGCCCCAGTCGGTCGCCAGCAGCACCGCCAGCACCAGGGCCCCGAGCACCAGGTAGGCGGCGGGCTCGGCGTAGCGCGCCGGACGCCGCGGCGGGCCCGGGGGCGCCGCCCGCGCCCCGGCCTCGACCCGGACCAGGTCGCCGCTCAACGCGACGTCCCCGCCCGCCGGCGCTCGAGCGCCCAGCCGGCGGCCAGCAGGGCGGCCACCGCGCCCAGCGCCGCCACGACGACCTCGGTGACCGAGTGGTGCAGGCCGAGCGCGATCGCGGCGACCTCGACCGCGACGGCGGCGCCGAGCAGCCGGTGGCCGTGGCGGTCGCCGGCGGCGATGCCCGAGAACAGCAGGAGCTGGGCCAGGGCCAGGGCGGTGCCGAGGGCGGCGAACAGCGGCAGGGCCGGGCCCACGCCCCGGTAGGCGGCGCCGAACGGCAGCGCCACCGCCAGTCCCGGCGCGGCGGCGACCACCACCACCAGCCCCAGGCCCAGGCCCGCCACCACCATGGCCGCGCGGCCGAGCAGGCGCTGCCGCCCCGCCCGGGCCGTGGCCAGGCGCGGGAACACGATCGTGGCCACGAACTGCGGCGCCCAGTAGGCGATCTTGGTCACGACCGAGCCGGCCGCGTACAGCCCGGAGGCCCGGGCGGGCAGGTAGTGGCGCGCGAGCAGCAGGTCCACATTGGTGAGCAGGAGCAGCCCGAGGAACGCCAGCGACGCCGCGCCCACCTCACGGCCCAGCGCCGACGCCGGGGCGGGGGCGGGACGCGGGGCCGAGGCCGAAGCGAGCCCCAGGGCGGGGGCGGGGCGGACCGCCGCCAGGAGGACCAGCACGGCCACGGCCGACCCCGCCACCGACCCGGCCAGCGCGCCGTCGACACCGTGGCCCGCGGCGACCAGGCCGACCCCCACCGCCAGGCGTGCGACCGCGTTGACCAGCAGCGCCGCGCCCAGCGCCCCGAAGCGCTGCACTCCTTGCAGCATCCCCTGGAGGGCCGAGACCAGCGGCAGCGGCAGGATGCTCGCCGCCAGCCACAGCGCCGGTGCCAGCGAGCCGAGGTGCAGGAAGGCGGCGAGCGCCGGCGCCGCGGCCGCCACCACCAGCCCCAGCCCCAGGCTCACCCACGACACGGCGGCCAGCGTCCGCGACCACAGCTCGGCCACGGCCGCGCGGTCGCCGCCGCGCACCGCCGTGTGGCGGGCGACCACCGCCTGCACCGCCAGCCCCGGCACCGTGCCGATCAGCACCACCGCCAGCAGCGCGCCCAGCGCGCCGTAGGCGCCGGGCTCCAGCAGCCGCACCATCACCAGGTTGAAGGCATAGTTGAGGCCGTTGGACACGGCCATCGCCGGGGCCACCACCAGGCCGGCGCGCGGCAGCGACGGTCCCGCCGCCCACGGCGTCGCGACCTCTCCCGCCAGGGCCTCGGCCAATCAGCCACACCCCGGTACGCGGCGCGACGACATCGGGACCACCTTGAGCACCGCGGAGGCGAGCCTCGGGTGGCGCGGGAGGGTCCTCCACGCGACCCGGACCGCCGGCCGGTAGGCGAGGTCGTAGGCGAGGTAGCGCCAGGCGAGGTCCAGGCCGGGGCGCGCCCGCGCCGCGGCGGGCCGGCGGAAGGCGTACACCCGCAGGCCGTTCCACCAGCGCGGGTCCTCCTCGCGCTCGGCGGCCAGGTCGAACAGCAGCTCGTAGCCGGGGTGGGCGGCGAGGTAGCGCTCGGTGGCGCGCGCGACCATCGGCCAGGAGGCGTCGTCGACCACCACCAGGGCCCGGTCGGCGAGCCAGCGCTCCGCCGCGCCCAGCGCCAGGTAGTGGGGCAGCCGCCCGTGGGCGCCGTCGTAGAAGTAGACGCCCACCGGGGCGCCGAGCAGCCGCCTGCGGCGCAGCAGGCGGAAGCAGTCGCCCTCCAGCAGCTCCACCCGGTCCGGCTCGACCCAGCGGGCCAGGTTGCCGAGCAGCTCGGCGCGGGACGCCTGCGCGTCGAGGTTGAACTCAAGGAAGTTCTCGATCGCGTAGAAGCGGGCGTGCCGGTTGCCGAGCATCGCGCCGATAAGGGAGAGCCCCTTGAAGGTCCCCACCTCGAGGTAGGCCTCGCCCGGCTCGAGATGGGCCGCGGCCAGGTTCAGCAGCGCGAGCTTGGACTCGGTGGCCATGCCGCGAACGTCGCCCAGCAGCGCCCGGAAGCGCCGGTCCAGCGGGTGGGGGGCGCTCAGGTCCCCGCCGAACGCCCTGGGCAGCTCCGCCTGGAACGCCTCGAGCCGCATCGCTCCCCTTCCAGGTCTGGTATGGGCGTGGCGGCCTGCTCGTGCAGGCCCGGCCCAGCAGTCTATTTTCGTCGCAAATGTTTGTGTAGTCTTCCGCCAGAAACGTGGGGGCGTGCAGCCGGACAGCGGACAGCGGGAGGCCGAGGTGGGCCGTCGGGTCGGGTACGTACTGGTGTTCGTGGGGTTCTTCCTGCTCTTCTCCGCGTTCCTGGTGCGCTTCTACGCGTACCCGCGGCTCCAGAAGGCCCCGCTGAACCAGTACTCGCAGCCGGTCGCGACCGGGACCGGGACCTACTTCAACCGGCACCAGCTCAAAGAGGTGACCGCCCAGCTCCAGAACATCCGCACGGTCAGGGGCGACGCCAAGGCGGGCACCGCTCGCACGGCGGTGTGGGACAGCTTCTCGGAGACCAAGGACCTCGGCGACAACGGCGTCCTCACCGCCGAGCGGGAGCGCATCGCCCTGGACCGCGTCACCGGCCAGTCCAGGCACTGCTGCGGGGAGCAGCCCGCCCACAGCGGGCTGACCCTCAAGTTCCCGTTCAACACCCACCGGGGCACCTACTCGTTCTGGGACACCACCGCCAAGCAGGCGTTCCCCGCCGCCTACGCCGCCACCGAGCGCATCGAGGGCGTCACGGTCTACCGCTTCGAGCAGCGCTTCAGCGGCGTGCGACTGGACACGGTGAGCATCAGCGGCGCCCAGGCGGGCCAGCCGGGCGTCGCCAGCGTCCCGGCGACGGTGATCTACGGCAACGTCAAGACGCTCTGGGTCGAGCCGCGCACCGGCATCATCGTCAAGGCCGGGCAGGACGTCACCCAGGTCCTCGAGACCCCGGACGGGCGGCCGGTGCTCACGGTGGTGCGGGCCCAGCTCCTCTACGACGCCAGCACCGTCCACAAGAACGCCGAGGACGCCAAGAGCGCGCGCAGCCAGCTCCGCATGATCCAGTGGCTGCTGCCGGCCGCGGCGCTGGTGCTCGGGGTCGTGCTGATCGTGGTCGGCGTCGCCCTGGCCGCCCGGCAGCCCGCGGGCGGCCAGCGGGAGGAGGCTGCGGAGCCGCGGCCGGCAGACGCGCGCTGAAGGGCCGGGCCGGGCTCGGGGTCGCCGGCGGGCTCGCCGCCCTCGCGCTGGCGCCGCTGCTGGCGCGGGGCTACGTGCTCGTCGACGACATGGTGTTCGTGCCGCGCACGCCCCTGTCCGGCGAGCTGCTCGGCCTCGGCACCTCGGTCGCGCGCGCCGTGCCGAGCGACCTGCTGGTGGCGCTCGCCTCCCGGGCGGTGCCCGCCGACGTGGTGCAGAAGCTCGTGCTCGCCGGGATCTTCGTGGCCGGCGGCTGGGGCGCCGCACGGCTCGCGCCGGTGACGACCGCCGCGGGCGGCGCCGCGGCGGCGGCGCTGTTCGCCTGGAACGCCCACGTCTACGAGCGGCTGCTGATCGGGCACTGGGCACTGCTGGTGTCGTACGCCGCGCTGCCCTGGGTCGTCGCGGCGGCGGCCGCCTACCGTAAGGGCAGCGCGCGTGTCCACCGGCTGGTGGCCGCGCTGGCGGTGGCGGCCTGCGGCAGCCCGCCCGGCGCGCTCATCGCCGCGGTCACCGCCCTGCTGGTGGTGGCGGGCCGGCCCTGGCGGCGCGCCGCCGGGGTGGTCGGGGCGGCGCTGCTGCTGAACGCGCCCTGGCTGCTGCCGAGCGTGCTGCGGCCGGGCGGCGTGCCGGTCAGGCCGGCGGGCGCGGCGGCGTTCGCGGCGCGGCCGGACGGGCCGCTCGGCACCCTCGGCAGCCTGCTCGGGCTCGGTGGCATCTGGAACGCGCTGGTGGTGCCGCCCGGTCACGGCTCGTGGGCGTGGTGGCCGGCATTCGCGGGGGTGCTGGCCGTCGCCGTGCTCGGCTGGCGGGTCGTCCTGGAGCGCTGGCAGCGCGGGGTCGCGCTCGGGCTCCTGGCCGCCGCCGCGGCCGGGCTCGCGCTCGCCGCCGCCTACGCCGTGCCGGGGCTGCGCGTGCTGGTCGACCTCGCGGTCCAGCACGTGCCCGGCGGCGGCATGATCCGCGACGCGCAGAAGTTCGTCGCGCCCCTGGCGCTGGTGGAGGCGGTCGGCTTCGGCGCCGGCGTGGAACGGCTGCTGCCGCTGCTGGGCTCCAGGCGCTGGCGGGCGGTGGCCGCCGCCGGGCTGGTCGCCGCTCCGGTGCTGCTGGAGCCGGGGCTGGCGTGGGGGGCGGCCGGGCGGCTCGGCGCGGTCGCCTACCCGCGCGACTGGGCCGAGGCCCGCTCGGTCATGGCGGCCGACCCGGCGCCCGGCGCCGTGCTGGTGCTGCCCTGGCACTTGTACCTGCCGTTGCGGTGGAACCGGGACCGCGTGGTGCTCGACCCGGCGCAGCGGTACTTCACCCGCCGGGCGGTCGGCAACGACGACCTCGAGCTGCCGGGCGTCACCGTGCCCGGCGAGGACCCCTACGGCGGCCGCCTCGGGCCGCTGGTGCGCGGCTCGGCGCCGCTGGCCCCGGCGGTCGCGGCGCAGGGGATCCGCTATGTGCTGCTCCTCAAGACCGGCGACTGGGCGGGCTTCCCGCCGCGCCTGGCCGGGCTGTCCCCGGTGCTGGACAACGCCGAGCTGGCGCTGTACCGGGGGCCTGTCCCTGCGGCGGTGCGGTTCGCCGGCCCGCCGGCCGTGCCGGTGGTGCTCGCCGACCTGCTGGCGCTCGCCACCGCGGGGTGGGCGTGCCTCGGACTGCTACCGCCGGTAGCCCCCCACCGTCGCCGCCTGGTATTCTCCGGACGGTCCGGAGAAGGGAGCCACCGATGAGCCCGACCGCGCGGATGGTCGTCGCCTTGGCCGTGGGCGCGCTGGTGCTGGCGTTCGCCGCCTCGCTGACGCTCGTCACCGCCTCCAGCAGCCAGAGCAGCTCCGACCGGCCGCTGATCGTCTACGGCACGCGCTGACGGCGGTCGTCTCCTAGCCGCCGGCGCCCCGGGCGGCCGCGGCGTCCAGCACCGCCGCGAACTCGGCGCCGGCGCGCTCCCAGGTGAAGCTGGCGGACCGCTCGCGGGCGGCGGCCCCCAGCCGCTCGCGCAGCGGCGCGTCGGCGAGGACCCGCTCGAGCTGGGCGGTGAGCTCCTCGGGCCCGCCGGCGAGCAGCCCGGTGACGCCGTCGACGATCGACTCGGCGAGCCCCCCGGCCGAGCGCAGGCCGACCGCGGGGGTGCCGTGCGCGGCCGCCTCCATGACCGCCAGGCCCCAGCCCTCCTTGATCGAGGGCATCGCCAGCACCCAGGCGGCGGCCAGCAGCTCGTGCTTGGCCGCGTCGTCCACGAAGCCGCGGAAGCGCACGGCCTCGCCGAGCCCGAGCCGCCCGGCGGCGGCGCGCAGCCGCGGCTCCCACCAGCCGCGGCCGACGATCTCCAGGCGCACGTCGGGGATGCGCCGGCGGATGCGGGCGACCGCCTCCAGCGCGTACTCGACGCGCTTGTGCGGCACCAGCCGGCCGAGCACGCACACGGTGGGCACCGGTGCCCTGGCCGCGGCGGGCGCGGCCGGCGGGGGCTCGGCGCCGTTGTGGACGACCGTGACCGCCTCCGCGCGCACGCCGAGGCCGATCAGCTCGTCGCGGGTGCTGCCGGACACGGTCACGTAGCGGGCGCGGCGGTAGACCCGGGGAGCGACACTCGACTCGATCCACCAGCCCAGGCGGGCGAGCGGCGGCGGCAGCACCACCCCCCACTGCTCCCGGTGGACGTGGTGGACCAGGACCACCACCGGGCGCCTGCACCACAGCGCCGACAGGAACGGCATGCCGTTGTGGACGTCGACCACGGCCTCGTGCGGGCCCAGCCGCCCGCAGGCGTGCAGCAGGAAGGCCCGCAGGTAGACGGTCCGCTGCGAGCCACGCCGCAGCACGCGCACGCCGCCGGCGGCCTCCTCGGCGGGCGCGCCGGGGTGGGCGGCGCAGACCAGCGTGACGGGCCGGCCGCGGGCGGCGAGCCCGGCCGCCACCCGCTCGACGAACAGCTCGGAGCCGCCGCCCTCGGGATTGGTGGTGTCGCGCCAGTTCAGGATCACGACTCCACCCGGGCGGCGGCTGCCATCGAGGGCCGGGGTCGACGGCATTGTCGGCGGCGTCAGTGCGGTCATACCGCTACGGACCGTAACACGCGCGGCGTAAACGTGGAAACGCGCACTCTCCGCCGTTCTGCGTAGCTGCACCCCTATTTCTCGGCCTCGCGCCACCTGCGGTGCTTCCTTTCCGGCCCGCGTGTCAGGCGGGGCGGCCCGGGCACGGCCTGTCGGGGGCGCCGGCTAGCATCGGCGCAGCCGACCACCCGACCAGCGGCGAAAGGAGCACGGCATGCAACCGCACTACCGGCAGGGCGACGTCCTGCTCGTCGCCGTCCCCGCCATCCCTGACGGCGCTCGTCCGCTGCCACGTGACCACGGGCGGATCGTGCTGGCGTTCGGGGAGGCGACCGGGCACGCCCACGCCATCGCCGACCCGCAGGCCGCCCTGCTGGGGACCGAGTTCGAGGAGCGCTTCCTCAACGTCCTGCGCGAGGGCGGCGTCCTGCTCCGCCACGAGGAGCACGACCCGGTCCTGCTGCCCCAAGGGGTCTACCAGGTGCGCCGGCAGCGGGAGTACACCCCCGGCGCGCTCCCGCGGATGGTGGCCGACTGATGGCTGGCGGCGGAGTGGGGCTGACCGCCGGGCAGCGGACGCTGGCGCGGGTGGTGTGCCAGGAGTGGGTGGGGCACGGGCTGACGCTGCGGCCGGCCGACCGGGCCCGCGCGGAGGCAGGGGTTCGGCTGGTCTACCGGGCGGCGGGCCTGGCGCCGCCGCGGCGGGTGGTGTGGGCGGGGTCGCCGCTGGCCGGGGTGGTGGCGGCGCTCGCGCTGACGGCCAGGTCGGATCCTGGCCTGCGGGTCGTGCCGCACGTGTGGGAGCAGGTCTGGGCGCACCTCGCGGCTGCGGCCGCGATGCCGGCCGGCGACCCGGTCTGGGCGCACCTGGGGCACGACGAGGTTGGCGCGCCGGTGTGGTCCCGGCTCAAGGAGCCGGTCTGGGATGCGTGGTGGGATGCGTGGGCGCAGGTCGGCGAGCCGGTCTGGAATGAGGCCGCCGCGCGGGCCGCAGCGGTCGATGCGCAGGCCGGCGCGGTCGGGGAGGCGCTCTGGCAGCAGGTCAGCGGCCAGGTCGAGGAGGCGCGGGTCGGCGGGCAGGTCCGCGACGAGGTGCGCCGGCACACCGGCGAGCCCGGCGCGGCCTGGGAAACGGAGTGGGCCTGGGAGCCATGGCCGCGTCTGCTGGCGAAGGTCGCCAGGCGGGCCGGGCCACCGCCGTGGGAGCAGGTCGGCGCGCCTCGGTTCAGCAACGATGCCTGGGAGGTGTTCCTCTGGCCCGAGGAGGTCGAGGACGAGACCGGCGAGCCCCCGCGCCAGATCGCCGAGGAGCTCCGGGACCTGGGCGAAGAGGATGCGCGGGACCTGGACGAGACGTACCGGGACTCGGTCGACAGGGGCCCGTTCGCGGAGGAGGCGACATCCGGCTGGTACACGCGCGGGCAGCACGACGCTGGCGCGCTGGCGTTCATCGAGGTCCTGGACCGGGCCGTGGGGCTGCGCCCCGGTCAGCGGCTCGCCGGTCAGGTGCTGATCGGCCGCTCCGCCGGGTGGTGGTGGCCGTTCGAGCACGCAGCGGTCCTCACCGAACGGCCCTGCGCCCTGGACCTGGCCCGTGACGAGCAGGGCCGCCTGCACCACCCGACGGGGCCGGTGGTGCGCTACCCCGACGGCTGGGCCGTCTGGGCCTGGCACGGCGTGCGCGTCCCGCGCCAGGTCATCGAGCGGCCCGACACGATCACCGTCGCGCAGATCCGCGCCACCCGCAACCTGGAGGTCCGCCGGGTCCTGCTCGAGCGCTACGGGCTCCACCGGTACCTGCGCGATGCCGACGCCACCCTGGTCCACGTCGACGAGTACGGCAGGCTGTGGCACTGCGAGCTGCCCGGCGACGAGCCGCTGGCCGTCGTCGAGGTCGTCAACGCCACCCCCGAGCCGGACGGCACCTGTGCGACGTACCTGCTGCGGGTCCCGCCGGCCATGCGCACCGCCCAGCAGGCCGTTGCGTGGACGTTCGGGATGGCCGCGGACGACTACCACCCGGCCGTGCAGACCTGACCCCGCGGTTCGGTCAGGCCGCCTTGAGCCGGGGCCAGACGGACTCGGCGACGAGCATCAGCACGAGCAGGGCCACCAGGGCGAGGAGCTGGGCGATGGCGGTGACGAGGCCGAGCGGCACGCAGGCGAGGGCGAGCAGTGCGGCGCCGGCGCGGACGACGACCGGGCCGCCGCCGAGCACCCGGCGGAAGATCACGTCGCCCGCCAGGTACAGCGCCACGCCCAGGCCGAGCGCGACCGCCGGCCCAGGGTCCAGCGCCGTCGTCAGGTGACCGATCGAGCTCTTCACCCCGACCGCGATCGTCACGATCCCGAGCAGCATGGGCATGAACGCGAAGAAGTAGCTGTTGATCGCGAGCTGGGGCCTGACCTCCGCGGGGGCGGCGGCCAGCGCCCGCTCGGCGCGTTCCTCGTCGCTGCCGAAATACGACCACCACAGCGCGGCGGCCAGGGCCAGCCCCAGCAGGGCGGAGCCGGCCAGGCCGGGATTCAGCCGACCCCCCGCCCCGGTCTCGATCCCGATCCCGATCGCCACCACCGACTCGCCGAACGCGATCAGCAGCAGCAGGCCGTGCCGCTCGACGAAATGTCCCGGGCGGACCTGGATGGGCCGGTCGAGCGGCAGCATGGACGGCGTCACGAACTCCAGCACGATGGCCGCGCCCCACAGCCCGTACCGCCACGCCCCGCCGGCCAGCGCGGCGCTCACCAGCAGCAGCGCCGCCACCACGTTGGGCAGGGCGAAGTGCGCGATGCCCCTGACCGGCATCGACTGGGTATAGAGCCCGGCATGGACCAGCACGACCGCCAGGTACCCCAGCCCGAAGGCGACACCCGCGCCGGCGAACGCGCCGGGAATCGCCAGCGCGACGACCAGGAACCCGGCCATGCCGGCCATGAGCAGGAGCCGCCGTCCCGCCCGGTCGGGCGGGACGGAATTGGTGAGCCAGGCGTAGCCGCCGTACATCCACCACAGGACGGCGAAGATCAGCACCACCCGCAACGCGCCCTCGGCGGACAGGTCCTCGTACAGGGCCGCGGTGAGCTGCGTGAGGGTGAAGACGAAGACCAGGTCGAAGAAGGTCTCCAGCGTCGAGACCCGCAGCTCGTCCTCGCTCCCGCCCGGCCCGTCCGGTCCGGCAGGCGCGGGTCCTCCCATCGACTCTTCGCGCATGCAGCCTCCACGGTCACCGATATCCGGCTCAGTCATGATGCCGTGCGTCCCGACCTGGGGGCGGCAGGCTGGCGGCGGCACGGGGATAATCGAGGTTCCCGCCCTGCGCACCAGGAGCAAGCGACGCCATGCCAGATATCCGTGAGCGGACCGTGCTCGTCGACGGGCTGCGCATGCACTGCCTGCACGCCGGCGAGGGACCTCTGCTGGTGCTCCTGCACGGCTGGCCCCAGACCGGCTACTGCTGGCGCCACCTGATCGGCCCCCTCAGCGCCGGCTACACCGTCGTCGCGCCCGACCTGCGCGGCTACGGCCGCACCGACAAGCCCTCTGGCGGCTTTGACAAGCGCGCCATGGCCGAGGACGTCCGCGGCCTCGTGCGCGCCCTGGGCTTCCAGACCGCCGCCGTCATCGGGCACGACCGTGGCGCCCGGGTAGCGCACCGGTGGGGGCTGGACCGTCCCGAGGAGGTCGAGCGCCTGGTCGTGATGGACGTCATCCCCACCCGGGAGATGTGGCGCCGCATGGACATGGAGCTGGCGCGCCGGTACTGGCACTGGCTGTTCCATCTCCAGCCCGACCTGCCGGAGCTGCTGGCGGGCGCCAATCCCGCCGCCTACCTGGGCTACTTCTTCGAGCGCTGGACGCACAACCGGGCCGGGCTGGACGAGCGCGCCGTCGCCGAGTACGTGCGCGCGTTCTCCGCGCCCGGCGCGCTGCGGGCCGGCTTCGACGACTACCGTGCGTCCTTCCCCTTGGACGCCGAGCACGACGACGCGGACGCCGCCGCCGGCCGCAGGCTGACCATGCCCGTCCTGGTGCTGTGGGGCGCCAGCGGCCTGTTCGGCCAGATGCCCGCGCTGGAGATCTGGCGTGACTACGCCCGCGACGTCAGGGGGGCCGCGATCGCGGACTGCGGCCATTTCCTGGCCGAGGAGCAGCCCGAGCGCGTCCTGGTCGAGCTCGGCGGTTTCCTGCCGCACCTGTCGTAGCCGCCGGCTCCTCCTTGGCGACTACCCTACCAGGGTATAGTGTTGTGCCCGTCGGCGGGAGGAACAGGACGGGACATTGCAGATGCACGACGACATGCACGCGACGCGCGTGGCCGCCGCCAGAGAGCGCCCCGGCCACGCGCCCGGGCCCGGGCAGCACGGCGGGCACGCGGGCCACGCCGGGCACGGGGACCACGCGGCGCAGTTCCGCGACCGCTTCTGGCTGAGCGTGGTCCTGAGCGTGCCGGTGGTCCTGTTCAGCGACATGATCCAGACGTGGCTCGGCTTCACCGCGCCCACCTTCCCGGGCTCGGGATGGGTCGCGCCGGTGCTCGGCACCGCGGTCTTCCTCTACGGGGGCTGGCCCTTCCTCACGGGTGGGGTCTCCGAGGCGCGCAGCCGCGAGCCGGGCATGATGCTGCTCATCGCGCTGGCCATCACCGTCGCCTTCGTGGCCAGCGCCGCAACCGCGCTCGGCTGGTTCGACCTGGACTTCTGGTGGGAGCTGGCACTGCTGATCGACATCATGCTGCTCGGGCACTGGCTCGAGATGCGCGCCCTCGGGCAGGCGTCCAGCGCGCTGGACGCGCTGGCGGCGCTGCTGCCCGACGAGGCCGAGCGGGTCACCGGCTCCGGGGTCACCGGCTCCGGCTCCGGCTCCGGCGCCGCGGGCTCCGGGGCCGAGACTGAGACCGTGCCCGTCGCGGAGCTCGCCCCCGGCGACGTCGTGCTGGTGCGCTCCGGGAGCCGGGTGCCCGCCGACGGCGTCGTCGTCAGCGGCCAGGCCGAGCTGGACGAGTCGATGATCACCGGCGAGTCCCGGACGGTGGCCAGGCGCGAGGGCGACCGGGTCGTGGCCGGCACGGTGGCGACCGACTCCGCCATCAGGGTGCGGGTCGAGGCGGTCGGCGAGGAGACCGCCCTGGCCGGGATCCGTCGCCTGGTCGAGCAGGCGCAGGCGTCCAAGTCCCGCGCCCAGGCACTGGCCGACCGCGCCGCCGCCCTGCTCTTCTACTTCGCCGTCAGCGCCGGCGTGGTCACCCTGCTGGTCTGGCTGTCGCTGGGCAACCCGGACCAGGCGGTCGAGCGGACCGTGACCGTGCTGGTGATCGCCTGTCCCCACGCGCTGGGCCTGGCCATCCCGCTGGTCATCGCGATCTCGACCGCGCTCAGCGCGCGCAGCGGGATCCTGGTCAAGGACCGCCTCGCGCTGGAGCGCATGCGCACCGTGGACGCGGTGCTGTTCGACAAGACCGGCACGCTCACCAAGGGCCAGCCGGCGGTCAACGGAGTGGCCGCGGTCGACGGCGACGAGGACGCGCTGCTGCGGCTGGCCGGCGGGGTCGAGGCCGACAGCGAGCACCCGTTCGCCCGGGCCATCGTCGCCGCCGCCGGGCAGCGCGGCGGGCCCGCGCACGCCAGCGGCTTCCGTTCCATGACCGGCCGCGGCGTCCAGGCCACGGTCGACGGCGTGAGCGCCGCGGTCGGCGGCCCGGCGCTGCTGCGCGAGCTCGGGCTCGCCGAGCCGGAGGCGCTCGCCGAGCCGGTGGGCACGTGGAAGCGGCGCGGCGCCGCCGTGCTGTACGTGGTCCGTGGGGAGAAGGTCGCGGGCGCGCTGGCGCTCGAGGACGAGGTCCGGCCGGAGTCGCGCCAGGCCGTCGACGGGCTGCACCGGCTCGGCAAGCGGGTGGTGATGATCACCGGCGACGCCCGGCAGGTGGCCGAGGCGGTCGCGGACCAGCTCGGCGTGGACGAGGTGTTCGCCGAGGTGCTGCCGGAGGACAAGGACGCCACCGTGGCCGACCTGCAGCGCCGCGGTCTCAGGGTGGCCATGGTCGGCGACGGCGTCAACGACGCTCCCGCCCTGGCACGGGCCGACGTGGGCATCGCCATCGGCGCCGGCACGGACGTGGCCATCGAGTCCGCCGGGGTGGTGCTGGCCTCCGACGACCCGCGGGGCGTGCTCAGCGTGACCCGCCTGTCACGGGCCAGCTACCGGAAGATGCTCCAGAACCTCGCCTGGGCTGCCGGCTACAACCTGGCCGCCGTGCCGCTGGCCGCCGGCGTCCTGGCCTGGGCCGGGGTCACCCTGGCGCCGGCGGTCGGCGCGGTGCTGATGAGCCTGTCGACCATCGTCGTGGCCCTGAACGCCCAGCTCCTCCGGCGGGTCGACCTCCGCCCGAGCCCGTCGTGATGTCCTGATCTTCATCGGCCCGCCGTGACCAGACGGTGGGCCGCCCTCAGCGGCTCCCACGCACCCATCTGGGTGTTTGCGAGGAGAACGACGTTGACGTCCTCGTCGGGGTAGTG
>WNGE01015675.1_pt1 | contig 16137 bp, 18 predicted proteins | sample 5400651 | NCBI WGS metagenome assembly WNGE01 (sample SAMN13153370, study PRJNA577476) | soil metagenome | isolation source: 60 cm soil or saprolite under grassland replicate 2 | place: USA:California | collected 2016-06-15 | reverse complement strand
ACGGCAGAACAGTTTGGAGAAGCCATGACGTCACCGATCTTGCTCACCGGGGGCACCGGGACGCTGGGCCGGCGGGTCGCGCCGCTGCTACGAGAGGCCGGCTACCCGCTGCGAGTGCTTAGTCGGCGTGGCCACGAATCCGGCGGCGGCGTCGCGTTCGTGACCGGCGACCTGGCCAGCGGCGAGGGAATCGACGCGGCGGTGGACGGAGTCGAGACGATCGTGCACTGCGCCGGCAGCGCCAAGGGCGACGAGGTCAAGACCCGGCACCTTGTGGTCGCGGCCGCTGCGGCCGGCGCTCAGCACCTGGTGTTCATCTCGGTCGTCGGCGCCGACCGGGTCCCGGTCCGAACCGGCGTTGACCGGGCCCTGTTCGGCTACTTCGCCGCCAAGCTCGCCGCCGAGCGTGTTCTCGCCGACTCCGGGCTGCCGTGGACCACGCTGCGTGCCACCCAGTTCTACGACGCAATGCTGAAGGTTGCCCGGCAGATGGCGAAACTGCCGGTGATCCCGATCCCGGCCGGGATCCGATTCCAACCGGTCGACACCGGCGAGGTCGCGACCCGGCTGGTCGAACTCTCGCTCGGCAAACCGGCCGGCCTGGTGCCCGACCTCGCCGGGCCACGCTCGTATGAGATGAAACAGCTGGTCCGCAGCTACCTGCAGGCCGCCCACCGACCTCGGCTGATGATGCCGGTCAGGTTCCCGGGCAAGGCCGCCCGAGCCATCCGCGGAGGCGCAAATCTTGCCCCAGATCGAGCCGTCGGCCGGCGAACCTGGGAACAGTTCCTGGCCGAGCAACTGCCGGCGAACAGGTGAGCAGACGTTACGTGCTCGCGCGGCGATCGCGGCAGGTCAGACGGGTCATGTCGGCGTCGCGGTCGCGAGCGTGATGACCGCGGATGGGGCAGCGTAATCGGATGCATCGAAGCCCGGATCTGTCCTAATCGGCGCCGCGGGACAGGTCGAGTCTCGCGATGCTGCCTGAGTGGCCTGCGTGAGCTGAGTTGTCGGGGTGAGCTCCAGGTACACGGTGCGCCGAACCTCGCTCGGCCGACGCGGTGGATCAACGGGGACGGACACTCCATACAGCATCGGGTACTTGAGTGCGAGCAACCATCCGGCGCGGCGGAACTCCTCCCCGCTCAAGAACCGGGCCTGCATCCGAACCGCTGGGCCGGTCGGTTTGCCGAGCGCGGTGCACGGCGCGCTCTCCACTGTCGGGTTGCGGCGGATCCGCTTGATTTTCCCGCCGGTGCCGGGGCTGCATACGAAGGCGTGGATTCCGTCGACGGCGATGCTGACCGGGGCTGCGACCGTGGACTCGTCGCGCCGGTAGCTGGTCAACAGCACCGTCGTCTGGCGGACGAATCTGGCCAGCGCCCTATCGGAAGCGGTGGTGGTGATCTCGCCGGCGACTCCGCCGAGCTGACGCATACGGGTCACCAGCGCCGCGAAGGTGAGCACCGAGAGCAGCCGAATCCCCAGGCGTCCAGGTCGTGTCCGCCGAGGTTATGGTCGACGATGTGATTGTCCTGGTGGACCGTGTTGGCCACGAAGAACCCGGCCAGCGCGACGGTGGCCGCGTCGGCCCAGCACGCGGCGGCCAGCCATATCGCCCCGATGCCGATCTGGAACGCGTCGGCGTCGTGGATGAAGTGCCTGTCGTAGGCGAAGTCGGCGAAGGTGGCGAACGAATGTGGTGCGGCCAGCGCCTAGATCCCGAAGACCAGCACGAACGCGCCAGCGGCCACTAGCAGATAGGTGACGAACGCTCGTCGTCGGACCGCAGCCTTCCCGGAAATGCTCTCGGTCGAGGTGCTCATTTGTCGGCTCCTTCCTCGCTCCTCCTTCCCCCTTCGGACGAATCTGAGCAGCGTCGCGTGGCACTCCGCCCGTGGCCCACATGACGACGAACGCATAGATGAGCAGCGGCAGCCCGAGCGCGTGAAAGGTGACGTCAGTGACGTCTCCCCCGCGCACTGTGAAGCTGAGCCTGACGAGGAAGCTCACGATCGCAAAGCCGGTGGTCACTAGCGCGATTGCGCGCGCCGGTGCCGGTCTTCGCACAAATTCGACAGCCCGTAGCCGAGCACGACGGCGGTGATCGCCTCGGCGATCCCGGCATCGTCGGGCCGAAACGGCCTGGAGGCGCGGCCGAGCACTCCGGACAGGTGCAACGCGGTGAACACCGGCAGCGACACCGCGACTAGCCCCATCACGGCGACCGCGGAGCGCGTGCCGCTTCGATTCCCGTTTGTCGATCGTGCTTATCTCCTGCATGGAGCGAAGTCACGTGGCCTGTCCTCCGAATTTTCGGGGGCCCTTCACCCAGCGCGCCGCCTCCGAGTGGCGGTACCCGGCATGTCGTTGAGGCGGTCATTTAGCGGTCCCCTTCAGCTGCGTAGCTGCTCGTGCCCGCTCGGCGAGTCGCGGTAACGCGCCGCGGGGTGGCAGGAAGGACAACGTTTGGGGCAAAACTGGCCACCATGCGCACTCACCGCGTTCGCTCCTCGTGTCTCATCGTTGCCACGCAGCCGCCCGCGCATCCGACAGGCCACCGCCCGCAGCCGCGGCCGATGGTGCTCGCACCGCTCGGCCAACCACTCGCACTCATCCGTCCGTCACACCATCCGGTCCTCAGGGGTCATAGAGGTGAGCCCGGGAGCGCGGCGAATGTGACGAAGACACGAGGAGCCGACGCACAGAAGCGGCATCAAACGCGAGAAAGGAGGCCAGCACATGGCCACGTACCTGCCCCCGATCGAGAAGCCGAAGGGCGTAATGCTCAAACTGCTGTGCCGGTTCTTGGGCCGGCAGTTCGGCAAGGTACCGAGTTGGTTGAGCGTGTTCAGCGCCCGGATGCCGCTCGCGTTCACCAGCTGGATGGGAAAGGTCTACAAGCTCAACCAGAAGCTCAACCTCCCGGCGGACACCGCGGCGTTGATCCGCGCGCGCGTTGACAGCATCAACGGGTGCACCTGGTGCGCGGACGCCGGCAGGTGGTACGCGATGAAGAACGCGCAGCACACCATGCCGAAACTCGACGCGATCGGCGAGTACCGAACGAGCCTGTTGTTCAGCGACAAAGAACGCGCAGCGCTCGACTTCGCGACCGAGCTCACCGAACACAAGCACGTAAGCCCGGAAACGTTCGCGGCGCTGTCATACCACTATTCAGAGCGCCAGACCTGCGAGATCGTCTGGGTCGTCTCCAGCAACCACCTGTTCAACATCAACAACCTCGGACTGGGCATCGGCTCGGACGGACTCTGCGAGCTGATCACGCAGCGGACAACCACGGCGTCCTCTCATAGCAACGCGAGGAAAGCGACTACCTCACGCTAAGTCACACCTGCAGACACATTGATCATAATGAATGGACATGGCGACCTGGACCCTCCACTTCCAGTGGCTGCTCACGGCGCGTGATTGGTCAACGAATCACGCCGGTCAAGAGCGAGCCGAAGGTCGTGGCGGTCGCGCCGACACACTTGGTAGGACTGGCGCATGCGAGTTGCCGTATTGGCCGACATCCACGGCAACCTGCCGGCCCTCGACGCGGTGTTGCGCGATGTTGACGCGACTGGTGTCGATGTCATCGTCCTCAACGGCGACATCGCCGACGGGCCGATACCGCGCGAAACGCTGGAGCGGCTCGCCGAGCTCGATGACCGGGCGCTATGGATACGGGGTAACACGGACCGGTGGCTCAATCTGCCACTGTCGGTGACGCTGGAGGTGGACGGACTGGGACCGGTCGCGTTCTGCCACGCAACCGCGCGAGACGACAACGAGTTCATCCTCGTCGACAGCCCGCTGGCGAACTATCGCGCAGCGTTCGCGGATCTGGTCGCGCCGACCCTCGTTCTCGGGCACACCCACATGCCGTTTGACCGGCTCGCCGATCGCCGACGCTTCGTCAACGCCGGCTCGGTCGGGCTCGGCTACGGACATCCCGGAGCGAGCTGGGTCTTGCTCGGACCCGACGTGGTGCTGCGTCGCACCCGCTACGACACCGACTCAGCGGCCGACATCCTCCTGGCGGCCAGCAATCTGCCCGGGATCGCCACGTTCGTTGGCAACGTCCGCCGCCCGGAAAGTGACTTGACCGCCCTGCACGCTTTCACCCAGTCGGTGCACCAACAGAGGTCCGGCTGACCGTGCGCCGCTATCCCCGCTGGGCCACTCCCGGTGAAACGCAGTGAGCGATCAGTCGGGGAGTGTGAGAGTGATGTGTTCCAGGCGGCGGTGGTCGCCGATGATGTCGACGGCGTGGATCAGGTTGTCCTTGCCGATGTGGATCCGGAGCACGGCCCTGGGCCGGCCGCGTGGTGCGAGGGCGATGCCGGGCCTGCCGTCGACCAGCACCACGGCACCGGACCTTGCCCGCTTGGTGAACAGGCGGGTCTCGTCGGCGACCTGTCGGGCACCTCGCAGCTCTGCGGCGAAGTGTCGAGGGACGACGCTGCGATCGACAGTGCGTACGACGTCCGGCGCGAGCAGGTCGAGGAGGGTGGCGATGTCCCCGCCGCGGGCTGCGGCAAGGAATGCCTCGACGATGCCGACATGCTCTGCGGTCTGTCGCGGCGGAAGAGTCGGTGCGCCGCGGATGCGTGCGCGGGCCCTGCTGGCGAGTTTCTTCGCCGCGATCGGCGATCGGTTCAGAATGTGGCCGACGTCGTCGAATGGTATGGCGAACACGTCGTGGAGTACGAACGCGACGCGCTGGGCTGGTGACAGGCGATCGAGAACGACGAGCAGCGCGCGGTTGACGCCGTTGGTGAGGATCGCATCGGTCTCGGGCGAGACCCAGGAGGCATTGGGCGCGGCGCGTTCCTCCATGTCGTCGAGTGGTTGCTCCGCGCGGCGCCTGCGGGCCCGGAGCTGATCCAAGCATTCGTGGGCGGTGATGGTGGTCAGCCACCCGTCGAGGTTCTGGACTGCGGCGGTGTGCGCGTCGCTGGCTTTCAGCCACGCCGTCTGCACGGCGTCATCTGCATCCTCGACCGAGCCGAGCAGGTGGAATGCGACCGACCGGAGGTGCTCTCGCGCCGCCTCGAACCGGTCTGCGAGGTCGTGGGCGTCCACGAGGGTCACCTTCCCTGTCTGGCAGTCGTCAGAGAGCTAGCCCAATCCATCTCCAAATAGCGGACACGAACGGACAGATTCCGCAGATGAGACCACCGATCATGGAGTACCTCCCGTGCTTCGAGCTAGATGCCCATAGCGTGGCGCCGCCGGCGAACGACTCATGAGCATCGCCTACGTCGCCGTCACCGCGGTAACCGCCGTCGCAGTTGGTGTCATCGGCATGGCCGCAGCTGCCCGTGCTTCGTTTGTGCTCGAGTTCATGAGCGAGGTCGGCGTCCCGGAGTCGTGGATGCCGAAACTTGCGGCACTGAAGCTCGCCGGCGCTCTCGGCCTGCTGGCCGGATTATGGCTGCAACCCATCGGGATCGCCGCCGGAGTTGGCCTCGTCCTGTACTTCATCGGCGCCGTCATCACGCACATCCGTGCCGGCGTGTTGGCCAACATCGCGTTCCCCGCGACGTACCTGGGGCTGTCCATCGCGTCGCTCGCGCTCGCGATCACCCGCTGAGAACTCCGGCCGCGCCATCGGGCCTCTTCTGATCCGTTGCCGACCGCGGATCGCCATAGTGGCCCGGTACAGATCGAGACCAGGCGAACCCTCCGGCCGGCCGCAGCCCGCACCGCCCGGAGTAAGGCGTCGGGAGGGCGCCGTTCCACATCGACGTATCCGGCGATCACGATCGTCTCGACGCTTCCCAAGGCGGCCGGTTCCTGTCAAGGCGTGTCGATACCGACCGTCGCCGGGTTAGTCGAAGACGTGCACCGGGATGGCCACGTGAGCAGGACGGCGCCGACGTCGAGACCTTCCTGTACGCCCTCGATGCCGAGTCCTACCCAGAGCAAGGCAGCAACGCCGAACTCGCCGCGGCGGAACGGCTGGCCCGCCTCGGTTATTGGCTCGACTGGCGCATCGGCGCAGATCCTCGCCCAGGGCGGACTGGCCACCGTCGCCGAGCGGCGACGGGACGACAACGTCATCCCGATCCACAGCCGACGCTTCCGCAAGAACGCGTAACGCCGGTTCCGCCAAGGCCGGCCCACCCGAACGGACCGGATGCAGCTCGCCTCGGAAGGAAACGCCGAGAACAGGCTGCCCTCACCCTCCTCGGCGCCGGCCATCCCGCGCCGAGCCGGACGGCCCCGGCTCGTCGGCCTGCCGCGCCGCCTCGGCCAGCTGCCGCAGCCGTTCCCGGGTATAGCCGGTCGCACGCACCGCATCGACCTGACGAACACCGTCCCGCAGCGCCTTCACGATGGCCGCGTGCAACTCCGCCCGCGTCGCGTCCACCTTCGCCTGCTCGCGACGCAGCCGCTCCGCCAGCCTCGCGAGATCGTCCACGCACGGCACAGTATCACCTTGGCCTACGCCGTAGGCCAAACCACTTGCGATGCCAAGGCATTTGGCCTAACCTATTGGCATGCGAACGGGAACGAGAACGCTAACCAGACCGCAGCATCAGGGAATCAGGCGCCACCTGCGCCGCGCTCTGCCGGTGCTCAAGATCGTCAGGTTCCTCGGCTTCACCACCTACGTCGTTGACGTGGCGACAACGGCCAGCGGCCCGGCGATCGACGTCGCCTTCGACATCGCCGTCTACCTCGCACTCGTCGTGCACATCGCGCGCCGGCGGCTCGATCGCCGGGTAGCGGATCGGCAGTAGCCGCCCACAGCTCCCGGGTGGGGCTGCCCTGCGGAGCAACGCGCAGCCCCACCCGGGGCTCCAAGCCCGCAACGCCCACCAATTAACAGGAGGAGTCCGAACCGATGACAGACCAGCACCTGACCGTCGAGCAGGTCGAGCCGACCACGCTGCTCGTCGATGTCAACATCCGCGCCGACGCCGCGCTCGACAAAGACTTCCTGGCCAGCATCCGTGACCTCGGCGTCCTGGTGCCGATCGTCGCGGTGCGCACCCAGGATGGCACGCTCCGCGTGCGCTACGGGCACCGCCGCACGCTGGCCACCGTGGAGGTCGGCCGCAGCAGCGTCCCGGCTGGCATGACGAGCACGACGAACGCACGGGAGCTGGACCGGCTGCGTCGGTCATCGTTGCCGACGACGTCGACGAGGCGGCCCGCATCGTCAGCCAGTGGCACGAGAATGAGCACCGGGCCGGGCTGTCCACCGCCGATAAGGTCGCCGCGGTCGAGCAGTTGAGCCTGTTCGGCCTGTCGGCCGCGCAGATCGTCAAGCAGACCCGCGCCCGCAAGGCCGATGTCGAGCAAGCGCTGGCCACCGCCGGATCCGTGCTGGCCAAGGGCGCCGCAACCCGCTACGGGGTTCCTCACGCTCGACCAAGCGGCTGCCGTGGCCGAGTTCGAGGCCGAGCCGGGCACCGGGTGCAGATCGTATCCTTGCTGGCCCGCGCCGAGGCGCCGATGAACGTGGGACAGATCGTGGCCGCCGTCGACGTCGGCCAGTCCACCGTCTCGGCACACCTCAAGGTGCTGGTGGCGGTCCGGTTCGTGCTCGCCGAAGATCGCGGCACCGCCCGCTACTACCGGATCAACGACGCCTGCGTGGCATGTTTCCCGACCGCCGCCGATGTCGTCATGGGCCGCCCGGTACCCAGCCCACCCGACGCTTCCACCTGCACACCAAGGAGGCCAACATGAACGACCGGGATGCGGTGATCGCCCGCTACTCCGAACTCGCTCGCACCGCGGGTTGCTTTGTTCGCCTGTCAGGTTGGGCGGCGTCGCGGCGTTCATCCGGCGCATCACCGACAAGCACGCCGAGCGCATGGCCGCCCTCGGGTTGGGAGCTAGCGTCGCGCGCTACGTAAGACGCGCCGACAGGCCATTGACGCTCGGCGCCGGTGGTGGTAGGCCCTCGCCATCCTTGTGTATCGGTAGCCCCTCGCGAAGGGTGTGCGGCGACTGTGCCGTGGCGCAGAGCCGGTGTCTCCGGCTCGTCGTGTGCCGGGCCTCCGCGCGCGCCTCCCGGCCGCTCGGATGGTTCGTCGGGAACGTGCAGGCCCCGCCACCCGCGCGGTGGGCCCGCTTCGACGACGAGGCGCGCCACGCGCGCAGCCTCGGATCACCTACTACCCAGTGATCCATGGGGAATGTCATGTCTTCAATTCGCATCGCACTGTTCGCGGCCGTGGTGACGGCGGCGTTCGCGGTGGCCGCTCCCGCGCAGGCGCAGGCCATCGTCACGCAAATCAGCTCCGACCCGTTCGCGCCGAACAGCCTGCCCACGGCGGCGCACGCCACCGAGGTGGAGCCCGACACCTTCGCGTTCGGATCCACCGTGGTCGCCGCGTTCCAGACCGGCCGGGTGTTCAACGGCGGCTCCAGCGACATCGGCTGGGCCACCAGCCCCGACGGCGGGGCCTCCTGGACGCACGGCTTCCTGCCGGCCACCACGCCCGCGTCCACGCCGACCGGGCCGTTCTTCTCGGTCAGCGACCCGTCGGTCGCCTACGACGCCCGGCACGGGGTGTGGCTGGTCTCCTGGCTCGGCCTGCACCAGTCCGGCGGCGGCATCGTGGACGTGATGGCCAGCCGGTCCACCGACGGACTGACCTGGAGCAACCCGGTCGTCATCGCCGCCACCGGCGTGTTCTACGACAAGAACTGGAGCGTCTGCGACAACACGGCGTCCAGCCCGTTCTACGGCCACTGCTACACCGAGTTCGACCTCGTCAACCTCAACGACCTGGAGCAGATGTCCACCTCGACGGACGGCGGGCTGACCTGGGGGGCTCCCACGCCGACCGCGGACCGCAGCCACGGGCTGGGCGGGCAGCCGGTCGTGCAGCCGAACGGCCGCGTGGTCGTCCCGTTCGAGGGGCTGACCCGCGGCAGCGGCATCCGGGCCTTCACCTCCAACGACGGCGGGGCGACCTGGAACCGCTCGGTGCGGATCTCCACGCGCACCTCGCACGCCGTGCCCGGGTTGCGCACCTCGCCGCTGCCGTCGGCCGAGATCAATGCCGATGGCGTCGTGTACGTCGTGTGGCAGGACAACCGCTTCGAGCCGGGCGGTACCGCCAACGACATCGTGCTGAGCACATCGGCGAACGGCACCACCTGGTCGCCGGTCTCTCGCATCCCGCTCGATCCGATCGGCAGCAATGTCGACCACTTCATCCCTGGCATGGCGGTTGAGCGCACCACCGCCGGGGCGAGCACCGCTCTCTCGCTGACGTACTACTTCGAGAGCCCGGCGGGCTGCGTAGGCCTCACCTGCGAGATACGGGTCGCCTTCGCGTCCTCGCTGGACAACGGGCAGACCTGGAGTTCGCCGCAGGCGCTCAGCGACCCGATGCAGCTGGGCTGGCTCGCCCCGACCACCCAGGGCAGGATGGTCGGCGACTACATCTCCACGTCGTTCGTCGCCCCGCAGCGCGCTGTCGGCGTCTTCGCGATCGGCTTCCCGCCGAACGGCACGCTGTTCAACGAGCCGATGTTCGCCGGGCCGGAGACGGTGAGCGGCGGCAGCGTCGGCGCCGGATCCGCCGCGGTGCTCAGCAGCGCGGACAGCTCGACCGCGCCGCTGACCGTGTTCTGATCGACTGTCGCGTGGCGCGGACGGCGCGACCCACCGTCCGCGCCACATTGCTTGTCCTACGCCGACTCGCGGATGCCGCTGAAGCGGGCGCTGTTCCAGGCGCTGAAGGGTGTCGTGCTGCTGGCCTACTACACCTCGCCCGGGCCCTTCGGGCTCGTCGCCGCTGTGGCCGGCGATCGGCTACCCCGGGCCGCTCGGCCGGCGCCTTGACGCCGCGCCGCCGCGGCTGTTGCCAATACGCATCACCTCCGACACGACGCTCGACTGCGATGTGGTGATCCTCGGCTCCGGTGCGGGCGGCGGGACCGCGGCAGGCGTCCCGTCCGAAGCCGGCCTGGACGTGCTCGAGGCCGGCCGGTACGCGCTGCACGTGGGAAAGGATCCGCAGTCTGCTGGACTGCTCGCGCAGTGCGACCCACTTAGCGGTTGATCCACATCTCCGCGACGTCGTATGTCCCGGCTGGCACGGGGTCGATGACATCCAGCTCTGCACCGAGTGAGTTGTCATCAGGCACGATCTGCGCTCGTCCGAACTCGGCTAGCTGCCGATGGACGTCGTCGCTCAAGCTGACGTCGAGTTTCCAGCCTTCAACTGCTTTTCGAAGCCGCACGTAGGCTGGCCGGGCGGCAACGTCATCGGTCATAGCGCCAACAATGACCCCGCCCTACGAATGGTCGCAAGCGAAGCCGCCCTGCCGCTGCTGTGCAGCAGCGCTAGCACTCGCGTATTACACGGCCAGGTAGCCGGACAGCCAGGCGACTGCTGCCGCCGGGTGAGGCTATCTGCTGCTGATCCTGTGATAGTTCCGGCATGCTGCAAGTGAGCTGAGGGCGCTGTGCTCGGACCGGGTCGCGGTCGGGTCGGGGACTGGCGCGGTGACGCGTGAGCGTTCCGTCTCCAGCCCCCGCCCTTCGAACCGTGCATGCGATTTTCCCGCACACGGCTCACCGTCGCCCTTCACCGGCGGTGTTCGGTGACCGCCAGGGTCGGTTCGGTCGTGGAGCGATGACGGCGCCGTCGAGGTTGATCAGACCGAATTGGTCCGGCGAGGCGTAGACCACGACTCGCCAGCCCCAGGCCCGTGTTCGTTTGTGCCGGTGACCTATGAAGATCGCCAGCCGGACGCGGGTGTAGGTCTGGATCTTGTCGAACATGTGGGCCGAGTTGCCGTAACGGAAGTACCCGACCCAGCCACGTACGAAGGCGTTGACCTGTCGCACGATGACATCGACCGGCACCAGCAGCCGGGACCGGTCCGTGAGTTCACGGATGCGGTCGCGGGCACGCTGGACCGCCTGACGAGACGGCCAGCGGGCGAGGAACAGCATGCGCTTGGCCCCGGTCCGACCGCGAGCGCGCACCAACCGATGGTGAAAGCCGAGGAAGTCGAAGCCCTCGCCCTTCTCGGTCAGGTGCACGATCCGAGTCTTGGCCGGCTTCGGTTCCAGACCGAGGTCGGCCAGCAGCACCGTGAGCCGCGCGAGCGCGGCCTCGGCCTGCTGCCGGGACGAGCACATCACCACCAGGTCGTCGGCGAACCGCACCAGCCGCCCGTGCCGTTCGTCGTCCCATTGCCGGTCGAGCCGGTGCAGGTAGACGTTGCACATCAACGGACTGATCACACCCCCTTGCGGGGTGCCGGTGACCGAACGGCGCAGTGACCCGTGCTCCATGACGCCCGCGCGCAGGAACGCGCGCAGCAGCGCGAGGAGTTTGCGGTCACTGACTCGTTCCTCGACCGCCTGCATCAACGCGGAGTGTGGAATCGCCTCGAAACAGTTGGCGATATCGGTCTCCACCACCCACCGGTTTCCTTTGAAGGACTCATCGAGCAGCACCTGCAAGGCGTCGTGCGCGGCGCGTTGCGGGCGGAACCCGAACGAGCACGCCAGGAAGTCGGCTTCGAAGACTGGCTCGAGCACAATCTTCACCGCCGCTTGCACGATCCGATCCCGCACCGGAGGTATCGACAGCGGCCGCCGTTCCACCTTTCCCGGCTTCGGGATGAACACCCGCCGGGCAGGCAACGGGTCGAAGCCGCCGTTTCTCAGGTCACGGGCCAGCTCGTCGAGGAACCGGTCCACGCCGTACTCCTCGACATCGCTGAGGGTGGTTCCGTCGATGCCGGCTGCGCCGCCGTTGCGGCGCACCTGCTCCCATGCCCGCTGCAACACGTCTCTGCGGTAGACCTTGTCTGCCAGCGCATGGAACCGACGCCCGGGATCGGCCTTGGCCGCCCGGTAGAGCGCATGCTGGAGGGCACGGACCCCGTCCCCATGGACGGCCGCCAGGGTGGACCTAGCCGTTGTTACGGCACTCACCGATCAGTCCTCACCACGCACGCACGTGAAACGACGTAGCGGCCCTTCCCTCACCGGCGGTTGTGTTGTCCGACCGGCTCGACCAGTACTACGGCCGCCTCCGACGCCCTGCCGACCACGCGCCGTTTCCCGGCTCCTCACCGGTTATCGACACCCACGCTCCGACGGGTTATGACACCGCAGCCGTCGGGTCGGCGAGGGCCTCCCCAGTTCCCGCCACCACCTTCTGAACGTTCCGCGCCCCCTACGCCGGGGAGTTCCTCGCGGCTGCACTTCCAGGATCTTCACCGCTTCCATGGCCTTCACCCCGAAGGAATGGGCTCGGCTCTCCCTCTCCCGCCTCGCGGCGGCACACTAACGGCGCTGCAGGCTTCGCGTAATGCTGCGGACCGCTCAGTCGCTCCCCCTTCACAGGGCTTTCGACGTTGCGCTTCGACGCCGGGCGTTTCCCCCCGACGCCGGCAACCTGCTACCGGGCTCCCTGACGACTACCCGGACCGGACTCACACCGGCAGGCGACGACGAGCTTCAACACAAGTCAGGTCACGTCATCATCGGCGTGACCCCTCTCTGCGCACTGGGCGCACTCCTAACCGCGGTGTAAATGACGACGGACGTAGGTTCCTTCAAGAGCTACCAACTCAGCGAAGGAAGGACTACGCCCGTGTCAGCACGAGTATCGCCTACCGACCGGATCCGTGGCGAGATCGATGCCGTGTTCGACGGCTCGCGTGAGCTGTCGGAGATCATCGAAGATGTCGCCCGGCTGGGTGCCCGGTTGATCATCCAGACGGCGGTGGAGGCCGAGGTCGACATGTTCCTCGGCCGGGCCCGCTACCAGCGCGCTGCTAAGTGTCCAGACGCGCGGGCCGGCAGCCGTAACGGCTTCTGCGATTCGACGATCAAGACCACCGCCGGGCCGATCACGGTGGCGCGGCCGAAGCTGCGTGGCACTGCCGAGGCGTTCGCCTCGCAGCTGTTCGGCAAGTCGGTGACGAAGTCGCACGCGCTGGAAGCGCTGGTGATCGCCGGGTTCGTGCGAGGCCTGTCGGTACGCGATGTGGAGAACACCCTTGCCGACGCGCTGGGCGCCGAGGCCGCGCTGTCGAAGTCGACGGTGTCGCGGGTCTGCCAGGTGATCGCCGCCGAGTTCGAGGCGTGGTCGAACCGGCGCCTGGACGACCTCGAGCTGGACTACCTGTTCCTGGACGCCAGCATGTTCAAGATGCATCCCGGCGCCCGCGCCGAACCGGTGCTCGCGGCATGGGGCATCACCACCGAAGGCGCGCCGACCTTCGTCGCCCTCGCGGCCGGCGGCAGCGAGTCGACAGATGCGTGGGCAGGCTTCCTCGACGAGCTGGTCGGCCGCGGGCTACGCCCACCGCTTCTCGTGATCTCCGACGGCGCCGCCGGACTGATCAACGCCGCCGAGACCGCGCTGCCCCGCTCGCTTCGTCAACGGTGTTTGATCCACCGCTGCCGCAACTATCTCGCCAAGGTGCCCGCCCAGGCGCAGGCCCAGATGCGTGACGCCTACTGGGCGATCTTCGACACCGACGAGCTGATCGCGGCCGGCCTGCAGCCCGGACCCGAGTTGGTGGCCGCCGTGCAGCGGCGCATCGACGCCGTCGCCAAGCAGTACGCTCGCGCGTTCCCGTCGGCGGTCAAGTGCCTGCTCACCGACCGCGAACAACTGACCAGCTACCTACGCTTCCCCCTCGAGCACCACAAGCGGATCCGGCACTCCAACTTCATCGAACGCACCTTCGGCGAGACCCGCCGCCGGGTCAAGGTGATCGGCCGGCTGCCCGGCGAAGCGTCCTGCCTCAACCTCGTCTGGGCCGTGCTCGACCGCGCCTCCCGCGGCTGGCGCGGCATGACCATGACACCGACCGGAACCCGGCTACTCGCCGAGCTCCGCCGCCAACTACTCGACCCGCCCACCCCGATCCGCCGACCCAAGATCGACCCCGACGCCACGACACCGGAAAGTGTCGGAGCCGTCGCCTAACATGCTCATCCAGGAGCCGAAGCCAGTCGCCATTTACACCGGCGCTGGGACGCAACCTCGGACCGCCGCCGCTGCCGGTCTTTCATTGCAATACCGCCGCCACTAGCGGCCAAGCGGATTGACGAGCAGGAGGCTGATCCTGCGCAGCCATCAGACGGGCATCCGGACATGCCGCGATCCGCGCGCCGAGCCGTCTGCGCGGCCAGCGTTTCGTTACCCGGACGTTTCGCGCTGTCTCCGATGGATCATTCGCTATCGCGCGGTGGCGAACTCAGGTCCGGCGGCGTACGCAGCCAGGCCCCAAGCTCCTGCTTACGTCCCTGGTGACGCAGAAGCCCTTCTGCGCGTCGGGCTCGGCATCGTCGTCGGACTCGACGAGCCGTCTGCTTCCGCCGCTGCCGCAGCGTCGTGTAGACCTGCCCCCGGTTCAACGGCCAGACCTCACCGCCAGCTGCGCCGACCACTCCACCCGGCACAGACGCTGACGTGCGCCTTAGCGTGTGCTGACCACCCGGCAATAAGTGACGCGCCCTCCACCGGTCATTAGGCCATAACCACGAACGCAAGAGCGGTGGGTTAACAGCCGGACGCTCTACGTCGAATGGTGTGTCTGGCGCCGTGTGGGTTGACTTGATGCGTGTCTGGCGCGCGTCGCACGCCTGGCGGCCGCGCAAGTGGATGACAGTTTGAATGACAGAGTGTCCACAGTGGACAGTCGAGCGGCTAGCTGACCGGCGGCGCGTGTCTTCAGTGCAAGCTCATGCTCGGACAGGCCAGTGGCCGTGTCAACCCGAGTTGGCTCCGGGGTGCCACTACAAACCCGACAACAGGAGTCCGGTTCGGCGCCGCGCCGGCAGAGGGCCGGCCCACGCATCTACTGTCGCCGAGATGCCGCCGCGCCGCGCCGCGCCGCCGAACGCTGGGCGCACGTCTGCGTCGAGGACGTGCTGCGCGCCCGCGCGGTAGACCTCGCGACACTGCTAGCGGACCGCGCGCGCGGGTTTCTACCCGCGGAAATTGCTCATTTCCTGGAAGGACTGGGCGGGCACGGTCCAGATTGCCGCCGGGCAAAAACCGACCGCGCACATGGTGATCCCCTGGACAGCGCAGGTGCACCGGTTCGGCAAGGCGTTCCTACAGATAACGAGCGAGCCTCGTACCGCCGAGCAGCGCTGACGCTCGAAACCGCAGCACAGCCACGCTTTCCACGATTCCGTTGGGCGGGCCGGGCCCCAGACGGTCTGTGGGTCTCCCGGGGGAGGCTCATGACGCCGCATCCGTCGAGGTTATCGACGTAACCGTCGAACCACCGGCCGTTCCCTGCAACGTTGTTGAACAGTCAGTAGAAGGGTCCGAGCAGCGAGAGTTCTCGATCAAGGCTGTACCCGCTGTTTGGGCAGCAGGTGAGGATTCGATCCAGGCTGGTGAGCAGCGGATCTATGGTGTTCTGGTTGTCCGACACCGGTGCTGGCCAGCATGGGCGTGCCGCTACCTTGTCCCGGCCCGCTCCAGGTTCCAGGGTTGAGGTCTGGAATCAGCGCGGGCTGAGGAGGCCCTTCAGCACATTCCCTTCTGTGGTGAGGTAGTTGTTGGCGTAGTCGAAGCGCTGAGGTCGGCCGAACATGAGGTAGTAGTACTTCATGTTCTCCGAGTACCAGTACGCCGAGGTGAAGTCGCCCTGCTTCTCGGCGACGACGTCGGTGAGGATGGTGTAGCCGTTCGGCGTCAGGCTGGTCGCTTTCACATTCTTGTAGTACTCGACGGCCCGGTCGACAAATACCTTGTCACCGGTGGTGAGCCACAGGAACAGTGCGGAGTCGACGTATTCGGGTCGAAGCTGGTTGCCTTTACTAATTGGCCTGAACGTCTTCGGATCGAGGCTCTCGGGCAAGACCCGGTACCTGCCGCTGTCGAGGGCTGCCTTCCACGAGTCGTGGAACGCGCGTCCAGCTTTGATGTAGCCGCCTTGGGCGAGCAGCCCGGCGTAGTAGGACGCCAGTTCAGACTGGACATCGGATACCTGATCGCCGGTCGTCATGTCGACCGTGGCGAACCACAGATGGTCTTTGACAGTGATGCTCAGTCGCTGCAGAACAGCGTCGGTCAGCGTGTGGAACATGATGAGGTCGTCGTGGATGCTGAGGAAGTCCCAGCCGTCGAAGAGGTATTCGTAGTAGGAATCAACAGGGGG
>WNGE01012065.1_pt2 | contig 16141 bp, 13 predicted proteins | sample 5400651 | NCBI WGS metagenome assembly WNGE01 (sample SAMN13153370, study PRJNA577476) | soil metagenome | isolation source: 60 cm soil or saprolite under grassland replicate 2 | place: USA:California | collected 2016-06-15 | reverse complement strand
ACTACGAGATGACGGCGGACCACCATGCGCTGGTCGGCGCCACCGAGCGGCCGGGGGTGTGGGCCGCGTGCGGGTTCTCGGGGCACGGGGTGATGCAGTCGCCGGCGGTGGGCGATTCGCTGGCCGCCATGATCCTGGGGGAGACCCCGCCGCTCGACCTGGCGCCGCTGTCGCCGCTGCGCACCGAGCCTTTGCACGACCCCACCCAGCTTTAGTGACCCCACAAAATCTGCGATTTTGCGGGGACCCCGTCTGAGATGCCGGGAGTTTTTTCCGAGCATGTGCTCTGCGTCAGCCGGGACGACATCTTTCCGGATGGCGCCTGGCACGGGTTCGTCGACACCGGCCTCGAGCGGGCACAGGAGGTGATCCGCCACCGGAGCTTCTTCATGCCCCGGGCCGAGGTCGAGGACGACCCCGCCTACCAGCAGGTGATCCCCTACATCGTGTTTCGGCACGACCGGCGCCTTCTTCTCACGCGCCGGCTCAAGGCCTCGGGAGAAAAGCGCCTGCACCAGCAGTACTCGCTGGGGGTGGGGGGCCACATCAACCCCGGCGACCTGGAGCACGGGGATCCCATCGATGACGGGCTGCGCCGGGAGTGGGAGGAGGAGGTGGCCTACAAGGGCCGCTTCCAGGCCCGGCTGCTGGGGCTGATCAACGACGACTCCTCGCCGGTGTCCAAGGTGCACCTGGCGCTGGTCTTCCTGGTCGAGGGCGACTCCGCCGAGATCGCGATCCGGGAGACCGACAAGCTGGAGGGCGAGCTGCTCACGCTGGACGAGATGCGCATCTTCTATCTGGGCATGGAGAGCTGGTCGCAGATCGTGTACGACCACCTCACCGGGACTTGAGCCCGAACCCACCTTTTCCTCAAGACGATCCCATCACCCGAGCCGAGAGCCGCCTTTTCCTGAAAACGAGCCTCACGAGAGGTCCTAGTCGCGCACCCTCGGGACGAAGCCCATGCGGTCGTACATCCGGCGCAGGGTCGGCTCCGACGTCGCCCGCGCCATCTCGGCCCCGCGGGCCAGCAGCCGCTCCAGCTCGGCGGGGTCGCTGCGCAGCTGCAGGTAGCGCTCCCGGATCGGCACCAGGAGCGCGACCACCGCCTCGGCGACCGCCGCCTTGAACTTCCCGTAGCCCTGGCCGGCGTACTCCTGCTCGACCGCCGCCGGGGCGCTGCCGGAAGCCACGGCCAGGATCTCGATGAGGTTGGAGACCCCCGGCTTGTCGGGCGCGCGGACGATGTCGCGGCCGGTGTCGGTGACCGCGGCTTTGAACTTGCGCGCGATCTCCTCCGGGCTGTCGAGCATGAGCACGGTTCCCATCGGCGTGCCGCCGGTAGTGGACATCTTCTTCTCCGGATCCTGAAGGTCCATGATCCGCGCCCCCTCCTCGGGGAAGACGCCGCGCGGCAGCTTGAAGGTCTCGCCGAAGCGCGCGTTGAAGCGGGCCGCCAGGTCGCGCGCCAGCTCGATGTGCTGGCGCTGGTCGTCGCCGACCGGCACCACGTCGGTCTGGTAGAGGAGGATGTCGCCGGCCATCAGGACCGGGTAGGCGAAGAGGGCCGCGGAGACCGAATCCTGGCCCCGCGACTTCTCCTTGAACTGGGTCATCCGGCGCAGCTCGCCGACCGTGGCGACCGAGCTCAACAGCCAATTGGCCTCGGCGTGGGCGCTCACGTGGCTCTGGATGAAGACGGTCGACCGCTCGGTGTCGAGGCCGACGGCGAAGAGCATGGCGGCGAGGTCCAGGCAGCGGTTGCGGAACTCGACCGGGTCGTAGGGGAGGCTGATCGAGTGGAGGTCGACCACGCAGAAGAAGCCTTCGCCCTGCTTCGAGGTCGCCACGTACTGGCGAAAGCCGCCGCTGTAGTTCCCGAAGTGCTTGTCGCCGGTGGGCTGGATGCCTGAGAAGATGCGCATGGCGAGATTGGCCCTGATTATCGCTGTGGCATCATTCCGCGGCTGATGGAGCTCGACCACAAGGTCGTCGTGGTGACCGGCGGCGCCAGCGGAATCGGGCGTGCCTTCGCCCGGGTGGCGGCCCGCCAGGGCGCCGACGGTCGCCGACCTCGACGACGAGCGGCTCGAGGCGACCGCCCTGGAGCTGGTCGCCCTGCGCACCCGGCGCCGGTTCCAGCCCCTGCGCTGCGACGTCCGCAAGGACTCCGACCTCCGCCGGCTGGCCGACGACGCCTTCGCGAGCATGGGCCGGGTAGACGTGCTGGTGAACGCGGCCGGGGTGTTCCTGGGCGGCTCGCTGGAGAAGATCAGCGTCCGCGACTGGGAGTGGATGCTGCAGGTCAACCTGCTGGGCACCGTGCGCGCGGTGCGCGCCTTCCTGCCCCGGTTGGAGGCGCAGGACGAGGCTTACATCGTCAACACCGTCTCCTTCGGCGGGCTGATCCCCCAGGGGCCGCTGACGATTCCGTACGACGCCAGCCAGGCCGCGATCGCCCACTTCACGGAAGGCCTCGCGCTGCACGGCGCGCCGCAGGGGGTCAAGGTCTCGCTCTTCTGCCCCGGCGAGAGCGCGCAGGCGGTCGGCGCCAACACCCGGGTCAAGGGCGTCGAGTCGTGGTTCGGGGGCGGCGAGGAGGTCGCGGCGGACGGGTCGCAGGGGCTGGAGTCCCTGGCCAGGGCGCTCGCGGACGGGATGCGCAGCGAGCAGTTCCTGATCCTGCCCGGCGACGAGCAGCGTGCCCGGGTCGCCCGCCGCTTCACCACCGAGGACCCGGGGATCACCCGCCAGACTTGATCCGCTCGACCGACCTCCTTTCCAGCGTCGGCATCTGCGTGACCGCGGCCGCGATCGCGGCCCTGATCGGGTGGCGCGTCCGGCAGCCGCTGATCCTGGCCTACCTGCTGACGGGGGTCCTGATCGGTCCCCAAGTGCTCGACCTGGTGGGAGACCGCGAGGCGATCAGCACGGTTTCCGAGATCGGGCTGATCCTGCTCCTCTTCGTGATCGGCCTCGAGATCGACCTCAAGAAGCTGCTCGGCTCCGGCCGCGCGGTGGCCGCCCTCGGGTTCCTCCAGGTGCCCATCTGCATCGGGTTGGGACTGCTCTTCTTCGGGGCCATACCGGGGCTGGGCGGCGGCCGCTACGGGTTCCTCTACCTCGCCGCCTGCATGTCGATGAGCTCGACCATGATCGTCGTCAAGCTGCTCTACGACCGCAGCGACCTGGACACCCTCCCGGGCCGCATCACCCTGGGGGCGCTGGTCTTCCAGGACGTGTGGGCGGTCGTCATGCTGGCCGTGCAGCCGAACCTCTCCAACCCCGACCTGAAGCCGCTGGCGGTCTCGCTGCTGGAGGGCATCGGCCTGGTGGTCTGGGCGCTGGCGATGTCGCGCTACGTGCTGCCGCGGGTCTTCCGCGCGGTCGCCAAGGCGCCCGAGCTGGTGCTGGTCACGGCGCTCGCCTGGTGCTTCTTCCTGGCCGCGGCGGCTTCGCTGGCGGGGCTCTCCCGGGAGATGGGGGCGCTGATCGCGGGGGTCTCGATCTCGACCTTCCCCTACAGCATGGATGTGGGCGCCAAGGTGGGCAGCATCCGCGACTTCTTCGTGACGCTGTTCTTCGTCACCCTGGGCATGCAGATCCCGGTCCCCAGCGTGCACGTGCTGCTGGTGGCCCGTCAACCTCGCCAACATCAGCGAGTTCTCGATCGTGGTCGCGTCCCTGGGGCTGACGCGCGGCCACATCGACAGCTCGGTGGTGACGGTCGTGATCCTCACCTTCGCGGTCACCTCGATCGCATCCACGTACCTGATCGGCGACAGTGCCCGGGTGTACCGGATCCTCCACCGCGTGCTGCGCCTGCTGCACATACCGGACATCGACCAGGCCGATGCCGGCGCCGAGCACAAGCGCGCCGATGTCGTCTTCCTGGGCTTCTTCCGCGACGCCAGCTCGGTGCTCCACGAGTTCGAGCACCACGGGCCCTCCCGCGGCCGCCACCGCCTGGTCGACCGCATGGTGGTGATCGACTTCAACCCGCACGTGATCGGCGAGCTGCGCCGCCGCAGCATCCCCTGCGTGTACGGCGACATCTCGCACCTGGACACGCTGGTGCACGCGCACGTGGAGGGCGCCAAGCTGGTCATCTCCACGATCACCGACGACGTGCTGCGCGGCACCAACAACGCCCGCCTGTTCGCGGAGGCCAGGCAGGTGTGGCCGGGGGCGGCCGTGATCCTGACCTCGGAGCACGTGACGCACGCGCTCGAGCTCTATGCCGCGGGCGCCGACTTCGTCTACGTGCCGCGGATGTCCTCCGCGCACGAGCTGGCGCGCATCATCCAGTCCGGGCTCACCCACGGCTTCACCAAGATCCGCGAGGAGGCGATAGTCAAGCTGCGCAGCCGGGACGAGGTGCTCGCCTAGCCCGTTTTGCGGGGCCTTCACCTCTAGGATGCGGGGATGGACCTGATCAGCCCGCGCGTCCGCTCCCTGGTGCGGGCCGCCCAGGAAGACCCCGACGCCTTCTGGGCGGCGGCGGCCGAGCTCCTGCCCTGGTTCCAGAAGTGGGACTCGGTCTTCGAGTGGGACCCCAAGCGCCCCGACGAGCGCGGGCGCTACTTCCGGTGGTTCGCCGGCGCCCGCACCAACCTCGCCCACAACTGCGTGGACCGGCATGTGGAGCGGGGCTGGGGCGGCCATGCCGCCCTGGTGTACGAGACCGAGCGCGGTGAGCGCCGGGTGCTCACCTACGCGCACCTGCTGCACGAAGTGCGGCGGGCGGCCGCCGCCCTGCGCGGGATGGGCATCCGGCGCGGCGACCGGGTCGGCATCTACATGCCCACCTGCCCCGAGGCGATCGTGATCATGCTCGCCTGCGCCCGGATCGGGGCGGTCCACCTGGTCGTCTTCGCCGGCTTCGGGGCGGGCGCTCTGGGCGGGCGCCTGGCGGCGGCCGGATGCAGGGCGCTCTTCTGCGCCGACGTCACGTACCGAAAGGGCAAGGACGTGCCCCTCAAGGGCATCGTCGACGACTCCCTGGCCGAGGCGCCGTCGGTCGAGAAGGTGGTGGTGCTGCGGCGCGCGGCGGGCGACCTGGCCGGCAATCTTGCGATGACGCGCGCGCGCGACCTCGAGTGGGGCGAGTTCCTGGCGCTGGCGGCCGGCGACGACGCCTACGAGGAGCTGGAGGCCAACGAGCCGGCCTTCATCCTGGCCACTTCGGGGACCACCGCCAAGCCCAAGCTGGCGGTGCACTCGCAAGGTGGCTTTCAGGTCTACGTCAACGCGATGGCGGAGTGGATGTTCGGGCTCGACGAGTCGGACGTGTGGTGGTCGACCAGCGACATCGGCTGGGTGGTCGGCCACAGCTACATCGTCTATGCGCCGCTGCTCGTCGGATCCACCACCATCGCCTACGAGGGGGCGCTCGACCATCCCGGAGCGAAGACCTTCTACAGGATCGTGGACGAGAACCAGGTGTCCGGGATCTTCACCTCGCCGACCGCCGTGCGGATGCTGATGCGCTACGGCGCCGAGGTGGCCCGGGAGCACGACCTGGGCTCGCTGGACCGGGTCTTCTGCGCCGGCGAGGTGCTCAACGCCCCGGCCTGGGAGTGGCTCCAGAAGGAGGTGCTCGAGGACCGGATTCCGGTCATCGACCACATGTGGCAGACCGAGACCTCGGGCCCCATCGTGGGCAACCCCTGGGGGCTCGGGATGCTGCCCATCAAGCCCGGGTCGTCAGGGATTCCGCTGCCCGGAATCGACGCCCTGGTGGTCACGCCCGAGGGCGCCGAGTGCGGCCCTGGGGAGAAGGGCATCTTCGCCATCCGGCGGCCGTTCCCGGGGTTGACCGCCACCCTCTGGGGCGAGGTCGAGCGCTACGCCGCCGACTACTGGGACAAGGTCCCGGGGCAGCTCCTGTACTTCAGCGGCGACGCCACCGCCATCGACGAGGACGGGTACGTGTGGTTCAGCGGCCGCGCCGACGAGATCATCAAGATCGCCGGCCACCGGATCGGGACGATCGAGGTCGAGACCGCGTTCCTGCGCCACCCCGCCGTGGCCGAGGCGGGGGTCACCGGGCGCCCGGACCCGGTGCGCATGGAGGTGATCTCCGCCTTCGTGGTCCTCAAGCAGGGGCGGCAGCCCTCGGCGGAGCTGAAGACCGAGCTGCTGGACACTGTCCGCCGCGAGCTGGGCCCGGTGGCCGTGATCGGCGACCTCAACTTCGTGGCCATGCTGCCCAAGACGCGGAGCGGCAAGATCATGCGCCGGGTCCTGAAGGCGGTCACGCTCGACAAGGACCCGGGCGACATCTCCACGATCGAGGACGAAGGCTCCGTGGAAGATGCCCGCCAAGCCTGGCAAGAGCTCAAGTCAGAGGTCACCCAGCCGACCTGAGGGCATGCCGGGGCCGCGAAGCGGCCGCGGGGCAAAGCCCGGCCAGGCCGGGCGAGCCCGCCGCGCGAGGCGCGGCGAAGGGGCCGTGGGGCCTTGGCCCCCACCTAAAACAGGCGCAAAGGCCCGCCGCAGACGAGGCTGCAGCGCCGAGAGGCGCTGCGCCGGGCGCGTACCGAGAGGAACCTCAGCGGCCCCTTCCACCCCGCTGCGCCAGCGCGGGCCGAATCATGCCCCGAAGCCCCTCCCCTCCCGGCTGCGCCGGGAGGACCTTCCCGACCAGCGGGCAGGACTTTTTCAGGCTGAGGGGAGGGTGAAGCTGAACTCGCTGCCGCCGCCGCGGTCGCTCTTGAGCCAGATCCGGCCCCCCATCAGCTCGACCAGGCGGCGGCTCAGGGGCAGGCCCAGCCCGGTGCCCTCGTGGCGGCGGCTCAGACCATCCTCGACCTGGGTGAACTCCATGAAGATCCGCTCGTGCTGTTCGGACGGGATCCCGATCCCGCTGTCGCGCACGCTGACCTCGACCAGCTTGCGACGGCGCCTGGCCCTGATCGCCACCCTTCCCTTCTCGGGGGTGAACTTGATCGCATTCGACACCAGGTTGGCCAGCACCTGCTCCAGCCGCCTGCGGTCGGCCCGCAGCGCCAGCCCGGGCGTGGCGTCGATCGTGACCTCGAGCTGGCGGGCGTCGGCCATCGGCCGCAGCCGCTCGAGCACCTCGTGGATCATGGGGTCGACCTCCAGGCGCTCCATCGCCAGCTCCATCTGGCCGGCGGCCACCTTGGAGAGGTCGAGGACGTCGTTGACCAGCGCCAGCAGGTGGCGCCCGCTGGTGCTGATGTGGCCCAGGTAACGGCGCTGGCGTTCGTTGAGGTCGCCATAAGCCTCCCCGTCGAGGAGCTGGGTGAACCCGAGGATCGAGTTGAGGGGGGTGCGCAGCTCGTGGCTCATGGTGGCCAGGAAGCGTGACTTGGCCTCGCTCTCGCGGCGCACCGTCTCCGCGACCTTGACCGAGGTGACGTCGATGAAGGTGCTGATCAACTGCTCCACCCGGCCGCCGGCGTCGAGCATGGGCACGCAGTCGAACTGGAGCCAGAACTCGGTCCCGTCAGCGCGCCGGTAGCCGACCACGGCGTTGCGCACCGGCTTGCGCGTGCGCATGGCGACGGCGACCGGTCGCTGATCCCAAGCCAGCGGGATCCCTTCCTCGGTGATCCGCTGGAGCCCGGCGATCTCGGCCGGCATGCGCCCGTCGAGCTGGTCGCGCCGGAGGCCGAAAATGGCCAGCGCGGAGTCGTTCATCTCCAGGATCCGGCCCTGGCTGTCGATCACCTCCACGCCGCACGCCATGACGCTGTGCAGGACGCGCAGGCTGCGCTCGGAGGCGGCCAGGTCGCCGTGCAAGCGGGCCGCCTCCAGCATCGGAGCCATCGAGCTTGCGATCAGGACCAGCATCTGCAGCTCGTCCCCGTCGAACTCGCGCCGCTCCTTGAACCGCGCGATCAGGGCGCCCACGGTGCGGTCCTGGAGCAGCAGCGGCACCGCCAGCATCGACTTGTGGCCGAGGGCCACCGACCACTGCCGGCGGTGCTCCCAATCCGGGTAGTCCGCCACCACGACGGCACGTCCGGTGGCGAAGACCTGGCCGAGTATCCCCTCGTCGGGAGTTACGGCCTGGGCCGCCGGGTCCTTCAGGTGGTCGGCGACGCCGGTCAGCGCCGCCGCCTCGGGGTCCCACCACCCGATACCCGCGCTGGAAGCGCCGAGCAGCTCGACCACGGCGTCGATCGCCATCTGCGAGATGACCGCGAAGTCCAGCAGCGCGCCCGCCGCCGCGCCCAGGTTCTGCAGGGTGCTCATGACCAGGTGGTGGCGCTCGCGTTCGGCCGCCAGCCGGGCAGCCTCGATCGCCGGCGCCACCTGGGCCGCGAAGAGGCTCAGCAGCCGCGACTGCAGCGCGTCGTAGCGGTGCGGCCGGTAGGTCGCCACCGCCAACCCGCCGACCGTCCGGTCGCCGACCGACAGCGGCACTGCCATCGCGGTCATGACGCCGTCCTGAGCCACGCCGGGCAGCGAAACCTCGGAGTGCCCGTAGTCGCCGATGGTGACCGCGCGACCTTCCCGGAAGGCGCGCCCGATCACGCCCCGGTCGGGCCCGATCGCGGGGCCGTGCCGGGCCGGGTTGCGGTCGTTGCTGGCCAGCAGGCGGAGCTCGCCCGCGCGCTCGTCCCACCAGCGCAGGACGGCGCTGTCCACGCCCAGGAGCGCGGTCGCGCGGTCGACGGTCAGCCGGGCCAGGGCCTCCGCGTCGAGCATCCCGCTGGCCGCCACCGCCACCTCCTGGAGGGCGGTCAGGCCGCGTACGTGGAGGTCGCGCGACTCCAGCATGTGCGCCGCCTCGAGGTCGGGCGTGACCAGCGAGGCGAGCCGGCTGAGCAGCTCCACCTGGTCGGACTGGAAGGCATGCGGCCGGTGCGAGTTGACGGCCAGCGCGCCGAGGACCTGGTCGCGGACCATCAGCGGGACGGCGACCACGCTCTGAATCCCGGCCGCGCTGATCCAGGGCAGCGCCTGCGGCCAGGCCTGGTAGTCGGGGACCAGCACCGGCTCGCGCCGGCTGAAGGCCTCGCCGATCGCCCCCTCGTTGGCGCCGCTCGGTCGGGTCTGGTACGTGGTCGCCGTGCGGTGGCCGGCCAGGGGAGTCAGGAGGTCCGCCTCGTCATCCCACCAGCAGAGGTCGGCGCCGTCACCACCCACCAGCTGGCAAGCCTTTTCGGCGGCCAGGGCCGCGATCACGCTCGACTCGTGGACCGCGGTGACGGCGATCGCCACCTCCTGCACGGCGCTCAGGTTGGCGGCTTGGGCCGCGCGATGGTGGAGGGCCTCGAGGCGGGGACCGACGGGCGGCCCCCCGGGTCCGGACACAGATCCCATGAGACGTCAATGTTCTGCCCCGGTGCCTGCCCCTCCAACCCATCCTGTCATCGCCGGGCGGTCGAACCGCCGTCATCCGGGCGTCGGGGCTCGGCGGTCATCGAGGCCTCGGAGCCCGAGCCGGGCTCAGCCGCAGAGGGTCAGCACCACCGGCCCGGAGCCTGCGATGACGGCGCCCTGGATGCCGGCGAACGCGGCCGCCAGTTTGGCCGAGTGCACCGGCGTGTCCTCGACCCAGGCCGAGCGTATGCAGGACTGAGACCCCGCGTCCCAGGCCACGTAGCGGTCGCCCCGCCAGCCCTGGGCGAGGTCGCGGACGTCGGTGGTGGACAGGGTCCGCAGCCGCTCCAGGATCAGGCTCAGCCCCATCTCGCCCAGCATGCCGTGGTCGAACTCGGCGGCGTCGGCCGCCGGCGCCGGCACCTCGGCCGCCGTGAAGCCGTTGAGAAAGCGGTCCGGGTGGATGACCTCGGTCGAGGTCCGGGGCGGCTCGCGGTAGGCGCTGTCGAGGCCGCTGGTCCCGCCGCGGGCGTTCTCGACGGCATCCACGAACCGGGGGCCGACCGCGTAGGGGAAGGAGAGCAGCTCGATCATCACGGTCGGCACGTCCGGGGGCGGCGCGCCGCCCGGTCCGGAGGCCAGCTGCTTCTTCTCGGCCGCGGTCAGGGTGGCGATGTACTCGTTCTCGACGGTGACCGCGTCGCCCTCGATCATCGCCCGCCAGGCAACCGGCCGCTCGTCCTCGTTGTCGCTGTCGAGCGCGTCGAGCGGGAAGTATTGGTCCTGGAGCGCGTGCGTCAGTTCGTGCACCAGCACGTGGCGGGTGGCGGGCGAGGCGTCGGTGCCACGCACCACCAGCTGCTTGGTCTTGGGGTCGTAGAAGCCGACCACCCCCGAGCCCAGCAGTGCGTCCTCGGCCTTGATGATGTCGAGGCCGGGCGACACCAGGTGCAGCGCCCGCAGGTCCTTGAACTCGGTGTTGAGGTCGGCACGGTCCTTGTCGGTGCGGGTGGTGACCCGGGCCTTGAAGTCGCTGTCGCTGAGGAAGGTGACGTCGACCGGATGCCTGAACTTCAGTCCCCGGTGGTCCTCCACGAACTTCTCGGCGACCGGGATGAAGGCCCGGGCGTCGGCCGGCGCCGAGGGCGACGGATGGGGGCTGGCCGGGCGCCTGGCGAGCGGGTTGGGTGCGGCGCAGGCGACCATCAGCGCCGCGCCGGCAATCAGGAGGACCAGCAGCGCCGCCAGGGCGGCTCTCACGACCGAATCCTAGCCCCAGCCTCTTCGGGGGCTCACCAGGTCGATACTCGAATCACCGCGTACTTACACTTGTGAGCCCTATGGCCCGCGTGCAGGCCCTGCGGTGCAGGGAGTGCGGGACCGAGTACGAGCTGCAGCCTACCCATGTCTGCGAGGCGTGCTTCGGACCGCTCGACGTCGTCTACGACTACGCCGAGGTGGCGCGCGGCCTGAGCCGGGAGAAGATCGAGGCCGGCCCGCCCTCGATGTGGCGCTATCGCGCCCTGCTTCCGATCCCCGACGAGGCGCCGCTGGTCACCCTGGGCGAGGGCTTCACGCCCTTGGTCCGGGCCGAGCGGCTGGGCGCCGAGCTGGGGCTCCGCAACCTCTACCTCAAGAACGACACCATGAACCCGACCAACTCCTTCAAGGACCGGGTGGTGTCGGTGGCGGTCTCCTGGGCGCGGGCCCACGGCTTCGAGACCATGGGCTGCGCCTCGACCGGCAACCTCGCTCACTCGGTGGCCGCCTACTCGGCCCGCGCCGGCCTCGAGGCCTACGTCTTCATGCCCGCCGACATCGAGCCCGCCAAGGTGGTGGCCACCGGCGTCTACGAGCCCCACCTGGTCGCCGTGCGGGGCAACTACGACGAGGTCAACCGGCTGTGCTCGCAGCTCACCGAGGAGTTCCCGTGGGCCTTCTGCAACATCAACGTGCGGCCGTTTTATGCCGAAGGCTCTAAGACGCTCACCTTCGAGACCGCCGAGCAGCTGGGCTGGCGGCTCCCGGACGAGATCGTGATCCCGATCGGTTCCGGCTGCCAGTTCGTCCGCCACCGGCGGGCGGCCGCCGAGCTCCTGGAGCTGGGCATGGTCGCCGGCGACCGCCTGCCCCGGCTGACCGGCGCCCAGGCCCTGGGCTGCGCGCCCGTTTACAACGCGTGGCGGGATGGCACCGATCGAGTGATGCCGGTCCGCCCTGACACCATTGCCAAGTCAATCGCCATCGGCAACCCGTCCGACGGTCCCTACGTGGTGCGCATGGCCCGGGAGACCGGCGGGGTGGTGGAGGCGGTCACCGAGGAGGAGATCGTGGAGGCCATCCGGCTGCTGGCGCGGACCGAGGGCATCTTCACCGAGACCGCAGGCGGTGTGACCCTGGGCGTACTGGCCAAGCTGGCCCGGGCGGGTCGCTGGAACGGGGACGAGGTGATCGTGGCCTACCTGACCGGTCACGGCCTGAAGACCGCCGACGCCTTGAACGGCTCCGCCGGCCGCCCCAGCGTGGAAATAGACCCGACGCTGAAGTCGTTCCGCGAGATGGTCGCGGTTTGATTTCCTGAAGGAGGACCCATCTCATTGGCACAGTTCCGCATCCCCGGCCCGCTGCGCAGCCTCAGCGGCGGCCATCCCACGGTCAGCGTCGAGGCCTTCGACCTGCAGGGCGCCATCGAGCGCCTGGAAGAGAAGCACCCGGGGTTCAAGAGGCGCCTGCTCGACGAGCAGGGTGAGCCACGCCAATTCGTGAACATCTACCTCAACGACGAGGACATCAGGCTCGGGGAGGGCCTGCGCTCGCCCCTCAAGGAGTCGGACGAGATCTCGATCGTGCCGGCGGTGGCCGGCGGGCGGGAGGCGTAGCCGGAAGGTCTTCGCTGGCGGCCTCATAGACTGGCCTCCATGCGCATTGCGGTCGCTCTGTCGGGCGGCGTCGACAGCTCGGTGGCCGCCGGGCTCCTGCTCGAGCGGGGCCACCAGGTGGTCGGGGTCACGCTGCAGCAGTGACGCCCGCCGGGTGGCGTCCCAGCTCGACATCCCCTACTACTGCTGGAACCTGGAGGCGGAGTTCGGCGAGCGCGTGATCGAGCCCTTCCACCGCGCCTACCTGGCGGGGGAAACGCCGAACCCCTGCCTGCGCTGCAACGCCTTCGTGCGCTTCGACCTCATGCTCCGGCGCGTGCTGGCGCTGGGCTTCGACGCGCTCGCGACCGGGCATTACGCGCGCGTCCTGGACGGCCCCCAGGGCCCTGAGCTGCACGCGGCCGCCGACCCTGCCAAGGACCAGTCGTACGTGCTCTACCACCTCGACCGCGATCGGCTACAGCACCTCGTGTTCCCGCTCGGCGAGATCGCCAAGCGCCAGACCCGCGACCACGCTCGCCGCCTCGGCCTGCCCGTGGCCGACAAGCCGGAAAGCCAGGAGATCTGCTTCATCCCGCGGGGCCGGACCGCCGAGTACCTGGCCGGCCGCCTGCCGGTGCGGGAGGGGGAGCTGGTGACCGCGGGCGGCGCGCGGGTGGGCACCCACCGGGGCGTACCCCTCTACACGGTCGGCCAGCGTCACGGGTTCGGGGACCTGGCCGAGCCGGGACCCTGGTACGTGCTCGGCATCGACGCCGCGGCCAACCGGGTGGTCGTCGGCCGCCGCCAGGAGCTGGGGACCACCGAGGTCCGCCTCCGTGACGTGTCCTTCATCGCCGGACCCCCGGCCGGCGCGGTCGAGTGCGAGGCGCGGCTGCGCTACCGGGCGCGGCCGGTGCCCGCCACCTACGCGGACGGCCTGCTGACGCTGCGAGAGCCGTTCGTCGGCGTGGCCCCCGGGCAGGCGGCCGTCCTCTACCGGGGCAGCCGGGTCCTGGGCGGGGGGACGATCAGCCGGGCGACCTAGGTCGGCCTCAGTCCTCGACCGGGGTCAGGTGATAGAGCCGCGGCGCGGCCCCGATCAGAGGCTGGTACTGGGCGCGGTACTCGTCGTTGAGCTTCTGCATCGCTTCCGGTCCCGACGGATCGGCCCAGCGGCTGATCACGCACACATCGCCGGGGTCCTCCCGGACGTTGCAGACCTGGACGCCGAAGCACCCCTCGATCTGCCGACCGCGCTCGGCGGCCTCCTGCACCACTCGCATCAGGTCGGCGTGCCTGCCGGCCGCCGGCCGCAGCACCAGGACCCTGATCACCTTGGCGTGGTCGCTCATCTGGTCTCCTCTCAGAAAAGGAGAGGGCCGGCGCGCGGCCGGCCCCCTGTAATGGGTTGTTAGGGAACCGCCCTGGCTCGATCGCTCTGGAAGAGGCCTGAGCAAAAGCGCTCGGAACATGGCGCCGGCCGCTGAGGGCCCTGGGCGCTACACGGCCTCCGCGGAACAAAGGCTCCAGGACGGTATTACGTAGTCCGGCGGCTCATTTGCCATAGGCACCTCCCGCATGTTGGACGTTACAACCCATGCAACCACCCGGCCCCCGGAGAGTCAAGTGCTTGGATCTCGCCGGCCGCCGCCTCCGAGATGCCGCAGGCGCGCACGCGCTTGGTCAGCTGGCCGACCGCGAACTCGCGCGCTTCGAGGGGGTTGACCCGGAACATGGCCGGTATCGAGGTCGGGTCGTCGATCGCCAGCCGGCGATCGGGGGCGACGCCGGTGTAGACGGCCGGCTCCAGCAGCTGTAGCACCTTGCGCGTGATCACCCGCGCCATCTCCGGCTCTTCGGTGACGCGGCGGCGCAGCGCCATCACGCCGAAGCCGATGTGACGCGACTCGTCGCGGGCGACCGCCGTGAACCCGGCCGTGAAGCCTGGCAGGATGCCGACCTTCCGGAACTGCGTCAGCAGCGTGTGCTGGCCGGCCAGCGCCAGGTAGCCCTCGATGACCAGGTGGTAGGTGACCACCGCCTCCACCCAGGCCCGCTCGTCCGCGGGCTCGCGGCGCACGAGGTCGACGGCGCCGGCGAGCTCCTCGTCGAAGATCTTGCGGAAGCCCGCCACGGTCCGCGGCCGCACCGCTTCCAGGGCCGTGGACAGCCCGCCTTCGAGTCCGAGCACCTCGGCGAAGAAGCGCTGGAAGAAGACGGTGTGGCGCGCCTCGTCGGCGAGCTGGGTGGCCAGGAAGATGCGCTCGTCCTCGCGAGGCGCGGCGTAGAGGAGGGGCGAGAGGGTGTCGGTGACGGCCTGCTCGCCGATGAAGAAGAGCGTCATCGTCCGCCGGTACGCGAGCTGCAGGCCTTCGCTCAGGCCCGCCCAGTCCTTCTTGTCCTGCGTGAAGTCGAGCGCCGACACCGCCCATTGCTGCGTCTCCCAGCGCCTGTACAGCGAGTCGGCGGTGGTCTCGGGACCGAGCAGGTGGTCCATCTGGATCTCGACCTCGGTGATGTCGACGGCGACCAGGTCCTGGAGCGGCGACTCCTCCACCCGGCGGATCACTTCCAGGAGCCCGGGGGACTCCCCCGGAACCCCCTGAACGGATTGAGCGGTCATGGCGCGCAGATTACCCTGCCTGGGTGGGGTTGCCGGACGGACTGGTCGCATTCGTCAAGGCCGATTGCCCGACCTGCCAGACCGTGGTGCCGGTCCTGCAGCAGCTCGCCGCCTCCGGGCGGCCCTTCGCGGTGTACTCGCAGGATGATCCCGCCTTTCCGCCCGGCGTCGAGGCGCGTGACGACACCCGGCTCGAGGAGTCCTGGCGGGCGAGCATCGAGATCGTCCCCACGCTGATGCGAGTCGAGGCGGGCCGGCCGGTGGCCAGCGCGGTCGGCTGGATGCGCTCGGAGTGGGAGGAGTTCACCGGGGTCGCTGGCCTGGGGCCCGGCCTGCCCGACTTCCGGCCCGGCTGCGGCTCGCGCACCCTCGACCCCGGGATGCCCGAGCAGCTGGCGGAACGCTACGCCGCCGAGACCCTGCGCTCCCGCCGGGTCGAGCTGGCCGAGCTGGAGGACGAGTTCGAGGCGATGTACGCGCGGGGCTGGAGCGACGGCCTGCCCGTGGTACCGCCCACCCGGCGGCGGGTCCTGGCCATGCTGGAAGGCACCGGACGCGCCCCCGGCGAGGTGGTGGCGGTGGTGCCTCCTGACCTGGTCGAGTGCACGGTCGAGAAGGTGGCGATCAACGCCGTCCTGGCCGGCTGCCGGCCGGAGCACCTGCCGGCGGTGCTGGCCGCCGTCGAAGCCGCATGCACGGACGAGTTCAACATCCACGGCCTGCTGGCGACGACCTGGTTCAGCGGGCCGGTGGTGGTGGTCAATGGGCCGTTCCGGGCCCTGGCCGGCATGAACTCGGGGGTCAACGCGCTCGGCCAGGGCAACCGCGCCAACCTGACGATCGGCCGGGCCCTGCAGCTGGTGGTGCGCAACGTGGGCGGCGGCCGGCCGGGGGGCGTCGACCGCGCCACGCTCGGCAACCCGGGCAAGCTCTCCTTCTGCTTCGCCGAGGACGAGGAGGGCTCGCCCTGGGAGCCGCTGGCGGTGGAACGCGGCCTGGCGGCGGGAGAGTCGGCGGTGACTCTGTTCGCGGGCTCCGGCGTCCAGGCGGTGGCCGACCAACTCTCGCGCACCCCGGAGTCGCTGGCTCGCTCGTTGGCCGCCTGCCTGCGTACGGTTGCCCACCCCAAGCTGCCGCTGGCCTGGGACGCACTGCTGGTGATCTCGCCCGAGCACGGCCGCGTCTTCGGGGACGCGGGTTGGAGCAAAGCCCGGCTCCGGGAGGAGCTCGACGGCCTGCTTCAGATCCCGGTCGCGGAGCTCGTGCGCGGTGCGGGCGGCATCGCCGAGGGCGTCCCCCAGGGGGTTGGGTGGAATCAGGCCGCCGCCACCATCCCCAAGTTCCGACCCGGGGG
>WNGE01004438.1_pt1 | contig 16141 bp, 14 predicted proteins | sample 5400651 | NCBI WGS metagenome assembly WNGE01 (sample SAMN13153370, study PRJNA577476) | soil metagenome | isolation source: 60 cm soil or saprolite under grassland replicate 2 | place: USA:California | collected 2016-06-15 | reverse complement strand
ATGGTCACATCATGTCCAAGCGCTTGCAGTTGGCGTGCCTGTTTTTCCGTTCGCGCCTCTGCGCCGCCAATGATAGGTGAGAACTTAAAGGAAATGCAACAGATGCGTAGACGATCTTTCACCATATCTATCCTTTCCTATGTATGTCCAGTTCATGCATTCTCCTGAGCGAGGAAAAGTCATATGCTTATCCTCCATACGTAATTTCCTTACTATGGATGATCTGGCGACCTGCGCCTGGCATAGTAGGTATGCTCGCTTGTTCTCGCCCTATGGCAGTGGGTATCTTTGGTAGCGTCGGTCTATCGGCAACATCGTCTTCAACTTCTGCTACTTGTTCCACCGGCCAGTAAAGGACAAAGGGCAGCGTCATAATGACCCAGAAATACAGGCAAATGCCTTGATTCCAGATATCCTCGGAGTCAAAAGACTGTATAGTCATCGTGACAAAAACCGCTATTGCTGCTGCAAACAACAGGCGATGTTCACTTGTAGCCCTGCGTATCCCTCTGAGTAAATTGACAAAGAGCGTCAAAAAAACGACGCAGAGCAAGATCACCCCTATGATGCCGTGGTCATAGAGAGTACCTAGCAAGAGATTGTGTGGAGCAGTACCGAACACCCCGTGATAGCCAATCCGTAGCTGGGTGAGCAGGATATTGGAGGCTTGTAACCCATTCCCGAGCAGATTTGTCGCATCAAAATGGTCAAGCAGCGCCTGCCAGAGGTAGGTACGATTATTGAGCGTAAGGATATCCTGGTTAAAAAAGCGCTGAAAGAGAGGCACATTGCCTACTGTTGCTAGAAGCACGACGATGATGCTGAGCAAAAAGACACTGCCAAGTAAGCCCGCCTTCATCTTGCGTGATGGCAAAAAGAAAAGCATAATGATGATGCTCACAGGAACACTGATATAGGCACTGCGTGTGAAGGTCAAGGCCAGTGCCACCAGCAAAACAAGCACCCCTAGCGAGCCAGCTACGCGCAAAGAACCCTGCAAAGTAAACGTCCGGTACATCATCAGCGGGATGCCCATCGATAAAAAGAGGGCCAGCGAGGGCGATGCGCTAAAAACCGAGATGATGCGAAACACCGAGGTTACAGGATCAAAAATGCCATTTTGATGAGTAAAGAAGCCGTAGATACCAAAGAGTGCCACGAACAGGGACACGAGCAAGATAGCATCGATCAACCCCAGCATGCGTCGCCGCGTTGTCAGCACAGAGATTAACAGTACGCACACGGCGACATAATTTACCCGCAATATCCAGATCGTCAGGAACGCAGCAGTTCCGATCTGGGAAACACCGATACCGGCAAATACCCACAGGAGATAGAGAAGCAGCACACCTAATGCTGGCAGGCGCTTAAACGCGGGTGCAATGGGTACGACCGCCATCAAAAGCAGCGTCGGTACTGTCAATGCCGTGTCAAAATTATTGCCATTGAAGATACTAAGCGTTGAACCAATAAATACATCGAGCAGCATCCACGTGATCAGCAATGCATAGCGGTAGCGTAGGAAAGCGAGCATCACCAGTGACCCGAGCGAGATACGTAACGTATAGAGGTCATTCATCAAGATGCCAATGATGCCAGCACTAAAGACGGCGGTGACGATGCCAATGCGCAGCATGAACCGGCCCAGGCCTGGAAAGAGATTTAATTTCTTCAAGAAGGCCAGTATTTCAGGCGGAGGTGAAATGAGGTTGATGCGGCCAACGGTGCGGCTGAGCAGGAAGAACAGGATGAACATTGCGCCAAAGTAGACTGCCGAGGTTGCCAGCGCAATGCCCTCGCTTTGCCACAAACGTGCGAAGATGTAGTCGAGGATGGCGTTGGCAATGATGTTATAGATACTGATAAACAAAAGTACGCGCGTCTTTCCAAGAGCGCTAAAGGCCCTCGCCACCAGGAAGGCAAACGACATCGGCACCAGGCCGAGCACAAAGCCCGCGAAAGTCACCGCCGTCCGGTTGGTATCGTCGGCGGTAAAGGCTCCATGTTGAAAGAGCAGCTGTATCAGTGGATGGGCCAGCACAAGCATGAGCACGCTCATCACAGTCGTTCCTATCCCAACAATCCACACGTAGAAGTGCATTGTCTTGCGAAAAGCCTTCAAATCGTTCATAGCCGCCTGCTGTGAGAGATAAGGCAGCGCGGCACGTCCCACAGAAATAAAAATCACACCGATAGGCACGCTGATAAGTTTCAGCGCATAGTTCAGCGTAGAGATACTACCCGTAGAGAGAAACGAGGCAAATATTTGATCGATGAAAGGACTCGCCGAGCTAATTAATCCGCCAAGAAATGCAGGCCATGCTGCTATCAAAATTGAACCAATTGCGGGATTGCGGAGGTCTATGATAGGTCGATAAACGATTTTTGTCCGTCTGACCCGGACAATAAAAGCCCCGAGTTGCAGGCACAGCCCCACCACCATACCTATACACAACATGACTACGCCCTGTGATTTGCCCAGGAATATCACAAACATGGCTGTAGTAACAGGTACCAACAGGCCAGTGTAAGATGGCCAACCAAACTGTCCCTCCGTGTTAAGAATGCATTCCAGAAAACCAATCACTGTCATCAGTAAGAGCACCGGATAAATAATGGGAGTGAGGCTGCTTGCCATAGCCAGGCGCAATGGATCGAGCGCCGGTGCTGAAAGACGAATCACCTGGTCTCGGAAGAGAAAGAGCATCACCGTTAGCAAAGCAGCACCGATAAGCAAAAGGTTCAGGATCGTACTGAAGAGAATGGATGCCTGCTCCACTTTCTCTCGTGTCCGTACACGCGCAAACACCGGTATGACTGATGCCTCTATCGCACTGCCCAACAACTGCGCTATCATGATTGGCAGGGCCGAGGCCACAAAGTATGCATCCATCGCCGCCCCTTCACCAAAGCGCGCCGTAATCACTACTTGATTGAACATACCCATGACACGGAACAAAAGAGCTGCCGAGGCAATGCTCAAGAGGGCGCGAAAAATCTTTGTATTGGCGGATTTGAGAATGACGCGCATTTGACCGGTCGTACCGCTTATATAGTGAGACATCTGAGACATTTAAAGAACCATTCTACGAAGAAGCACTGTCACAGTCGAACTATTTTCTCATCATCAAAGCCACGAGCCATGTTCCGTGTGTCCACAATGCAGCGCGCCTCACGCACAATCTCGGGCACGTCGTAATAGCTATGGTCGGTCACGATGACCACGCAATCCGCCGCCTGTAACAGCCCGCTGCTCACCGGCTGCGAATACAGCTTTGCGTTGCCAAGCTTCCCGAGTGTCAGCGCGTGTACATACTCGTCGTTGTAGAGAACCACCGCCTTGCGTGCCATCAACATGGCAATGATATCCAGTGCCGGTGACTCACGCACATCGCCAACATTGCGTTTGTAAGCGACGCCTAGCAGCAGCACGGTCGCGCCATGAAAGCTGCGCCGCTGCTCATTGAGCGCCTCGCTGATCTTCTCCACCACGTAGTGCGGCATACGGCTGTTGATCTCGGCCGCCAGCTCAATAAAGCGAGCCGTGTAATCCAGCGTCTTGAGCTTCCAGGAAAGATAGTGCGGGTCGACCGGAATACAGTGCCCACCCAATCCTGGCCCGGGCAAGAAACGCATAAAGCCAAAGGGCTTGGTTGCTGCCGCGTCAATGACTTCCCACACATTGATGTGCAGTTTTGCACAGATAATGGCGATTTCATTCACTAAGCCGATGTTCACGGCACGAAACGTGTTCTCAAGGAGCTTGGCCATTTCTGCCACAGACGCTGAAGAGACCGGCACGACCTGCTCGATAGCGGCTCCGTATAAAGACTGCGCCAGTTCTGTACAGGTTTTTGTGATGCCACCAACAACCTTGGGCGTGTTGCCAGTGTCGAAATCTGGATTGCCCGGATCGATGCGCTCTGGTGAAAATGCCAGGAAGAAATCAACCCCCACTTTGAGGCCCGTCGATTCCAATTCTGGCAGCACGACTTCGTGTGTTGTCCCTGGATAGGTGGTGCTCTCCAGCACCACCAGTTGCCCCGCGTGCAGGTGTTCCCGGACTGCGCGGGTAGCCGCAAGAATAGCAGAGATATCAGGATCGCGTGTCTTGCCGAGTGGTGTCGGCACGCAGATACTCACCGCATCGACATCATCTAAGGCAGCAAAATCGCTTGTAAACTCCAGCCGTCCTGCTTCGATCAGTTCCTGTATTGTCCTGTTAGCAATGCCTGGAACATAACTTTCGCCACGCTTAGCCTGTTCAACCTTTGCCTGGTCTATATCAATCCCCGTAACAGAGAAACCAGCCTCCGCAAAAGTCGTCGCCAGTGGTAGACCAACATAGCCCAGCCCAATAACTGCAGCTCGCAAGGCCCGCGTGGAAATCTTTCTGTGTAATAGATGATCCATTCCTGTTTCCTTTTGTGTTTGCATTAGAGTTGACCTGGCTTCTTGAATAAAGGAGGAGGCGATGTCGAGGGTGTAACTGGAGCTTCTACGCGCGGTAAACTAATAGTAGGCGAAGCGTCTATTTCAGGCTGTTGCTCTGCATCACTTAAATAATGGCTGACATATCCATAGCCGTAGCCATAACCGTAGCCATAGCCTGAATTGGTCCACGAACTTTTGTTGACAACTACTCCAAGCACCCTGGTCGAAGTTTTGTTCAAGAGGTCCTTAGCACGTGCCAGTATTCTGCGTGACGATTTCGATGAGTCTACAACGAGAACAGCCGTGTGAATATATGCAGCTAAAAGCTGGGCATCAGCGACCGGCAGCAAGGGAGGTGTATCGAATACGACGTAGTCGTAGGGTGCGTGTTGAAAATACTCAAAAATTTGTTTCACTTGAGGAGCTTGCAGCAGGTCTGATGAGTTACGCAAGGGTACTTCCGCGGCCACAATGTCTAAGCCTGGAATGTGCGTTGCTTGTCCGGTCAATTTTGCTTCAATCTGCGTCCACGGCTCCATCAGGGCACTGGAAAATCCCAGTCGTTTTTGCAGTTGAAAGTGTTTATTTAAGGTTGGCAGGCGTAGATCAGCCTCGACCAGCAGCACTTTCTTGCCAGATTTGGCAAGAAAAGTAGCAAGATTGGCGGAAACCGTACTTTTCCCCTCGCTTGCTACTGCGCTGGTTACCATTAACAGTTTAAATGGGTTGGCTTCTTGTATCAAATTAAGCCGCGCAGTCAAGATGCGATAGGATTCTTGCACAATAGGTATCTCATACGCTTTCTTCGTACGCTGTTTGCGGTTGAGCAGCGGGAAAACCGTCAGAACCTCCAATTTCAGAAGCGCATGAATTTCATCGATACTAATGAGCCGGTCTTCAGACCATTCAAAAACCACGACCAGGGCAATGGCAAGACCAAGACCCACTAGAGCGCCAATCATAGTATCCAGAAGAGGCTTGGGACTGGCCGGGTCTTTCGGTAACTCGGCAGGCAAAATTTGCACACTATTCGAGAATTGCGTATTGATGAACTGTTCAAAGCTTTGCGTTATTTCATTCGCCAGTTCCCTCGCAAATTGTGGATTGCCGCTTAGGACGTCGAGTTCAATCAGCTCAGTATTCGATTGCGGCTTCACCAACATCATCGAGGTCAGCTGCTTTAGCGTCATCCCCGGATGCTGTACTAATACAGGGTTAAGTACCTCAGTACTGGTAAGCAACTGCGCATATGTCGGTACCACTAACTGACTTGTATTGATATTTTCAAAGGGTGACGAAGATGATTTGATATTGATGATAATAGTAGCCGACGCTTGATACGTAGGAGGAATGAACAGCGTGGCTATAAATGTTGCGCCAGCGCAAATCACTATTCCACCTATCATTAACCATGCCCAGCGTTTCGCCATAATTAGATAGTGACTCAACGATCGTTGCATTTGAAAAACCACCCTCAATTAATATCTGTTTTGTAACAGTGCCAAACTGTGAAATGGGTGCGTTGAGGCAAAAAGTCTGGTTTAGCTACAGTAGGTGAACACGCACACACATGCCTCTACCCCTATTCTCTGTACAGGATATAGGTTCACCTATATGAATTGGGTTGTTACTCCTGTTGAGATAGCGTTACAAATTTTACTATCAGGTATACAAATTATAACTTTTTAATTGAAACATTGAAATCCATTTATATAAACATATAATTACTTTAACTACTATTAGATCTCCATTACCTCCTTTAAACGTGACTTTGCAGGTTCACGACTCTGGCCGCCGCAGGCGGTCAGGGAGAAGGGGGGAAGGGACCTGGGGATTACCTGCCTGGGGCAGGTAATCCCCAGGTCCCGGCACGAGGACTGTGTCCCCCTGCACTCCCTGCTGGATTGTTACTCTCCGGTAACTCCTCACATTTGCGAACTGCTGGAGGTAGTGAGGAATCAAGAAGAGAGAGGACCTTAAGGGCTACAATTTTTGTCGGATTTATATACTATAACTGTGGTGATATGGAAAGGGAGGAGATATCTATGCGTTGCCTGGTAACAGGAGTCGCGGGATTTGTTGGATCACATATCGCGGAACGTCTACTTGCAGATGGGCACCAGGTATGTGGTATCGACGCATTTATTGACTACTATCCCCGGCGCATCAAAGAAAGAAACCTGGAAGAGCTTCGTGCCTGGAACAGCTTCTCTTTTGTAGAAGCAGATTTGTTACAAATCTACTTGCCCCCACTGCTTGAAGGCGTCGATTGGATTTTTCATCAAGCCGCTCAAGCAGGCGTGCGTGCAAGTTGGGGCAAAGACTTCTCCAGGTACGTTGATTGTAATGTGTTAGCGACACAGCAACTCCTTGAGGCAGTCCTCCAGGCTGGCACGGGCATACAGCGTCTTGTCTATGCCTCCTCCTCTTCGGTTTATGGAGATACTCCTGCTCTGCCGGTCACCGAAGCCATCATCCCTCACCCGGTCTCACCTTATGGCGTCACCAAACTGGCTGGAGAACATCTTTGTTCGCTCTATCATCATAATTTTGGCCTACCCACTGTCTCACTGCGCTACTTCACCGTCTATGGACCGCGCCAGCGCCCAGACATGGCCTTCCATCGCTTTTGTAAAGCTGCCATCGGCCATGAACCTCTGCATGTTTATGGAGATGGGCATCAGACACGTGACTTTACTTATATTTCCGACGTCGTCGAGGCCAATATTCGTGCTGCCAAGGGTGATGGCGCCCGCGGTGCAGTGATGAATATCGCCGGTGGATCGCGTGTATCTGTTCGCCAGGTCGTACAGCTTCTGCAAGAAATTAGCGGTTCCCCGCTTGCTATAACTTTTGACGAGCAACAACATGGTGATGTCGGGCATACCTTTGCCGACATCAGTCTTGCGGAAAAGCTCATACATTACAAACCTCTGGTGGCTTTACCTGAAGGCCTCGCCAGGGAATTTGCGTATACTGCCTCGCTGTACGCATACAGCGGCGCTCGGTCTTTGGATAATTAATGTTTTTACAGGAGCACCTATGCTATCACACGTAATGAGTCTGGCGGCCCGATCAAAGACCATACTCATTTCCCATCACATCTATGACAACTGGCGTGCGAAAAAACGCTTTGTCGCAGGTGATATCGAATCAACTTCTGGCTCAACCCATACTCCATTGACCTTCCAGGACAGCCTGCGCTACATTGACCTGGCTTTCGATGATTATCTCGTCTATTCTGGCCTCACCCGCGAGATGCTGCGAGACAAGAGCATCCTGGAAATTGGTCCTGGTGACAACGTGGGAGTAGCCCTCAAGTTTTTGCTTGCCGGCGCCAGGCAAGTCGTCGGCCTTGACAAATTCTCCTCTCACCAGGATTGCGTGCAGCAACGTCGCATTTACCAGGCCATGCGAGAAGCGTTGAACAACGACGAACAACATCTTTTTGATGCAATGAATGATCCTGAACTGAGCCTACTGGCAGACTCCTCAAAACTGGTCACCCTTTTCGGGCGCGGGATTGAAGAAGCTGAACACCTCTTTGAGCCAGCATCGTTCGACCTTATCATCTCACGAGCCGTCTTCGAACATGTCTATGATCCTGATCGCGCCTTTTCCGTCATGCACAGGTTATTAAAACCAGGTGGCTACATGCTTCACAAGATAGACTTTCGTGACCACGGCATCTTCAGTAAACATCACCATCATCCGCTCACCTTTCTCACCATTCCTGATTCCGTGTACCGCTTGATGGTCTATGACTCCGGCAAACCGAATCGTAAACTCCTTCCCTACTATCGGAACAAAGCTGCCGGGTTAGGGTTTGCAGCGAGGTTCCTCGTAACGCACATTGTGGGGGTAGAAAGTGAGATAGTGCCACACAAAGAGGGGGTCTTTTTCAATGTTGATTATTCTGACTCGACACTTTCCCTCCTCAAAAGTATTCGTCCACGTCTACAAGAAGAGTTTAAAAATATGCCAGATACAGACCTTATGGTTTCTGGCATATTCCTCATTGCACAAAAGCACTAGGAGCATATCATCATATATGGACAACATGCAAAATACACAAAAAACGAATGTACTCATCACCTCTCCTACTGGAGAAGGCATGGAAAGCACCGTAGCAACACAGGATACGCAGAAGACAAGAAGGAAAAAATACCCATCAAAAAAGCTTTCCCTTCTCATACTCGTCTTATTCCTCTTGTCGGGAGTCGCCTCAAGTATCTCCATACTTGCATATCAAAAGTACACCCCCATCTATCATAGTGATCTATCTTTGGCACAAACTGGTATACAACACCTGCACAATGCCGCGACTCTGCTAGAGAACTTGTCGAAAAAACCGTTTGATCCTGCTGCCGTGACACAGTCCCAGCACGAATTCGCTGCTGCCGCCGCCGCTTTTAGCCAGGTCAATACCAGCTTAACGTCATTGCCAGGAGTACTGACAGTTCTTCCTGTTTATGGCAGTCGCCTGAATACCGCCTTGCGCCTCCTGCCTCTTGCTGTTGAGGTATCCCAGGCGGGGATAGCCAGCTGCACCATTCTCAACATCATTCTTTCCAGGTTCCATGATCCCTTGAATGGACATGCATCTGGTCTGACCATAGCGGATGTCAACGTCATTGCGAAAAATCTCCACCAGATCAAGGCCTTAGTCAACCTGGCAGTTAACCAGGTGAACCAACTACAGCCAGCTGATCTGCAATTTGATCCGCGCCTCGGCAAAATGATCGCAACTTTCCATATCTATATGCCCGCTCTACAAGCACGGCTCAGTGACGTAGAAGGGCTTCTTCCAATTGTCCCTACACTGCTTGGCATAGGAACGCCTGCACATTACCTCATTGAGATGGTTGATTCGACCGAACTGCGACCGACCGGCGGCTTCATTGGAAATTATGGCATTGCCACGCTGGGAGGAGGAAGATTGACAGATGCTCACATCACTGATATTTACCTGTTAGATTATGCCTATAAAGCGTCAGGCGGCCGCATCCCGTATCCGCCAGCTTACACCTGGTTTAGTCAGCACCTGTCATCCGATACCTGGAGCTTTCGTGACTCTAATCTCGAGGCAGATTTCCCAACGTCGGCACAAATGGGCGAGTTGAACTACATGCGCGAGGGTGGCAAAGTACCGGTCCAGGGAGTGATTTCCATCACTCCTGCCCTCATCCAGCAAATGCTCACCATTACCGGGCCTATCGCCATCCCAGAATACCATGAAACGGTCACCTCCCAAAATCTCATTGACCGCATTCATTATCACCAGCTGGGCCCAGGGCGTGAAGGCAATGATACCCCATCCTCTGATGGGCATTCATCCGTACGTAAACATTTCACCGAACTGCTGGCAGAGCATTTTATGGCTCGTGTTCACCAGCTCTCATCCTCAGCGCTTCCCGCATTCCTGTCAGCGATGATGAGTGCGCTGCACACCAAGGACATACAGATCTATCTCAATGCCAGTAAAGCAGAAGACCTGTTACGCAACTTGCATCTCGCCTCGACCATCGCAACGCCCGTTGCTGACAACTTTTTTGTCGTCGACACCAACATCGCTGCGACTAAAGCCAACCCCTTTATTACCAGCACGCTCAATGACCAGGTGACTATCGATGCAAAGGGCAATGCCGTCCATGACACCACCCTGCGCTATGACTGGGCAACTACCGGTATCATCTACGGCTCCTACGTCTATCGAGATTACGTACGTGTCTATATGCCGCCTGGCGCTCTTGTATCTCAACAGCGCGGTTGGCAGCCAAACGGCACAAGTACGGCCTATGGCCGTACAGTCCTGGCAGGATCTTTCACCCTCCTCTGGCGTCAAACCGTCAAAGTTCACCTCGTATGGATGGTCCCTCATGCCGCCAGCAGAGATGCGCAGGGCTGGCACTACCAGTACCAGCTTCAACGGCAGGCCGGCGTCCTCTGGAATGTCCACGTTCAGGTAACCCTCCCCTCCTGCGCAGTCGTGAAAAAAACCCTGGGAGGATTGACCTCTCACAACAACAAGCCGGCAACTCTCAACCAGACCTTAAATGAAGACCTCCTTGTAGGAGTTGACTATACATGTTAAGGAGAAACCTTTGAGAGAAAAATTTCTACAGCATCTTGCTTGCCCTGCATGCCATAGTGACCTTGTCATAAAGTCAGTAGCACAACGCAGAGGAGAAATTTTAGAAACAGCGCAACTGGCCTGTCAAGGTTGCCCGGCAGTCTATCCAGTCCTGAATTGTATTCCTCGTTTCGTCTCGAACGACAATTACGCCTCAGGATTTGGTTTAGAATGGACGAGGCATGCCAGAACCCAATATGATAGCTACACCGGCCTGAAACTTTCCGAAACACGCTTCTTTGAGGAAACACGCTGGCTTCGAAATATGCCGGGCGAGATCATCCTGGAAGCAGGCAGTGGTTCAGGGAGATTTACTGAGCAAGCAGCCTCAACCGGTGCGGTCGTTGTATCTATGGACTATAGCTATGCTGTCGAAGCCAACTATGCATCCAATGGGACGCGCGAGAATGTTCTCATTGTGCAAGCGGATATCTATGCCATGCCTTTCCGCAGCGGGTACTTTGATAAAGTATTCTGTTTCGGCGTCTTGCAGCATACGCCTGATGTGCGCCAGGCCTTTCTCGCCTTACCACCCATGTTGAAGCCGGGTGGTGAGCTTGTGGTCGATGTTTACAAAAAAACGTTCTTTAGAACCTGCCTGGCAACGAAATATTACGCGCGCAAATTGACAAGAAATATGCGGCCAGCACAACTCTACCAGCAAACGCGAAGGTGGGTAGATTTCGTCTGGCCAATCAGTCTCTTGCTTAGTAGAATACCGCGTATAGGGCCCATCCTGAACTGGCGCTTGCTCATACCTGATTATAGTGTTGTGGGATTGCGAGGGAATATCTTGAAAGAGTGGGCTTACCTGGATATTTTTGATATGCTAGCCCCCTGCTATGACTCACCCCAGACAATCAATACTCTCCAGAAGTGGTTCCAGGAAGCCGATATGACAGATGTTGCAGTCCACTATGGCTATAACGGTATTGAAGGACGTGGTAAAAGAGCATTACCTGTCAAGGAAAAGGCAATAGCGACCCACCAGGAGGCTCTAAAATTACTTATTTAACATACTTCTAAGGGAGCTTTATATGCTAACCCAATTAAAGGTTGACTGCACACAGGAAATTGACCACGGGAAACGCTTCGAGTTTGGCAAAAACTGGAGCCAATTTCTCACTACTATCGATGAAGAGCGCATCAGGGTAGCAGAACAATCACTGAAAGAAATGCTTGAAATCGATCAACTGCAAGGCAAAAGTTTTTTAGATATCGGCTCGGGCAGCGGCCTTTTCAGCCTCGCAGCGCGCCGACTAGGCGCCAGCGTTCACTCCTTCGATTTCGATCCCCAGGCGGTAGCCTGTACAAGTGAACTCAAGAAGCGCTACTTCTCCGATGATGCCTCATGGACAATAGAAGAAGCTTCCATCTTAGACCCTGAATACCTCTCCTCTTTAGGAACATTCGATCTTGTCTACTCTTGGGGCGTACTCCACCACACGGGCGCAATGTGGCAAGCCTTAGAAAATGCCTGCTCGAAGGTAGCGCCAGGGGGATGCCTGTTTATTGCACTTTACAACGACCAGGGCGTTGCCAGCCGGAACTGGAAAATAGTCAAGCGCACCTATAACCTCTTACCCCAAGGTCTGAAGTTCCTGATATTATGGCCTGCTTTTGTACGCCTCTGGGGCCCAATTGTGTTTCGAGATTTCTTGCATGGCAGGCCATTCTCCACCTGGTTAAACTACAAAACCCGTCGTGGCATGTCAGCCTGGCACGATGTCGTTGACTGGGTAGGTGGTTACCCATTCGAAGTAGCCACCCCCGGCGATGTCTTTGAGTTTTATCGCAAAAAAGGCCTCCAGCTCGTAAAACTGAAAACTTGCAATGCTCATGGCTGCAACGAGTACATGTTTGTAAACCAATAGCGGGCAGCCTGTGACCTTATCCAAACCGCCCAAAATACGGTACAATCTATTGGATAAAATGTTTTGCAATGGGAGGTTTTGATGAAAGTACTGGTGACCGGCTTCGAGCCATTTGGTCCATGGCAGCGTAATCCCAGCGGGGAAACCGCGCGCCACCTCGATGGAGCCATAATTGTCGACGCTGAAATCACAGGTCTCGTCCTGCCTGTATCCTTTAATCGCGCAGCCGCGCCATTGATTGTAGCCATCGATGAACTGCGTCCAGATGTTGTCCTCAATCTTGGTCAAAGTGACCCCGTCGGCGTACGGATCGAGCGTATCGCCGTCAATCGTTGTTGCGCCCCTGCAGATGGAGACAACGACGGGTACAAGCCTTGCGGTGAGCCAATAGTGCCGGGTGGCCCCGAAACCTATTCATCAACCCTGCCCGTGAGCGAGATCGTAGAATTACTCTCCAACGTCAACTTCAACGTCGCTCCCTCCGACTGCGCGGGTGAATACCTCTGCAACTACGTCATGTACACCACCCTCCACCACATCGCCACGCATCAACTCCCTACTCGTGCAGGTCTCATTCACGCCTCCCCACTCTATGAAGAAGTACCAGACCTCACCAAGGGCAAAGGCATGTCTCTCAAGAAGTGGATAGACTTCACCGAAGCCGTACTCTACCTGCTGCGCAGCTCGGTAACGGTGTGATCTATGATGATAGACAGGCAGCCGCACGATAAATTAAAACAACCTCGCCGGCAAACAAAGCCTGGACGAACGACCCTATTCGTTTTGCTTGCCATAGTCGCAATGGTGGCAGGCGTGCTCTACAGCCAGCGTTACCTGGTTCAATCTCTGCTGACTGGTACGCATTTCGTGGGCGGCAGTCAGGGCGTTGCCAATGTGCATCTCCCTGCAGGCTTTCATGCCAATGTCTTCTATGCTGGCCTCTCGTCTCCTCGCTTCATGACCTTCGGTCCCGGTGGCACCCTGTTCGTAGCCAACCGGGGCTCGGGCAGCATCGTTGCTCTCTCCGACCCCAACTCCACAAGCCAGGCCACCAACAAAAGAGTGGTCGTGAGTGGCCTCGACGACCCTACCAGCGTGGTCTTTTACCAGGGCTCGCTCTACGTCGGAGAGCAATCGCAGATCACTCGCTTTACGCTGGGACCGGGCCAGCAGGTGACAAGTAAGCAGATCGTTGTGCCTCATTTGCCCACGGGTGGCAATCACGGCACACGAACCGTCCTGGTTGGTCCGGATGGCAACCTCTACGTCTCCATTGGCTCAACATGTAACAATTGTGTCGAGTCGGATCCCCATCGTGCTGCCGTCTGGATCTATCACCTCGACGGCAGCGGCGGACGACTCTATGCTCGTGGACTGCGCAACGCTGTCGGTATGGCTATCAACCCGTGGAACAACCAGGTCTGGGTCACCAACAATGGGCGTGATCTCCTGGGAGATAACACGCCGCCCGAAACAATTTACGCGCTTCACGACGGGGGCAACTACGGCTGGCCCTTCTGCCACGCCGGAGACATCATTGATCCCGAACTCGGGCATCCCGGCGACTGCAACGGAGTAGTACAGCCGCTCATCAAAATGCAAGCCCATTCGGCCCCACTTGGCCTGGCCTTTTATACCGCCAGCCAGTTCCCCCGGCGCTATCACGGCCTCTTTGTCGCCTTCCACGGCTCCTGGAACCGCAGCATCCCCACCGGCTACAAAGTCGTGTACATCCCCCTCAACGGTAGAGGCGAGATCACCGGTCCCGCCCAGGACTTTGCTACGGGCTGGTTCCTCGACAACAACGACGCAGTCGGCCGCCCGGTCGGCCTGGCGGTTGGTCCGGATGGTGCGCTTTATGTTAGCGATGACAAAGCCGGCATGATTTACCGTATCACGTATGGTGGTTAGAGGGAAGCGCGGAGCCTGGCTGGGGTAGCTGCGCAAGCCCCATAGATGCGAACTTTGGCAATGAGAGGACACTGAATCGGCTCCTGAAGCTGGGCGAGCACAAGGCATTATACCTGTCCCCCAGACAGGATGCTAGATTTCGCCTATCATTTCTGTGGCCTGAACATGCAGGTGGAGAGGGGATAATCTATGCTGCCGCGTGCGTTTTTGGTGGGGGAAGTGGTTCTCCGTTTCGATTAGCACTGTTCACAAGCATTTCCAGTACCTCTTGTCCATGCTGGACTGCCTCACTGTAGGTACTCCCGTGTGTTGCCGGCATGATGACACGATCGGCCCATTCTGGCAAGGTCACCAGATACGCCTGATCTTCTTCTGACCACTCAATGAGCATAGAATAATGAAGATGGTGTTCATTCATGACTCAGCACTCCGTCTTGCCTCTGAAATCTGTCCTCTCACGTATCGATTGACTTCATTATACCCTAGAACACTCATCACCACGGAGTAGTTGGTATTGCTGCCTCCCGACACCATTTCGCCTCTCGTCCGGGGCGGGGTCTGTGAATTAGTGTTGGTACCTAATTGTGGAGTCTCCCGCTCTCAGCAATAATTAACAGACCTTGGCGGTAAAGTGTTGACTATAGATATTTTCGCCCATACCTTTACTGCCTTGCTTGGAATACCTCTTCTGAGTACAGAGGGGTAAATCCGATGACTAACCATTTCCCATCCACCTGTTCCACTTCCCAATACTTATGCCAGAACAACGCTATATGTTTGCCTGTCTTGGTGTCGAGTATAACCTTTCGGTTATATGCATGGCACGGACGATCTTCCCCTGTAAATGTAACATATGTGCTGCGGTTTGGTTGTGGGCGATTCGAAGGCCTATACACAACGCTTTGCTTTGTATCTTTCTCACTCACTTGTTTGCCCTTTCATACAACAATAGGCAGGGTTAGCACCGCGCCAACCCTGACCAATTTTATAATTACGATAGGTGAATGTGCCACCCATCAAACACAACCCGAAAACTCTTCTCTAACGTTTCTGTCTGCTGGTACAATTCAAACAGGATTTCCCTTTGCTGGCGTATCAGATCAATGAACCACTCACGATCTATGCGCCGCAAGGTCTGACATCGTTCTACCAGTAAGGTGGCAAAGGAAAGATTTCTTACCCTGTATAACTTCTTCTAGTACTGGTGGCCTGTTCCCCCACAACGGGCATCATGTTCAATCATCACTCTATTGACCATCACGGCCTGTAGCTTTGCCACCGTCCCGGCCCTCATTCAAAGCATGGCTAGCGCTATTAACTGCCTTATCTGCTCACCTGTTTGATGGCAGTGTTCCTGTGCAACTGCAACTCGCTGGAAGCCGTGGGGCAATAGCGTGGTGATCAGGTCGCCTTGCTGCGGGGCGTGTTTAGCACGCATTTCGAGTCCTTACCCATGATTGACAGCGACCATTGGCGGGATGTCAACAGCGTGGAAGACCTGGCTGCGGCCATCGAGTTATACAACACGCTGATTGGCTTGGGACGCTACGACGACGCCATATATCTATTTTACAGCCACCTTCAAAATACTCTACTGTACCGGCTGGATGCTAGTCGCCAGCAAACCGAACTGCTAGAGATGCTGTTCTCTGATGGGCTCGATCATGTGCCACGCTTGAGCACTCCACAGTGGCAAGCCTATACTTTCGCTGTTCTGGCACTTAGCCTCAGAAACCAGCTGGAGCCTGCTGCAGTGCTATATCGTCGTAGCATTGACATCTATAAACAA
>WNGE01004435.1_pt1 | contig 16144 bp, 16 predicted proteins | sample 5400651 | NCBI WGS metagenome assembly WNGE01 (sample SAMN13153370, study PRJNA577476) | soil metagenome | isolation source: 60 cm soil or saprolite under grassland replicate 2 | place: USA:California | collected 2016-06-15 | reverse complement strand
TCTCCTGATCCATCTGCTTGATCTGTTGGGCAATGGAGTTCAGGTCTTCCGGTTCCTTGTCGTAGCCCTCGAAACGGTGGCAGCCCGTGCACCCGCGCTGGCGAAACAAGTCTTTGCCCTCGCTGAGAGTCCAGCCCAGGTCGCCGCTGACCAGCACCATGTCGGCCGCGTGGCAGGTCTGACATCCCGCCTCGGCGTTCGGCTTCGGAAACAGAGGCCAGAGCCAATGCTCGTAATCTCCGTGGGCTTTTTCAACGCTGGTGGTGGCTCGTCCATTCCCCTGGTGACAAGGAGAACACCCAAACTTGTCCGGATCATGGATCTTCAGCAGCTCAGCCTCGGGATGGCTGGTGAAGGCCCGCGCATACTCGTCGGGCTGTTTCCCTTTTGGCGCCATCGCTGCCGCGGTCAGCTTGACCGGCTCGCGGATCCCCATGTGGCAGGATTCGCAGCGGTCCACAATATTGGCCTCGGCCACGTTGATCTGGAGGATTGCCGGGTCCAACGCCTCGGTCTTGTCCTGCAAACCGCGAATCTGTACCGGCGTCAGGTTCACCATGTGCTCCGACACATACGCATCGAGCTTGGCTTTCTGGTCGCTGACCGGCTTGATCAACTCTCCCAGCTCCGCGCTGAGTTTGGCTCGTTCCGCCTTGAGGTCGTTGTAGGTTTCCTCGAGCTTTGGGTAGGTGTAGGTCGCCTCGCTGCCGTCCGGGTACTCGACTACCGCCGTCCGCTGCTCGTACTTCTCTAGATCCTTGAGCTTGCTTTGTTTCGAGGACGCGCTGGTGGTGGTCTCGATATCGTAGGTCAGGGCATTGACGTAGGCGCGGCGGTCTGTGAAGACGTTCTGCACCGCCAGGATTTTCGCGCTCAGATTGCGCAGCTCTTCGTTGATCTCTTTCGTCCGCGCCGCCGCCTGCTGGCTCGCTCGCTCGTAATCCTGCTTCAGCTTCTGGTAATCGCTATTGCCCTCGACATCTTTTTCCGATTGCGCCGAGGTGGATCGAGCCGTCTTCAGAAACGTCGAGTAGCGGTCCTTCCATTCGTGCTGGTAGGCCTTCCACGGGCGCTGCCCGAACGCTTCGTCCCACAGCGCCCAGAATAGCGACGCCATCAGGATGACCAGTGCGATGACGTACCAGGTCGCCATCGACTTCTGGACTAGCGGATCATTCTCCGGGACGGGCTTCTCGGGCACCACTTCCTCCTAAGCGTTGCACGCACCGAAACGTTGAACCTTCTAAACGTCGATCATCTAAACGTTGAACCAGGGCGTGATCCACACGTATTTGATATGAAACAAAAGCCGCAGCAGCATCTTGATCGGCAGGGCCAGCATGGTGAGCACGAAGAACATCATGATCGAATACTGCAGGAAGCTCATGCGCTTGTAATCCTTCGGATTATGCCGCCGGAAGAAGGCGTGCAGGCCGAACCCGCCCAGCGCGTAAAAGCCGCCCACCACCACCGCTCCGAAGATCGCCTTGACCCAGTTGGAGGTAATTCCGAACAGGTCCGGCAGATCGCGGTTGACCTCATAAATGAGGCGGTTGTGGTCCCAGGTTTGTCCCGGCCAGAACCATTGCCATCCCGGTCCGCGAATAAAGGTCCCGATGATGATCATCGAAACCCACAGCACAATAAAGCCGAACAGAAACGTCCCGATGGAAAACTTGCGCTGCTTCCATGTGTAGTAGCCGCTGCCCAGCGGGTTGGTATCGATGTAAGGAATCACCATCAGCCCGATGATGATCAAGGTCGGCATCACCACCCCGGCAATCCAGGGATCGAAATACACCAGCATTTCCTGCAGGCCGAGAAAGTACCAGGGCGCCTTGGCCGGGTTCATGGTCAAGTTCGGGTTCGCCGGTTCTTCCAGTGGCGCATTCAGGGTGATGGACCAGATCATCAGGATAATGGTGACGATGACGGCGGCCAGAAACTCCACGCGCAACAGAAATGGCCACACGTGAATTTCTTTCTGCCATCCCGGCCGAAACGGCCAGGTCTTCCGATGGTGGGTCTTGGCCAGCGCGGCATCGCCTTCCAGTTGCGCGATCAACTGATCGTTGGCGTGGGCCTGTTTCCATGCCAGATAGATATAGAAGGCGAGCAACGGAATCAGCGCCACGATCGGCACGTTGTCGGGAGCGGAGACGATTTCCCACAGTTGCTTCCAGTCCATACTATCGGCGCGCCTCCTTGATTTCGGATTCGAGCACGACCGGCGCCGGCCCCGAGATGCCGCCATCCTTTCGTACCCGCCAGAAGTGCACGATCATCAGCACCGAAGCCACGATAGGAATGCCGATGCAATGCCAGATGTAGGAACGCAGCAGCGCGTTCGCGTCCACGATCGAGCCGCCCAGCAATCCGAAGCGAACATCGTTATAGGGCGTCATGCCCAACTGCGGACCGAAAGGCCCCTCATGTCCAAGGCCCGGTGTAGCCCGAGCCATGTTGGTACCGACCGTAACCGCCCAGAAACCGAGTTGATCGTCGGGCAGCAGGTATCCGGTGAAGGAAAGCAGCAGAGTGAACACCAACAGCAGCACCCCAATATTCCAGTTGAACTCGCGGGGCTTTTTGTACGAGCCGGTCAGAAACACCCGAAACATGTGCAGCCAGACGGTGATCACCATCAGGTGTGCCGCCCAACGATGCATGTTGCGCAACAGCTTCCCAAAGGGCACGTCATGCTCCAGGTAGAGCACATCCCGAAATGCTTGGACTTTGGTGGGGTGGTAATAGAACATCAGCAGCACGCCCGTGAGGGTGAGTACGATGAACAGATAAAACGTGATTCCTCCCATGCCCCAGGTGTAGCTGTAGCGCACCGCATCGCGGTTGATCTTGGCCGGATGGAGATGCAGGAAGGCGTTCGACAGCACGCCCAAAGCGCGATTGCGCGGGGTGTCGTCGTGCTTGTGACGAAAGATGGAGGTGTAAACCTGAGTCTTGGTCGGGTCCTTGAGAAGACCGATCTGTTCCTTGGCCTTGGCCGGCAAGTCGGTTTTGAGTGACTGCACATCGGCCTTCACCCCAGCGGCCACTCGCTCCAGGATGCCGGTTGTCTTCCCGTTCTTCCCGTTCTTTCCGTTCGAGCTATTTTCTTCAGCCATTTTCGTCTCTTTTCCGTTGCCGCATCTGGCGAGTCCCACCAAGCAGTGGGCCGATCACGCTTCAACCGCTCAGACTCATGTCGGCAAATACGCTCCCGGATCATTGAATTTGCTCGGCTGGCCCTTGGGCCACTGAAAAAGCCGGGACGTATCCACGACGATTTCGCCGTCCGGAGCCAGTTGCACGTAGGCGCGATCCATCGGCCGGGGCGCAGGTCCCTCGAAATTGACCCCTTCGTCGTCGTAGCCGCTCCCGTGGCACGGACATTTGAACTTGTTCTCGCTCGCCTTCCAGTCCGGCGTACAGCCGAGGTGGGTGCAACGCGCGTAGATGACAAAGATGCGATCCGGTCTGCGATCCACCCAGATCCGATATTTCTGCTGCCATTTCGTGTCCACACCCAATCCGTAATCGGAGGGATAGCCGATCTTGAAAATGGTGGCTGGTTCGAAAAGAGTGCGAGGCAGAAAAAACCGGAAAAAAGCCAGAAACCAAGCCGTCAGAAAGGCCGTGACCGACACCCACACCAACCGGCGGCGGCGCTGGTTGACCGTACTGTCTTCCGGACCCACCGCAGCCACGCCCGCGGAGGCGGCCGCCTTCGAGGTGCCTACCGCCGTCGAACCAACATAGGGAGCAGCCGCTCCTCCTTTAACCGGGGGTGTGGTGGCCGCATCCGGGGTATCTGCCATGATCCTCCTCCTTGGATCTGTTTCTCGTTTTTTCAGTCGGCGGCCATGGAATGCGCCGCCAGCTCTCTTTCCTGATCCTGAACCTTCGCTCCCGCTTCGCCGATCGCGTCCATCACCTCTGCCGCAAGAGCCTCAATAAATTTTGGCGAGTCATTGAGGCCCCGCGTCATCTCAAAGCGCTCGATGCCGAGCAGCCGGGCCTCTTCCCGCGCACAATGATCAATCTCTCCTAGGGTCTCGACATGGTCGGAGACAAATGAAATTGGGACGATGCATACTTCGCGCCGCTTCTCCGAGGCCGCCTGCCGCAGCGTCTGGCGCAACGACGGCTCCAGCCATCGGCTGGCGCCCACCTTGCTCTGATAGCAAAGGCGATGATCGTTGGACCATCCTCCTCGCTCCATCACCAAGGCCACGGTCTCTTCAATTTGCCGCTGGTAGGGGTCGCCCTTTTCCATCACTGACACCGGGACACCGTGCGCGCTGAAGACGAGCGGCACAGCCGGCGGATGGGGGAAACGGGCAAGCGCCTCGTCAATCCTCTCCACCACGGCTGCGATGTATAACGGATTACGATAAAAAGCCGCAACACAGGAAGTCGGGACTGCGCCTTTCCACTGTCGTCGCCACTCGTTCAAGCTGCTGCCGGTCGTCGTCATCGAATACTGCGGGTAGAGAGGTAACAACACGATTTGCTCCACTTCCGCATCCTGTCTCGCATCCTGAAGCCGAGCGATGGCCTCGGCCGTGAACGGATGCCAGTAGCGCATCGCCACCACGCAGCGCGCGTCGACACCGTCGCGCATCAGACGCGCTTCCAGAGCGCCGGCCTGCTGCTCGGTGAGCCGGCGTATGGGAGACCCTCCACCGATGGCCGCGTAGTGCTGAGCTGCTTTTTTCGCGCGCGTGCTTGAGATCAGCCTCGCCAAAGCACGCCTGCCAAGTCGGGAAAACGGGAAGTCAATGATGTCCGGATCGCAGAAAAGGTTGTAAAGGAAGGGTTCGACCGCCGCCAGCGAATCGGGCCCGCCGAGTTGGAACAGGACTACCCCAACACGTCTCGAAATCCCCAACATGCCGTCGATCCCCACCGAAGTGGGCACGATGTTACTCAATAACCGCCACGCTCGTCAATGCGCCACCGCTTGCTTCGCGGACTTTGCGGCCTTTCTTTGCGAGCTTCGCGGTTAAAGATCTTAAACCGCAAAGTGCGCCAAGACTTCGCTAAGGACGCAAAGAAAAACCACAAGCGGACCTCGAACTCGCTTGCGCAAATCACATCGAGCTGTGATAGACTTCCGTTCGCTCACGGGCTGCTGCATCGGTTCGGCGTGCTCTAACGAGCGGGAAAGCCGATTGATTCGGGTGGGGTAGGGGGTCTGGGTACATGGGGCTGGTTCTTCTCTGTGTCATCTGGCTAATCACCTTGGCCAGCACATATTTCTTCATTGCGAAAACCTGGTGGTTCCCCGCCGGAGCTTCCGCTGCAACCGCCGCGCTCGACCACCAGTTCGCCGTGACTTTCGTCCTCATGGGCATTATCTTCGTGGCCGCCCAGTTGACGTTGGGATTCTTCGCCTGGAGATATCGCGACGAACCTGCCGCTCCCCGCGCCGAATATTCCCATGGCAACCTCCGGTTGGAACTCATCTGGACCACTCTCACCGCGATCCTGTTCATCGGGTTGAACCTGGCCGGGAGTCCCATCTGGGCCGCGGAACGTTTTCGCCCGGCGGTGGACGGGGCGACGCGGGTGGAGGTCACAGGCATGCAGTTCGCCTGGTATTTCCGCTATCCCGGTCCCGACGGCAAGTTTGGAATCGCCAAGCCGGAGTTGGAAGACCCGTCCGCAGGAGGGGAAGCGGCCCTGGGCCTGGACCCGGCGGATCCGGCGTCGAAGGACGACGTCGTGACGGGCATTATGGAAGTGCCCGTGGGCCGTGAGGTCGAAGTCATTTTGCGCGCGCACGACGTGATCCACAGTTTTTTTGTTCCTAACATGCGCTTCAAGCAGGACGCCGTGCCCGGCCTCGCGATCCATATGCACTTCACTCCAACCGAAACCGGTAACTTCGAAATCGCTTGTGCGGAACTGTGCGGGCTTGGCCACTACAAGATGCACGGCATGCTGAAGGCCGTCAGCCAGCACGAGTTTGACAAGTGGCTGGCAGCTCGGGAGGCGGAGAAAGAATAAATGGTTGCCCAGGAATCCCACCAACACGCGGCCCCTCAAGGCTTCATCCGCAAATGGGTTTTCAGTCTCGATCACAAGGTCATTGGCTTGCAGTATTACTTCCTCGCGCTCACCGCGGTTTTCGTGGGCATGGCTCTCTCCCTGCTGATGAGGATCCATATCATCTGGCCGACAGCAGCTCTGCCGTTGCTGGGCGAGATCAAACCCGAAACCTATCTCGCCCTGGTCACCATGCACGGCACGATCATGGTGTTTTTCGTGCTGACGACCGCGCCCCAGGGCGGCTTCGGCAATTATTTCCTGCCCATACAAATCGGCGCGCCCGACATGGCCTTCCCCGTCCTGAACATGCTCTCGTTCTGGACGACCTTCGTCGCTTATGTCGTGATGCTGGCGGCTTTTTTTGTAGTGGGCGGAGCGCCTCTTCACGGCTGGACCGGCTACGCCCCGCTGAGTGCGCTGCAATCCGCCGGGCCGGGTGAGGGTCTGGGCGCGGACCTCTGGATCATCAGCATCGCGCTTTTCTGCATCGCGTCGCTCATGGGCGCTCTCAACTTCATCACCACTACGCTCGACATGCGCGCCAAGGGCATGAGCATGTGGCGCATGCCTCTGACCTGCTGGTCCTGGTTCATCACCGCCATCCTGGGGTTGCTGGCCTTTGGAGTCCTGCTCTCGGCTGGCATTCTTCTGCTCATGGACCGCAACATCGGTACCAGCTTCTTTCTGCCGCTGGGCACAATTAACGGTCAACTCACCGGACATAAGGGTGGCTCGCCGCTGCTTTGGCAGCACCTTTTCTGGTTCTTCGGTCATCCCGAGGTCTACATCGCGATCCTTCCTGGGATGGGCGTCGCCTCACAGGTACTTTCGACGTTTTCCCGCAAACCGATCTTTGGTTACAAGGCGATGGTGTATGCCATGCTGTCGATCGGCCTGCTCGGATTCATGGTCTGGGGACATCACATGTTCATGAGTGGCATGAGTCCGTACTCGGCTTTTGCCTTTTCCGTCATGACCATGGCGATCGGGGTGCCATCCGCCATCAAGACCTTTAACTGGCTGGGGACGCTTCACAAGGGCCGCATTCGTTTCCACTCGCCGATGCTCTTTGCCATCGGCTTTGTGTCCTTGTTTGTTTCCGGCGGATTGAGCGGCCCGTTTCTGGCTCAGCCAGCGCTGGATATCCCATTGCACGACACCGCCTTCGTGCCTGGCCACTTTCACCTGATCATGGGTGTAGCCGCCATTTTCGGTATCTTTGCCGCAACCTACTATTGGTTCCCCAAAATGTTTGGCCGAATGATGAACGAGAGGATGGGACGAATCCATTTCTTCCTTACCCTGATCGGCACCTATTCCGTCTTCATGCCGATGCACTATCTTGGCTTGGCCGGGCAGCCCCGGCGCTACTCTCAGCTGACCGAACTCGCCTATCTGCATCCCTTGATGAAGCTGAACACATTTATGACATATGCGGCGATCGTAACCGTCGCCGCTCAGCTGATCTTCCTGTTCAACCTGTTCTGGAGCATGTTCAAGGGGCCCAAGGCGAGCGATAACCCCTGGGAGGCAACCACGCTGGAGTGGACCACCGCCACTCCGCCCCCACACGACAATTTCGCGGGACGTACGCCCGTAGTCAATAACGGCCCGTACGAGTACAGCGTGCCCGGAGCGCCGCGCGACTACGTGATGCAGACTGACCCGGCATCCGTGGCGGCGGCACACTAGAAGAGTATCTAGGAGGCTATTGAAAAGCCTTTCTTCTTGTCATTCCGAGGAGCGAACGCGACGAGGAATCTGCAGTTTTCTGGAATTTGAGAGATACGATTAGAAATGGCAAGCTTCACTCCTACAGTTCCGGCGCACCGCCCCACAACCTCCCGGGGAAAGCACTCCGATCTGCCGCCCGTGGTAGGTGGCGGAGACGGCGGGCGTCCCGACCCCGGCTCGCCTGACTACGGAGCACGTTTGCGACGGGCGCGTCTCGGGTTGGCGGTAGCTCTGACGCCGATCGGAATGTTGTTCGTTGCCTTTACCAGCGCCTATATTGTGCGGCAAGGAATGCCCACCTTCGACCCAAACACAAACACCGTGGTGCACGACTGGATCGCCGTGCCGCTGCCCACACTGCTGTTTCTGGTTAATACGTGTGTGCTGCTGTTGAGCAGCGTAACCATCGAGTGTGCGCGGCGGCAACTTGCGCGGCAAGTCGCGCTCGAACCCGTGCAGTCCATTCCGGGAGTATCCCTGGGCAAAGAGAGGAAGCTACCCTGGCTCGCCGTGACCATCGTGCTCGGACTCTGTTTCCTTACCGGACAAGGGCTGGCCTGGAGGGATCTGACGGCGCGAGGCTTCTACGTCGCCACCAACCCCAGCAGTTCCTTCGTTTATCTGCTCACCGGCGGGCACGCCGTGCATCTGCTGGGAGGAATCCTGGCGCTGCTGGCGGCCGGAGCAGCCGTCGTATTGGATCGGCCTTTGGCATCGCGCCGGATTGTGGTTGATACCACGGCCTGGTATTGGCATTTCATGGCTCTGCTGTGGATTTACATTCTGGCTCTGCTCGAGTTCGCACACTAGCCAGACAAGGAGAACCGACGCATGGCGGAAGCTGCGTTGCCGCACAACCTCGCGGTCTACGAGCCGTCGCTGTTTGGCACGTATTCGAAGAAGGTAGGGATGTGGCTGTTCCTGCTGTCCGACTCGCTGACTTTCGGCGCGTTGTTGTACGCCTACAGCTACGGACGCATCTCCACCCCTAATTGGCCGACGCCGTTCCACTCCGGGAGCATCGTCAATGCCACCGTCATGACCGCGTTCCTGCTGACCAGTTCGCTCACTATGGTCCTGGCGGTCAATGCGGCGGCGCGCGGAAACGAAAAGACCCGGCGACTCTGGCTATTGGCCACCATGGCGTGCGGGGCGGGTTTTATCGTTCTCCACGGCAGAGAATGGGGCAACCTGATTGCGGAGGGTCTAAGTTTGCCCATCTTCCCGGCGCTCCCGCATCAGGAAACCGCGTCCGAATTTGTCAATGTATCCAAAACCGTGCCCCAGTTCCCGGCGACTTTTTTTGGTCTGACTGGTATGCACATGCTGCACGTCACGCTGGGAGTGATTTATCTCGGTGTCATTGCCCTGCGGCGTAAGTTCATCCCGATTCTTCTGGGGCTTTGGCTGGTGGCGTGGCTGGCGACACCCGCTTCCAGTCCGTTCCACTACGGGGCTCACGTGCTGCTGATTGCGGCTCTTGTGTGCTCCTTGATTATGTGGCTGAAGCCGAAGATTTATGACGCCGCCGATGTCGAGGTCGCCGGGCTGTACTGGCACTTCGTGGACTTGGTGTGGATGTTCATCTTCCCCCTCGTCTACTTGATGTCCACCAAGATCATCTAGGAGCCGGGAAAGATAAAGTTATGGATCCTTTTCAGCAGGCAATTGAAGGACGCGTGGCCGAACAGCACCGCCACCACAAGATCACTCCCTTCTTCTGGGTGTGGGGGACGCTTCTGGTTCTGACCGCGATCGAAGTTAACCTGGCCTATCAGAACATGGAACCCAAGCGCATGCTGACCATCCTGATGGCTCTGTCGTTGGTCAAAGCCACGCTCATCATCGGCTATTTCATGCACATGAAGTACGAAATCTCGCGCATGAAGTGGCTGACCATGTGCGCCCTGGTGTTTTGTCTGGCCATGATGATGGTCTTCTTTCCGGATGCGTTCCGCATTCTCTCGCTGGGGGTAAGGTGAACCCTTCCGTGCAAAGCCCGATGCAACGTACAAGGGCCCAAGCGGTTAGGCGTAGCGCTGCCCTGTTGGTCGCGCTCCTATGCCTGTGGGCAGCCCCCGCGTTCGCACAAGGCTGCGCCATGTGCTACAGCTCGGCCGCCGCCGCTTCCAAAGACGGCCAAAAGGCCCTGAGCAGAGCCGTCGAAGTCTTGGTGGCTCCGCCCCTAGGAGTCATGACCGTGGGAGTGGGGCTGGCCTTTCGCTACGGCAGGAAGCGCGACCAGGAGCAGAATCGCGACGACGATTCTCTTTCCCTTTAGCAGGCTGTGGGTATCAGGCCTCTTTTCAGCGGCCCTTTTAGGGTCTGAGGGTATAAAATCGACATTTTCCGCAGTCTCCTGGATCGGGAACGTCCCGCCAAAGGACTGCTGCATCGCAACGACCTCACCTTCAGGCTGAAGGCACGGTTTATTGCGTCATGAGTGACGGCACGGGATCGCTCACCGGGCCGACCAGTCCCGCAGTCTAGATCCGTTTGATTGTCGCGAACCAGGCGGGTGCGCCGTCGTTGTGGAATCTCGTCTGAATCCGGTCCGGTTCGATGGCGGCGACATTCCATCCATTGCCGGGGTTGAACGCCGCTCTCAGCTCTTCCTGACTGATGGGGTGCGGGCCAGTATCGGGGCCATCGTCACTAAAGCACAACACATACAGGGTTCCATCGTGCTCGGTCACCGACGCTAGACTCGCCACGTATCCTGGTCGCTCGTCGCGGTCGAAGGTGTGGAACAGTCCGCAGTCCAGCACCGTCTCAAACATGCGCCCCAAACGCTCCAACTGGAACACGTCGGCCGCAGCGAACTCAACCTCGATCCCACGGTCTTTGGCCCTCTCTTGGGCCTTCTCGCGGGCGATCGCCAGTGCCGTCTCCGCCACGTCAACGCCCAGAACCGACAATCCCAGCGAGGCGACGTGGAGAGCGTTCTCGCCAGTCCCGCAGCCCGCATCGAGCACCGCTACGGCGAATCCGCCTTCGGATGCCAAGCGCACTATTGCTGGCTGCGGCTGGCCAATATCCCAAGGCGCAGGGCCGTCGTGGTACGACGCATCCCAGGGCAGTCCCGTCAGCCGTTCGTGACTGGTTGGGTGCCGACCACTGAACGGATCGTCAGCGAAGGTTCCTGATCGCTCCGACAACTTCGTCCCCTCCCTGCAACTGATCTTGCCACCTCATCGTGGCACGCCAATCCACAGGTCTTGACCATTCCTCGTGTTTGATGTGCCGGCATGCAAAATTTAGACCCTTAGCGAGCCACGAAACGCCCTCGCGGCATAGTAAGATTCCGCACCGTTGTGATACACGAAAACAGTGTCGTAGCGGCGATCACAAAAGAGGGCGCCGCCGAGTTTTCTGATATCAGCAGGTGTTTTCACCCAGCTCGACGTTTTCGTATCGAAATCTCCAAGTTTCTGCAACCCTCGATATTGTTCTTCCGTTAAAAGCTCGATGCCCATGGCAGCTGCCATATCAATAGCATTATTGTCTGGTTTATGTTCTTTCCTTGATTCCAGCGCTTCACGGTCGTAGCAAACACTTCTGCGGCCTTTAGGACTTTCCGCTGAGCAATCATAAAAAATATATTCGCCCGTCTTTTTATCATGACCAACAACGTCCGGTTCACCGCCAGTTCTTTCCATTTCATTGAGTGACCGCAGTTTTTCAGTATTGGCTTCCAGCTTTGCTTGAACTTTAGCCCATTCAAGACCTTTATGGCGGTTCATGTTTTTCTCAAAACGGGCTTTCAATGCTCTGAGTAGTTCTTCACGTTGTTCTGGTGACAAATCCTCTTTATTGCTATTAATGTTCCGCGCTCTTGTTGCTGTCATAGCCGCCGCTTCCCGCGTTTCTTATTTGTTACTCCGCTGCGCTCCGCCACATGGGTTTTTTTCGGCTTGTCTTTGCGTTCTTATCAATTCGCAGTTTCCACGCTGTTCGGAGTGCGCTCATCAGTACATCCTCGCTCGCCGCCAGGCGAACATGCGTGTGTCCCATCTTTCCCCAGCCGCCAGGAATCGGCAGGAAAATCTCGGGCGCCTCCTCCACAAACGCCGCCTGCTGCTCCAGCGTAAGCATCGGATTTCCGTACCCCCCTGCTTGCGAGGCCAGCGAAGCAAATTTCCCGCCTCCTACACGAAAAGCCGGCAATCCTGCGTGGGAGTTCTCTTCCACCCCGTCCAGGTCAGTGCAATCCTGCGAAAATCTGTCGTCGCAGCATGTTCGCCTTCGTTTTGTGGAAAGTAAGCTCGATCCGAAGCCGATGTCACTTGATTATGTAGAGTAGATACACTCCGCCACGCGGATTCTTGGGCGTCCGATTTGCAACCACGGCTGAGCTCAACTACTTCTGGGCAAAATACAGCGAAGCGTAGTAAGCAAGTACCGCAAAGAACACGATCCCGCAAATCGCGTACACGGTGAAAATCCACGTGTTGCGATCCTCACGCGGAATAGGTTGTGGATTCTCAGATTTCGTCACAGTGGCCGGTGCGTCCATGCAAGGCTCCTGAAGAGGCTGAATCTGACTTGTATGCAAAACGCCCCCCGCCCGCAGCCCCACCCACGGGCAGGAATTGGTGAATTGTACCCCGGAAAGAAGCGGGAAACAGACAAAAATTTGCAGGTTTGGCCAGAGCGGCAAGCCCCGGCGATGGCTGCCTCAGCCCGGATACCGCCCGGTAATATACCCTTCCAACTCTTGAATGGCATGTGCCTGACCGGAGATGATCCAGCCGACCAGGTCGCCAATCGACACCACCCCTACTACCACGTCGTCCTCGACCACGGGAAGGTGACGAAAATGGTGGTTCGTCATAATCGCCATGCATTCGTCCACCGTGTTTTGTCGAGTGACGAAGACCACCGGGCTGGTCATGATCTCCCGTACAAAGGTCTCCTTCGAGGAGCGCCCCATGAGGAAGACTTTGCGGGCGTAGTCGCGCTCAGACATAATGCCGACCAACCTGCCCTGAGATATCACGAGCAGTGCGCCGATGCTCTCCGCCGCCATCTTCTCGATGGCCTCGTAGACGGACTGATCGGGCGTTACGGACAGGACCCGATTGCTCTTGTTGTTCAACAGCGTTCCAATTGTCTCAGTGATCTTCATGAGGCTCCGGCAATCGTGTCTTTCACAACTCGAAATCGGGGAGAAGCGACCAGGCTGCAGCCACTTTAAGCAGAGATATGGTACTCCCATCAAGTCGATGATCCAAGAGGCTCTCTGGCAGCATATTCTCTCTGCTCTGCATCCGCATGCTGCCGCGAACTGAGAACTGGTTCTTCACTTCTGCAATCTTCCTTCTGCAATCCCCTTGCGCCCAACGCCCGCATCCTCGAAGATGTTCTGTAATGCCGCAGGACATCGCCCCACCCCCGGCCCGTTCCGCGCAACTCGACGCCGCCGCGCTCGAAGCCGCCCTCCGGCGCCATCTTCGCGGCGAAGTCCGTTTCGACGCCGGCAGCCGCGCCCTTTACGCGACCGACGGCTCGAACTACCGCCAAGTCCCGATCGGCGTTGTCATCCCACACGACAAAGAAGACGTGCTCGCCACTGTCGCCTTTTGCCGCGACCACCATGCTCCGCTGCTCGCCCGCGGCGGCGGCACCTCGCTCGCTGGACAATGCTGCAACGCCGCTATCGTCCTCGACTTCTCGAAGTACATGGCGAAGATTCTCGAAATTGATCCCGCGAAACGCAGCGCACGAGTCGAGCCGGGTGTAATTCTTGACCATCTCCGCACCGAAGCCGAGAAGCATCACCTGACCTTTGCGCCCGATCCCGCCACCCACGACCGCTGCACCCTGGGCGGCATGATCGGCAACAACTCCTGTGGCGTGCACTCGATCATGGCCGGCAAGACCGACGACAACATCGAGGCGCTCGAAGTCCTCACCTACGACGGCCAGCGCCTGCACGTGGGCGTAACCACAGAAGAAGACTTCGCCCGCATCATGCGCGAAGGCGGTCGCCGCGCCCAAATCTACTCCGGCCTCAAGCAGTTGGCCGACCGCTACGGCGATCAAGTCCGCCGCCAGTTTCCAAACATCCCGCGCCGCGTCTCCGGATACAACCTGAATCACCTGCTCCCGGAAAGCGGCTTCCATGTTGCGCGCGCGCTGGTCGGCTCGGAAGGCACCTGCGTCACGGTTCTTGAGGCCACCTGCCGCCTGGTCGAGAGCCCTCCGGCTCGCGTGCTCCTCATCATCGGCTGGCCCGACGTTTACATCTGCGCCGACCACGTCCCGCAAATCATGGCGCACGGCCCCATCGGCCTCGAAGGTTTCGACGACATCATCGTCCACGCCAGCCGCCGCAAGGGCCTCAATCTCGAAGGCATCGCGCTGCTGCCGGAAGGCAGCGGATGGCTGATGGTTGAGTTCGGCGCAAACACCATCGACGAGGCTGAAGCCCAGGCGCGGCACCTGATGGACGTTCTCGACCGCTCCGCCACTCCGCCCAACATGCACCTGTTCACCGACGCCCGCCAGGCCCGGCGCATCTGGGACGTCCGCGAGTCGAGCCTGGGAGTGACGTCACATGTCCCCGGCGAGCCGATTCGCTGGGAAGGATTCGAAGATTCCGCCGTTGCACCCGACAAACTCGGCGCCTACCTGCGCGACCTGCGCAAGCTGATGCAGGCCTTCCAATACGACGGCGCGTTCTACGGACACTTCGGCCACGCCTGCGTGCACACGCGCATGGACTACGATCTCGAGTCGACTGAAGGCGTGCGCAAATTCCGCCAGTTCATGGAGGAGGCCGCCGACCTGGTTGTCAGCTACGGCGGCTCTATCTCCGGCGAGCACGGAGACGGCCAGGCCCGCGGCGAACTTCTTCCCAAAATGTTTGGGCCCGAACTCATGCAGGCCTTCCGCGAGTTCAAGTCGCTCTGGGACCCGGACTGGAAGATGAATCCGGGCAAGCTGATCGAGCCCTACCGTCTGGACGAAAATCTGCGCCTCGGCCCCGACTACGAGCCGTGGGAGCCGATGACGCATTTCAAATTTCTCGAGGACCACGGCAGCCTGGCCAGCGCCACGCTGCGCTGCGTCGGAGTCGGCAAGTGCCGCCGCGAAGAAGGCGGCGTAATGTGTCCCAGCTACCGCGTTACGCGCGACGAACAACACTCGACCCGTGGGCGCGCCCACCTGCTCTGGGAAATGACCAAAGGCGAAGTCATCAAGGACGGATGGAAGAACGAAGCCGTCAAAGAGTCGCTCGATCTCTGCCTCGCCTGCAAAGGCTGCAAGAGCGATTGCCCGGTCGGCGTCGACGTCGCGACCTACAAGGCGGAGTTCCTGTCGCACTACTACGAGACCAATCGCCGTCCGCTGAACGCGTTGGCTTTTTCGAACATCGATCTCTGGGCGCGTGCGGCATCGCATGTTCCGGGTTTGGTGAATCTGGCCACGCAGGCGCCTTTCCTCCGCGACCTAGCCAAGCTAGCCGCCGGAATCCCCGCCCGGCGCCGCATCCCGCCCTTAGCACCGGAAACCTTCCAGCAGTGGTGGGAGAATCGATGGAGCGACGGGCGCCCTCGCCCGTCCCGTCGAGCGAAGCTCGACTCTAGTGTGGGAACGGGCGCCCCCGCCCGTTCGGCCGGGCGAAGCCCGGCAGCCTCTGTCCTCCTCTGGGCCGACACCTTCAACAACCACTTCTTGCCCTCAACCGCCCAAGCCGCATCTGAAGTTCTGGAAGCCGCCGGCTTCGACGTCCTAGTCCCGCGCGCCCACCTCTGCTGCGGCCGCCCGCTCTACGACGTCGGCATGCTCGACCGCGCTAAGAGCCTGCTCCTCCGGGTCATGGACGAGCTTTACGCTGAAATTGAAGCCGGCACACCGATCGTCGTCCTCGAGCCCAGCTGCGCCGCCGTCTTCCGCGACGAACTCACCAACCTGTTCCCCAAAGACGAACGCGCCCGCGCGCTCTCGAAGCACGTTTTCCTGCTCAGCGAGTTTCTGGAACAGTCCGCGAAAGATTTTCCGATCCCCAAACTAGCCCGCAAAGCGCTCATCCACGGCCATTGCCATCACAAGGCGATCATGAAGATGACCGCCGAGGAAACCGTCCTGCAACGCATGGGCATCGATTTCACTGCGCCCGCCCCCGGATGTTGCGGCATGGCCGGAGCCTTTGGCTTCGAAAAAGAAAAGTACGACATTTCGAAAGCCATCGGAGAGCTGGAACTACTCCCCGCCGTCCGGCAGGCCCCCACCGACTGGCTCATCGTCGCTGACGGATTCAGTTGCCGTGAGCAGATCGCCCAGGAAACCGACCGCCACGCCCTGCACCTCGCCGAAGTCCTCCAGATGGCCCTGCGCGAAGCCACCGAAA
>WNGE01004837.1_pt1 | contig 16146 bp, 27 predicted proteins | sample 5400651 | NCBI WGS metagenome assembly WNGE01 (sample SAMN13153370, study PRJNA577476) | soil metagenome | isolation source: 60 cm soil or saprolite under grassland replicate 2 | place: USA:California | collected 2016-06-15 | reverse complement strand
GCGCCCGCCCGAAACCAGAACCAGTGTAAAATCCAGGCGGACACTGACGTCGGATTTTACAGGAGAAGGTAATGGCAGACGACGAGCAGGCGCAGGTGCACCTGGACGGCACCCCGATCGACCCGGTCGACCCGGACTGGGTGTTCGCGCAAGTTCTGAGCCGGTGGCTGCTGCTGCACCACATCGGCGGTAACAAACAGGTCGCGCGGGAAGCCCGACGCTGGCTGGACGCCAAGGGGCTCTGATGAGAACGCAAGTCGCGGACTCCACCTGGCACACGGTGTACTTCATCGGGCCGCTCAAGTTCGAGACCTGGAAAGGCTCGCCGGACGCCCATCCGATGTTCTGGATTTACCCTCGGCCGCCGAAACGTGCGGTTCAGGTCACCATCTGGCGTCGCAAATTCGAGTTCCGCGTGTAGGAGGATCATGGCAACGGCAACCAGGCCCCTGGCTTCAGTCCCGGTCGAGGCGATCTCTGAGCACGCCGACCAGGTACGCGCCGGGCAGGTCCTCGTCACCGTGATCACCGCGTTGTTCTTCGGATTCGGATGGACGATCGGCGCATCGTGGCGCGGTATCGTGTTCTGCTGCGTTGCTGTCCGGTACGGGTACAGGCAAGGTGCGCACATCACCGTCACGCCCGCTGCGCCACGGGAAACAGGATAGGCTGCGGCCATTGCGGCCGTTGCTGCCTTGGCTGCCGTAACACGACTGGACCGAGTCGCTTATCTTAAACCCCGCTGGTCTTAACAGGTGGGAGAGCGCGCCGAGCTGACTACTCGCGCTCCTGCCCCGGGTCGCTTCTAGCCAGCTCACTTACGGGGCGGCGGTGACTAGTACGTCCCACCCGCTTCGCGCCCCCCCCACGTGTGACGGTGGGCCGCGCCCGTTCCAGGCATCCGCCGGTAAAGGCGGACCGGATGTGCGCGTACCTATACAGGCGGGGGCCTGAACCAGGCCACCCTGTGGTTCTAGAAGCCTTTCGGGCAGCCCAGCAAGAAACACTGTAGCGCATGAGACGGAGGCTGGCAATGGGTCTTGTTGACCGCGTTCAGGCCAGCCGCTCCGAATCCAGGGTCATTAGCGCCGTGCCCTGGCGCCCCTGGGACAGTGCTTCCTTCCCGTTCAGCGCCGGCGGCCCCGCCCGCCCGTCCCGCACGATCTACGGCGCGGACGGGGCGCTGCGGCTGGCCCCCCTGTACGCGTGCGTCCGGCTGATCGCCGAGTACATCGCGTCGCTGCCCCTGAAGGTCTACCTCAAAGACCCCTCTGGCCGGGCCCGCCAGTACACCGGCCCGTCGATCTTCGACGATCCCGCCCCGGGCACCAACGTGATGGACTGGCTGTACGAGTGCCTGACGTCGCTGCTGCTGCACGGCAACGCGTGGGGATACATCCTGGGGCGGGACGGGTACGGGTACCCGACGCAGATCCAGTGGATGCCCCCGGACATGGTGACCGTCACCGACGACCAGTCCCAGCCGTTCAACCCGCTCCGGTCGCAGGTGTACTTCTACGGGCGGCGGATGAACCGGGAAGAATACATCCACATCAAGGCGTTCGCGATCCCGGGTCGCACCGAGGGAATCTCGCCGCTGCGCGCGTTCGCGCTGACCATCGCGAACGGCCTGGAAGCCCAGCAGTACGGCACCGACTGGTTCGCCGCTGGCGGGTTTCCCCCCGGCACGTTCAAAAATGTTGAAATTGAGATAGACCCGACGCAGGCGGCGGAAATCCGGTCGATGCTCACCACGTCGATCCGCAGGCGCGAACCCCTGGTTTACGGCCGGGACTGGGAATACCACCCAGTAACTATTCCCCCGTCCGAGGCACAGTTCATCGAAGCGCTCCAGCTCGACGCGACCATGATCGCCGCGGTCTATAACCTGCCCCCGGACAGGGTTGGCGGCAAGAAAGGTGACAGCCTCACCTACTCGTCGACCATGCAGGCGGCGATCCAGATCATTGAGGCGCTGCGCCCGTGGCTGGTGCGGCTGGAAACGGCGTTCTTCAGCATCCTCCCGCAGAACCGGTTCTGCCGGTTCAACTCCGATGCACTACTGAAAACGGACCTGAAGGAACGCGCGGACATCTACCGCGTGTGGCGGGAGATCGGGTTCAAGTCGGTCGACGAGATGCGCGAAACCGAGGACCTGGAACCGCTGCCCAACGAAACCGGCGCGGACAACATCCCGCTGGAAGCGATCATCGCGATGTCCCGGTCCACCCGGGCAATCCCGAACACGCTGCTCCCGCAGGTCACCCTGGAACAGCGGCTGCTATACGAATACCTCCAGTCGCTCGCCGCAGGAGCCGAACCGCCAGGGCTGCCGCCGGGCGCGGGTCAGGCTGTCGGTGCGGGCGCGGGTAACGCCCCACCCGCGGTCGACGTGCCCGGCGCGCTCGGAGCCAACACCGACACGGGCGGCGGTTTCAAGCCGCCGAACGTACTCCAGCAGATCGTCAAGGACATGCTGTCCGTCCGCAGCGACGGGACCGTCGACCCGATTCTCGGGCAGATCGTCGCCGCCGTGAGGCAAGCCGAACGCGACGATCAGCTAGGTCCCGAGTTCGTGGGCCCGTGGATCCCGCCGAAGGCCAGCTCGAACGGCAACGGTCGTCACTGATCAGGAGAAATGTTATGCCGCCTCGCAGGATGTCGCACCCGTCGCGGACCGGCAAACCCGCGCCGAACACGAAGGCCCCCGCTGGGTCGTACGCGCTACCCGGCGGTGGTCCCGGCGGAGCAGACGCCTACCCGGTCCAGGACCGTGCGCATGGCGCTAATGCCCTAGCCCGGGTGGAGCAGCACGGCACGCCCGAAGAGAAGGCGAAGGTGCGGGCGGCGGTTAAACGCAGGTACCCGGATCTACCCAGCTCGAAGGGTGAAGGCGATTCGGCTGCGGCTAAGGCCAAGCCTGCAACATCAAGTAAGAAAGCCCGGCCCGCCAGGAAATCCTGACCGGCGTAGCACATAAGAGAGGGACAGGAGATATGGCTGAGCTGGACACCGCGAACCTCCTTGATTCGCAATTCGCCTTCATTGAGGACGGCGGCCTGCGCGACCCGGGCGGGAGGACCACCCCGCGGAATAAGCGGCATTTCCCGATCCACGATGCGGAGGCGGTGCGCCGGTCGCTGTCGCAGGCCCCGACCGACCCGTTCGGGAAGCAGGCCATGCCCGCGATCCTCACCGCTGCCCGCAAGTTCGGCGTGAACATCACAGGGGCTCAGCGGGCTTTCGGCGGGATGGAACCGGACTCGTCGAGGTTCCCGGAGCGGCGGTTCACCCGGTTCCCGCTGGAGCTGCGCGCCGACCCCGGCGAGGACACCGCGATGGGCCCTCGGCACATCTGGGGGTACGCGGCGTGTTTCGATAAGCTGTCGCGGAAACTGGGCGGGTTCGTGGAGCAGGTCAACCGGAACGCGTTCGACGAGTCGAAGCTGGACGGCTGGACCGACGTGGTGTGCCGGTACAACCACAAGGACGACATGCTGCTCGGCACCATCCACGCGGGGACACTGCGGATGAACATCGACGAAACCGGGCTGATGTACGACGTGAAACCCCCGAACGCCCGCTCCGACGTCCTGGAATACGTGCAGCGCGGCGACATCCGCCACTCGTCTTTCGCGTTCCGCGTGTACCCCGGCGGCGACGAGTGGGGCGTGTCGGAGTACAACTACCCGATGCGCACCCTGCACGCCGTGCAGCTCGTCGACGTCGCCCCCGTCCTGGACCCCGCATATCCGGACGCGACAGCGGCAGCGCGGGCGCTGGACGGCGCGGTACGGTCCCTGTCCGACTGGGTGCAAGCCGAACCCGACGAAGTACGGGAACGGCTAGTCGAGAACCGCGCGATGGAATTCTTCAAGCGCACCGACAACATCGGCCCCTCCCGGCAGGACAAGCAGGCCAAGCAGGCACGGAAGAAGACCCTCACCGGGGCGCTCGCCATGCTCGACCTCCTCGACAACAACCAGGACCCGTACGTCGACGCCGAGTAAGACGATGCGCGGGTGGAAATGCCGCACCTGCGGACACCTCAACCCGTTGTTCACCGGTAAATGCCGCATCTGCGGCAAACGATAACTAAATAATGTTACCGCGGCCATAGCCACCTTTCCAGGTGCGGATGGAGCCGGTTCTTAACAGATCCGTCCGTACAAGGAAAGGCCAGGCAATGGCTAGTGAAATCGCTAAGAGGCTGCGCGATCAGCGTCTGAACGTCTGGAATGAGGCGAAGAAGATCGCCGAGGACGCAGCCGGCGAGAACCGTTCCTTTACCCCGGAGGAGCAGGGTAAGTGGGACGCCATGCAGGAAGAGATGCGCACGCTGGACCAGCGCATCGGTGCCGTGCTCGAAACGCAGAAGCGCGCCAAGCAGGCCGACGAAGCGTTCAACGACCTCGAAGGCCGCCCCCGCGAAGGTGCGGCGGGCACTCCGGCGCAGCGGGACATGTCCGAGGAAATCCGCAAGTGGGCCCGCGGCGAGGAAGGCTCCAAGCGGGCGCTGGAAATCCGGCGTCAGGCACAGGGCCCGATTAACTACCGGACCCTGCTGACCACGGGTACCCCGTCGACGATCGTCCCGACGGACTTCTACGACCAGCTCATTTCCCATCTCATCGAGGTTTCGGGCTTGATGCAGTGCGGGCCCACCGTCCTGAACACCGGCGGCGGTGAAACTCTCCAGGTCCCGAAGACGACCGGCCACTCGACCGGCGCATCCGCAGCTCAGGGTCTCGCCATCGCCACGTCCGACCCGGCGTTCTCCATGCAGTCCCTGTCCGCCATCAAGTTCGGCGTCCTGCTCCAGGTCGCCCGCGAACTGATCGACGACACCGCCGTCGACCTGCTCGGCTACCTCGCCATGCAGGCAGGCCGGGCGATCGGGAACGTGTTCGGCTCCTCGCTCATCAACGGCACCAACAACATCTCCGGCGGGCTCATCGCCGGGGCGACAACCGGTGTCACCGGCGCAACGACCGGTGTTTCCGGCGCACCTTCCTACGCGAACCTCGTCGACCTGGAATACTCCGTCATCGCGCCATACCGGCAGTCCCGCTCCTGCTACTGGCTCGCGGCTGACAAGACCATCGGCGGATTCAGGAAGATCACCGACACAGTCGGCCGCCCCATCTGGGAGCCCTCCGCGGTACTCGGGTCCCCCGACCTGCTACTCGGCAAGCCGCTCGTTGCCGACCCGTTCATGCCCGCGCAGGCAACCGGCGCGAAATGCATCGCCTTCGGGGACTTCTCCCAGTACTTTGTCAGGCTCGTCGGCGGGGTACGCTTTGAAAGGAGTGATGACTTTGCTTTCGGTACTGACCTCGTAACCTTCAGGGCCATTTTGCGCGGTGATGGCACTCTTGTGGACAGGACCGGCGCAATCTCGTTGTACGTGGGCGCAGCAAGTTAGTCCCCTGAGCTGGGGTTTTCTCTGACGGTGCTGTGGTAGACTCCTCCTAGAGAGGAGCTACCATGGCCCGTCGGAACCTCAGCGATCCGCGTTATACGCGGACGTGTATCAACCCGTCATGTGGGCGGGAGTTTCAGCAGAAGAAGCCTGCCCAGGTGGTGTGCGGCACACAGTGTCGCGGGTGGCTAGTTGCGCAGGTACGGGATCACTCGGGTGGTCTGCGCGCGAAGGCGGGGCTCGCACCCAGGATCTGCGAGAACACCGAATGTGGGCGGGAGTACACGCCGATCAGGGAAAATCAGATCTCGTGCTCACCGAAGTGCTACCGCAAAACCGAAGCGTGGCGACAGGTTCAACGCGAACAGGATGCGCGCCCAGAACGTAAGGAACAACAGAACGAGCGGCGCAGGCAAGGGCCATACCGCAGGACGGCGCTTCGGCGGGTCGGTATGACGGTCGAGGAATATGAGGCCAAGCTTGCTGAGCAGGGTGGCGCGTGCGCATTGTGCGGTCGAAAGCCCCAGGATGGCTTCAAGGCTGACGGTGGCCGAATGCCCGCGCTGAGTCGTGATCATGACCATAAGACCGGTGTATGGCGGGACCTACTGTGCGGGCCCTGTAATCAGGGTCTGGGTCTATTCCAGGATGACCCCGCGCTGCTACGGGCGGCGGCAGGTTACATCGAACGTCACAGGAGCGTGGCAGTGTGATTATCCAGATGCTGGCGAACATGTCGAGCGGTCGTCATGATGGCCGGGTGTGGCCTCCTGCGTGGACTGACTTTGAGGTCCCTGACTGGGAGGGGCGGGATCTGGTTGCCGGCGGGAACGCGATCTTCGTCGCGGATTCGTGGCCTGCGGCCCCTGAGCCTGAGCCGGTTTTGGTGCCGGAGCCCGAGTCTGAGCTGGTAACGGAACCTGAGTCTGCGCCGGAGCCTGAAGAGGAGCCGGTGCAGGAGTCGCCGGGTGGCCCGCCCCGCCCGGCGGCCCCGAAGGCTGACTGGGTGGACTGGGCGATGGCGAACGGTGTCGGTGAGGACGAGGCGAACGGGATGACGAAACAGCAGCTCATGGAGTTGTACGGTCAGCGTCCGTGAGTAACAAGCGGAAGCTGAAGGTCGCAGACGCAGGGACTGTGGAACGGTGTACGTCCTGCACCCGTCGTATCGGTGCGAACGTGGATGCGCTGCGGTTGCGGACGGGGCAGGTTATCTGCCCGCGGTGCCGCCAGTACGGGGGGCTGGAGCGGTTGTCGTGCGGGCATACGGTGCTTCCGGGTAGTTTCGTGGTGTTGAATGCGGGCGGGGATGGTAAGTCCCGGTGTCCGCAGTGCGCCCCGGGGGATACCGCCTATGCGGGTAATATGCGGTTGGGGATGGCCCCGCGGGACGGTTGACCTAGTATATTGGTGTCATGCCAGCGCCGATGACGTTCTTGATGTCGGGGGAGTGTACGCCGTTCCGCCCGGCTGAGCCGTGTCCGGTGATGAACGGCCCGCATTACGGGGATGAGGATCAGCGCAGGTTCCTGGTCGCGGATGCTGCGACTAGGAATGGTGCCGCTTCGGCGCGGGTCGTGTTGTGGCGGTGCCGTCATTGTAAGGTGCTGCTCGTCGGTGTCGGCCGGGCGGATATACCCCTGGACGGGGACTCAGGCGCGTACGGGCAGGAGTTCACCTGGCTGGAGGAATCCGCCGATTAACTCTGGTGGCGCCGGCGGGCAGGTACGGGCAAACCCGCCGGTGCTGCCAGCAGATGAAGAACCTATATAGGAGGAGATCGCCATGGCAGGTAATCAGCCGAGCCAGAAGCCGGTGGGCGGCGGGAAGGTGTCGGGCGGGAGCGCGTCGCGGAGCGGCACGCCTGCGGGTGGCGCGGATGCGACGAGCCAGCCGGGTCAGTACCCCCCGTCGAGTAACGACATTTTCGGCGGTCCGCTGCCGACGGGTACGGGTGCGCCGGGGACGCGGGGCGCGTCGGGTGGTTCTGACGTGACGAACGAACCGGGTCAGATCACTGACGGGCTGACGGGTGTCACTGACGCGCAGATCACCCAGACGGGTGCGCCGGGCACGGCGACCGCCCCGAACAAGCCGGGCGGCACGTCGGTTAGTTACACCCGGCCGGGTTCCCCGTACACGGGGACGTACGAGTCGGACGTCGCGAGTGAGAACATTGACGGCCCGGCGAGTGCCAGCGAGGCGAACAGTGAGGGGTACGCGACGGGTGGCCCGCAGCTCCCCGGTATCAAGGGGAACGAGCCGGAGGCGGGCCGGGGTCGGTACCAGCCCGGTGCGGGCACGGTGCTGCGCGGTGGAAGGTCGGTGCGCTGATGTCCGATATCGCGAGGGTTTACGCCCCAGGTACTGAACCAGCTAAGGGCGGGCAGACCGGTGGTAAGCCGTACCCGAACGGTCAGGAGCTGGCGTCGCACGTCAACTCGAACCTGGCGCACGACTATAAGGATGACCGGACGAAGTAGTGGCTGACTTCGGGATTCCGCACACGGGTACGCTGCCGAATCAGTTCACTGGTGGCGACGCACGTTCCGGGGTGGGGGAGCCGGGGTTTCTGGGTGCGCAGGTCGGCGTCCCGCATGTCACCGTCACCTCGTCCAACGTATGGACCGGCACTAACCCGGCGGGGAACGTGGGTGAGCCGAATAACCTGGGTGTGTTGCCGCTCGGTATCCCGAACCCTTAGAGGGAGGGCGCAATGGAGGATTTGTCGGCTCTGGCGAAGACCAGCGTGGCCCCGACGAGCCAGCGGGCTGGTGAGACCTCGGCGAACACGGCGCATACTGCGCCGGGCGGGGAGTCGGGGGTTCCGGCGCAGCCCGCCCCGGTGATCGCAATGCAGCAGAAGATCCCGCCTGGCACTGATGGTAAGCCGCAGGCTAAGGGTGAGGACTGGTCGCCGCCGGGCCCGCCTGCCTGGAAGTCTACGGCCAGGAGCTGATGAACCGTGGCGCTCACGGGTAACTCTTCGGGATCGGTGGTCGGCCCGGATATGTTGTCGTGGCAGGCGTACCAGGAGCTGACCGCTGACATGCGGGGGTCTGCCGAGTGGGGTGAGACGGTGCCTGCGGTGCAGGGTAAGGTGGAGGCCGCCGCGGGGTTCGGTTTCCGCCAGCCGGTCGGTCCCGAGTGGACGAATGAAGTACCAGATGATGGTTCCCCCTGGAAGGGAGTGTAGAAATGCCTGCTGCACCTAATCCGGTTGTCAGCACGTCAGATGTCCCCGGTCAGCCGTGGGATGCCACTAGTTCCGCTACTGTGGCGGGGTGGGTGGCGGTGGATAAGAATTCTGGCCCGGCTAACGCCTCCGGGCAGGCCACCGGTGATTTCGAGAGCGGAGACGGCTGGCAGCAGGTCTGACCGTCGCGGTGGCAGCGGGCGGGTAGCGTAACTTGAACTGTCCGCTGCCCCGAACCCCGGGGCAGCATGATTCTGGAGGGCCAATGCTGTGGAAAACCGGGAATACGGCTACTGCTACCGGTGCGGTGCCTGGAACGAACTGAACGTTGCGCGGATGTGCGACGGCTGCTACGAGCGGTGGCGAGTGGATTACTACGCTAAGCCTGCCGCTATCATGGCACGATGCGACATTTCCTAACCTGTAGTATGGCCGGGTGAGACGCGAATCGTGCGCGGGGTGCGGCGGGGATCTGCGGGACTTTCTTGATCTCGGATCTTCCCCGCCCGCCGACTATTTCCCGGCCACCCCGAGTGAACGTGAGACGTGGTACCCCCTGAACGTCGCGGTGTGCACGCGATGCTGGCTGGCGCAGCTCCGCGAGGTCATCCCCGACGGGGAACTGTACGGCGACCAGTACGGGTTCCGCACCGGTTCCTCCCCGGGCGCGGTCCGCTATTTCGGTGACATGGCCGCGGAGCTGCTCACCCAGTACCCGTATCTGCCGTCCCGGCTGACAGTGGAGATCGCCTGTAACGACGGGACGTTCCTGCGTGAGATCGCGGCGGCGGGCGGCCCAGTGCTGGGCGTGGAGCCGGTGAAGCCCGCCGCGGAGCAGGCCAGGGAGGGTGGGCTGGATGTGATCGCGGAGCCGTTCACCGCGGCTCTCGCCCGGGATATCCGCACGTCGTACGGGGCGGCGGGGATGGTGGTGGCGTGTAATGTCGCCGCGCACGTGGCGGACCCGGCGGATTTCCTGGGCGGCGCGCGTATCCTCCTCGGTGCGGGTGGTGTGCTGGTCGCCGAGTTTCAGGACCTGGAGAAGCTGATCGCCGGGTGCCAGGCCGACCATGTTTACCATGAGCACCGGTTTTTCTACTCGCTCCGGTCGTTCGCCCGGCTAGCGCAGAGCGCGGGCCTGGCGGTGACCGGCTGGGTACGTACCCGGGCGCAGGGTGGCAGCCTGCGGGTGACCCTCGCGCGGATGCACGGGTTCATCCCTGACAGTAGCCCGTGGCTGGAAAGCTGGGAGCCGTACGCGAGCATGCAGGACCGGGCGCTGTACCTGAAGATGCGGCTGCTGGACCTGATCGACGCTGAACGGGACGAGGGCCGGGTGGTCGCAGGGTACGGGGCGTCCGCGAAATCAGCGACGCTGCTGAACTGGTGCGGGGTCGGCCCGGTGCAGGTCCCGTGGGTGGAGGACATCACGCCGGGGAAAATCGGGCGTTTCACCCCGGGGGGCCACATCCCGATCCGGGCGCCGGGCAGGGCACCGGACACGTACCTGCTGACCGCCTGGAATTACCTGCCGGATGTGATACGACGCCCGGCGATACAGGATTTCCTCGACGTCGGCGGCCGGATGATCGTCCCCGGCCCGGTCCCGGTGCTGATATGAGGGTCCTGGTTACGGGTGGTTCCTCGTTCCTGGGTTCGGCGCTGGTCCGGCAGCTTTCCCGGCACGGTCATGACATCCGGGTCCTGACCCGGCAGACCCATGCGCCGCGGCGGCTTTCCGGTGCACCCTGCACGATCTTCACCGGTGACATCAGGGATCCCGCGTCGGTGATCCCGGCGGTACGCGGATGTGACGCGGTCGTGCACGCCGCGTACGCCCCGTACGGCGCCCCGGACGGCGATGTAACCGATGTGGCCATTCGCGGTATGGCCGTGGTGCTGGATGAATGCGCGCGTGCCCGCGTCGGCAGGCTGATGCTGGTTTCCTCACCGCTGGCCTGCGGGAGCACGGTGTACGGGGCGGGGAAACTGGCCTGCGAGAGCATGGCCGCTGACTGGGCCAGCGGATCACGTCACGTCACCATCGTCCGGCCGTTCAACCCATACGGCCCGGACATGGGCACGGACCATGTGATTCCGCAGTTCATTCTCCGCATGATCCAGCTGGACCGGGACCGCGCGGACGGGATCCTGACATTCGCGCTGCGCGGGTCTGGTGAGGATCTGAGATCGTTCAGCTGGCGGGCCGACTGCGCTGCCCAACTGTGTGACATACTCGAAGAAACCCCGCGCGCGGCAGTGTACCGTTGCGATGCGGGCGCTGCTGACGTGCGGACGATCATCAGTGTCGCTTATGACATAGCTAACTGTTTCGGCCGGGTTATCAGGACAACGACGATGCGCGGGTTTCTCCATTCGGACCCGCCGACCCGTCAGGTGCCGCAGAACGGGCGACCGCCGCTGGTCAGTTTCGGCGACGGCCTGGCCCGCACGGTAGCCTGGTACCGGGAGCATGAGAAAGAGGTGCTGGCTGGTGCCCGACAGGTTTGAAGACGAACGCGGCGTCATCCAGGATCTGCTGGTCCGGCCGGACGCCGCAGTCACGCTGATAGAAACCGTCAAGGGTGCCATCCGGGGCAACCATGTTCACGATAAGACGGTGCAGTTCACCTACATCCTGTCCGGGCTGCTGCGGGTCGTGACCCAGCGAGCGGGCGGCACTTTGCACGACCACGTGTACAAGCCGGGTGAGGTGACCTGCGAGGATCCGGGTACCGCGCACGCCTGGGAGGCACTGGAAGACACCAGGGTCCTGGTGTTCACCCACGGCCCCCGGTCCGGGGACGCGTACGAAAGTGACACCAGGCGGCTAACCGGGGATGACAGGCTGATCCGGTGAACGACCTGCTCGTGGTTGTCCCCAGCCGGGGACGACCCGGGAACGTGGCACGGTTGTGGCAGGCCATGTCCGGGACCTGCCAGGGTGATACCACGCTGCTGGTCGGGCTGGACGAGGATGACCTCACGGGCGCGTCGTACCCTGCCGGGCCGCAGTACGTGATCCGTTCGGGGGCGCGGGGGTTCACCGCCTGCGCGAATGAGCTGGCCGTCCCCCGCGCCGGGCAGTACCGGTTCATCGGGGCGCTCGGGGATGACAACGTGCCGGAAACCCCCGGGTGGGACACCAGGGTGATGGCAGCGCTGGAATCGACCCCGTTCGCGTTCGGGAACGACCTGTACCCGCTGCGCCCGCCCGGTACCCAGGTCACGCACGTGTTCACCCGCGCGGAAGTGATCGCCGCGCTGGGTTACCTGGGTGTCCCCGCACTGGCGCACATGTACGTCGACGACGCGTGGGGGGCGTGGGGGCGTGCCTGCGGGATCACGTTCCTGGCCGACGTGATCATCCGGCATCAGCATTTCACCACGGGCGCCGCGCCCATCGACGACACGTACCGGGCTGCGCAGCAGACGTTCGGGTCCGGGCTGGTCGCGTTCAACGCGTACTGCCAGGGGCAGCTAGCCGTCGACATCGAGAAAATCCGGGCGGTGACATGCGCGTACTGATCACCGGGTGCACCGGTCAGGACGGCCCCTATCTGGCCCGTCAGCTCACCGAAGCGGGCCACGCCGTGTACGGGCTGGTCCGCGGGCAGATGAGCCCGCGGTGGGCGGCGGCGCAGGAAGCAGCCCCAGGGCTGCGACTGGTCCGCGGGGACCTGGCTGACCAGTCTTCCCTGCACACGGCGCTGCTGGCATGCAAACCGGACGTGGTGTACAACCTGGCCGCCTTGTCGTTCGTCGGGACCTCATGGCTCCAGCCAGCTGTCACTGCGGATATCACCGGGATGGGATGCCTGCGGTTGCTGGACGCGATCCGGTTCACTGACCCGGGGATCCGGTTCGTGCAGGCGTCCAGCTCGGAAATGTTCGGGCAGACCCAAACTGCGGTTCAGGATGAGGAGACCCCGTTCGCGCCGCGCAGCCCGTACGCGGTCGCGAAAGTCTTCGCGCATCACGTCACCGTCTGCTACCGGGAAAGCTACGGTTTGCACGCGTCGACGGCGATCATGTCAAACCACGAATCGCCGCGAAGGGGTGAGGAGTTCGTCACCCGGAAGACGACGCTGGCGGTCGCGCGGATCGCCGCGGGCCGTCAGCGGGAACTGGTCCTGGGACGGCTGGACCCGCGCCGGGACTGGGGGTGGGCACCGGATTACATGGCGGCGCTGCCGCTGATCGCCGCGCGGGATGTCCCCGATGACTATGTGCTGGCCACCGGGGTGACGTATAGCGTAGCGCAGTGGTGTGAGGCGGCGTTCGCCGTGGCCGGGCTGGACTGGGCGGATCATGTCCGCTCCGACGAAGGGCTGTACCGGCCCGCTGAGGTCAGTTACCTGTGCGGGGATGCGGGGAAAGCCGCGCGGGAACTCGGCTGGGCACCGACTGTGCCGTTCGGCGGGATCGTCCAGGCCATGGTAGAACACGACATGGACCTGTGCCATGCGGACCGTTAACCTGCGTATCCCCGGCGCGTTCAGGCTCATCCCGGAACTGCACGCCGATGAACGCGGGTTCTTCTGCCTCACCGGGGAAACCGGGCTGGTTCCTGAGTCGGGTCGGTGGCGGTGGTGCATGTCCCGGTCGGTCACCGGGACGATCCGGGGTCTGCACGTCCGGTCCGGTGACGGCGAGAACAAACTGGTGCGCTGCTCGGCGGGTGTCATCTACGATGTCATCGTGGACTTGCGGAAACCCTCACCCGCCTACAAAACGTGGGAAGCTGTCCGACTGTCCGGCGACACGCAGGAATCAGTGTGGATACCGGCGGGGTGCGCGCACGGGTACCAGGTGACTTGCGGCCCCGCCGACGTGACGTACCAAATCACCGGCGTTCACGAACCGGCGGAAGATGTGCTGGTCGCGCACGATGACCCTGCGCTGGCGATCAGCTGGCCGCTGCCGGTCACCGTCATGTCCCCGCGTGACCGGGACGCACCCCTCCTCGCTGAGGTGGAGGGGCTGCTGTGAACGTTTCGTGGGACATCCTGCTGCCCACCACCCCGCACCGGCACGACATGATGTGCGCGCTGCTAGCGGAACTAGACCGGCAGTGGCAGCCGGGGCTGGGCATGCTGGCCATGCGGGACAACCTGGAACGCCCCGGGAACGAAAGCTACGCGAAGTGGCAGGAACTGACCGAACTTTCCCGGGCGGAGTACATTTCGTTCATTGGCGACGATGACTGGGTGGCCCCGGATTTCGTGGCCAGGATCATGGGCGCGCTGGAAACCCGCCCTGACTATGTGGGGTTCCCGGTCAGGCACACCCTGGAAGGGCAGCTTCAGGTTCCGGTTGAGCATTCCCTGCGGCACGGGGGGTGGCAAAACACAGGAAACGTGATATTCCGTGACATTGTGCATCACAACCCGATCCGCCGTGAACTGGCGTTGCTGGCACGGTGGCGCACCGACGACCAGCACGCTGACGCGTACTGGGCTGATGAGCTGCGCGCGACGGGGAAAGTGAAGCAGGAAGCGTGGATAAGCGACCCGATGTACCACTACCGGGAAACCGCGGGGTGCTGGTCACGACAGGGCGGCCCGCCTCCCCCAATGCCGGAGTCTGAGATCCTGCCTATGCCGGTTTACCCGTGGCTAACCTCAGCCGGGCGGTAGCCAGCCGATGCGTGTCCTGCTGACCGGGGCTAGGCGGGACGGCATCGGCGGGGCCATCGCCCGGCGGCTAGCCGCCGACTGGAAGGACAGGTTGCGGATCGTACTGTCCGCTACCGGCCGGAACCCCGGCCTGGAACAGCTAGCGGCTGACCTGGAAGAAACAGGAGCGGTGGCGCGGTCCCGCCCAGGTGACCTGACCGACCCAGGATTCCCGGCGTCCCTGGCCGTATCCGCAGCGGAAACCTGCGGGGGCCTGGACGCTGTGATAGCCTGCGCGGGCCAGTCCCAGCACGCGACGCTCGCCGAGGCCAGCGTCAAGGACTGGGATTTCATGGTCGCATTGCACGCACGGGCCCCGTGGCAACTCGCCCAGGCCGCATACCCGTTCCTGAAGGAATCACGCGGATCATTCACCGCCATCGGGTCGGTCAGCGGGACCATGCCGCACATCAACCGGGGCATCTACCCGGTGAGCAAGGCCGCGCTGATCATGATGTGCCGGACGCTGGCCGTGGAATGGGGACCGGACGAGGTACGTGTCAATGTGGTGTCCCCGGGGATCATCAAGACGCCAGCTAACGAGAAAGGTTACGCCCAGCGGATCGTACCGCTGGGCCGGGCTGGGACAGCGGAAGATGTCGCTGCCGCGGTGGCGTTCCTGACCGGGCCGGACGCGGCGTACATCACCGGGGTGAACATGCTTGTCGACGGTGGTTTCCTCCAGGCGGGCATGGAGCTGATACCGTGGAGCCCGCTAGGGGTTATCACGTCATGATCCGGAGGATCGAATGTCAACTTCACGAGCCGTTGAATTTGAGTACCCGTCCTGGTGGGCTAGCGCTACCACGGTGCGGGTTGACACCGTGACTAACGGAAGCGCCACCTTCCCTGTGGGTGATGTGGAACTGTTCGCCTACGGTGTGGCGCTGCCGAGTAACAGTGACAATCCATCGGAAGTATGGATAGCCTCAGTTCATCCCTGGAGCCAGATCGTCAACATCCGACCTGCTAGCGGCCGTGCCGTCCCGAGGAAGACCAAAGAACAACACCAACCTGGGGATCCTCGGATGAACATCGAGACCCTGATCAGCCACCTCCAGGAGCTGATCGACGCTGGCCTGGACCCCCGGACCATGGTGTATGTACGGGAGAAAACGAACCTGAACGGGGACGGGTGGGTGTCGCCGCGCACGGTGACCACAGGCTATGACCCGCATCCGCTGTCAGCCGCAAACGACGGCACGCTGGTGGTGTATGTATCGTGAGCCGCAGCATGCCGCCTCTATGTAGTGTGGTAACCCCGACCTGGAAACGCCACGATCTGCTTTTCAGCAGAACGATTCCTTCGGTACAGGCTCAGGATTACGAGCGGGTTCAACATGTGGTGTTCTCCGACGGACCCGACCCGGAACTAGAACGGCAGATAGTACGGCTGATCCAGTCCCGTCCCCGGCACGCGGTGCTCTACGCCCAGTTCGCTGAGCGGGACCCCCTGGCGGAGTTCGGGTCCCGGCCGCGGAAAGCAGCGATACCGTTTACCGTGGGTGAGTACATCACGTACTGTGACGATGACGATTCTTTGCGCCCGGAGCATTGCCGTCTGATGGCCGAGGCGCTGGACGCCGACCCGGAAGCGGGGTTCGCGGTGTCCCGCATGGTGTCCCACCACGCGCACCCGGTGGTGGTCGGGTGGGGTCCTTTGGCGTGCGGGAACGTGGGTTCCCCGATGATCATGCACCGCCGGTCGGTGCTGGAGCACGGCACGTGGGGGCCGGATTCGTGGACTGAGGACTGGGACCTGGTTGAACGGTGGCTGGACGCCGGGGTACGCTACGTGAATGTGGACGCCGAAACCTCAGACGTGTGGCCCAGTGTCTTCCGTTGACATC
>WNGE01008250.1_pt1 | contig 16149 bp, 10 predicted proteins | sample 5400651 | NCBI WGS metagenome assembly WNGE01 (sample SAMN13153370, study PRJNA577476) | soil metagenome | isolation source: 60 cm soil or saprolite under grassland replicate 2 | place: USA:California | collected 2016-06-15 | reverse complement strand
TCTTCTGTCTCCTATCTTCTGTTTTCCCCCTCCTTTATAAATGATTTAAGAACTGAACTAATGATTCTATATATTCAAATATTACGGGGATAATTAAAATAAGCGATATAAAAATCATCCCGTATAAAATATAAAACTGCGGATTGCCATTTTGCAAAAAAGCAAACCGGTTAAAAAAATGTTTCAATTGGCGTAAAGGATAATCAATAAACCATAGTTCTGCTTTATCGTACGGATGTGTTTCCTGTCCGCCGGTTTTTGGAAAAATCCCTGTTATTTCTTTTTTCTTTTTATAAATAAAAAACACAGGTTCTGCAAGTTTTCTATAGGTTCTGATGAATGAACTGGCTGTGTATTGCATCTTATTTGTCGGTGCTGCATATCCACAACCCCATGTTGCATCAATATGATGTGGTTTGAAAACAGTAATCCGTTTTCTTATAATAAATATTATTGCTGCTAATGCCGCAAAACCTATTGCACTATAACCAATCATTGATATCGTATTTGCGATTGGAAAGACCGCATTATTTGCATTTGAATTAAATGCGTTTGTGAACAGGTGAAGCGGCTCTTGAATTGCATTTATAAAAAATTGGGGGAATAACCCAATCAACATTATCATTACCGTTCCGGCATACATGGGTATCAGTTTTCCAAAGCCCGCTTCTTCCGGTGCATGATGTAGAATACTTCGCGGTGAACCAAGGAATACGGTTCCATAAGCTTTCGTAAAACACAGCATCGCTAATCCGCCTATTAATGCTAATGCAAACAATGAAGAAACGATGAAGAATAGAAAACCGAACATTGTATCTTTTAATCCCGCAAACATTCCGCTATAAATAATAAACTCAGAAACAAATCCATTGAAAGGAGGCAAGCCGCAAATCGCAAGTGCTGAAATAAGAAATAAAAAAGAAGTATGCGGCATCTTTTTTCCAATGCCACCAAGCTCTTCAATATTCATGGTATGTGTTGACTGGTAAACATTTCCAGCTCCATAAAATAAAATTGATTTGAATAAGGAATGGTTCAATGTATGCAATAATGCTCCTGCAAATCCAAGCACAATTAAAACATTATTTCCTTTGCCCATTCCTATGCAACCGAGCCCAATTCCAATGCCGATTATTCCAATGTTTTCGATACTGTGATAAGCCAACAATCTTTTTAAGTTGTGCTGAATAATCGCAAGCATCACCCCATAAATTCCTGAAACAAGTGAGATGAATAAAATGATAAATCCTATCAGTGTATAATCTGTTTTAATCAGCAATAACATTCTTAAAATACCGTAGATACCAATTTTAATAATAACGCCGGATAAAACACCTGATATATGCGAAGGCGCAGCAGGATGCGCATAAGGCAACCATGTATGAAAAGGAACAAGGCCGGCTTTAATTGCAAAGCCGATAAAAAAACAAAGGAAGAGTGCAACGCCTGAAATCATTGGATTAGATAAAGAGAAATCATGTATGGCATTAAAATCATAAGAATTCATTTTTAATGCAATCCATATAAATCCAAGCGTTAAAAACATGATGCATACATGCGATTGAATCAAAAAATTTATTCCTGCAGATATTGTATCCTTTTTATAATGTTCAAAAATGATTAGCAGGAAACTGCCCACAGCCATTATTTCCCATACGATTAAAAAGGCAAGACTGTTTTGCAGTGAACAAATACTTATAACCGCAGTATAAACAAGTATGTAAGAGATACAATGCAGTGACAGGTTAGATTTTTGCGATTGATATTGTTTCATGTAACTCAGACCATAACCAGCACCTGTAAGAAAAGTAAAGTTGATGATTAAAATAAACCATCCTGATAAAGCATCAATCCGAACAGGAATTTTACCGGTTATCAATGAACCCGCAAACGAATATTCGAAATTTTTTCCGCCCAAGGTTTGAACAGCAATGATGCTGGTAAGCACAGCTATTATGCATACAGCCGATACAGTAATTATCCCTTTCCATTTTGTACTTACAAAAGGAATAAGTAAAATGGATAAAAAGATAATTGCTATAAACGCTGCTACAATTTCCATTAAATCAATTTAAAAATCGTTCCTAAAAAAATCAGCACAATAAAAAAAATACCGTACAGCATATACATCTGCAATCTGCCGTTTTGAATAAACCGGAAATAATTCAGTGCATAAATCAACCTGTCAACAACAGGGTTAATCAATACCGTTTCAAAAAAATCACTGTAGTGCGATGAATGTTTTCTTGTATGCGGAAAAATTTCATTAGCTGCGATTTCTTTGTATTTCTTTTTTTCCATCACCAAAAAACCAAGCAGTTTACCCATTGATTTTGAAAAAGATTTTCCTGTGTATTGCATTCTTGTATTTGCTGCAGTATAGCCGCATCCCCATGTACTGTTAACAACCACAGTACTTTTTTTAGTAACATTTTTTCTTATGAGGTAAACTACAACAAGCAACGCAATAAACAGCATAGAATATTTTCCTATAGCAGAGATGCTGCTTAACAAAGACGCAGGTAACAATGTATTTCCTGCTGAAGCAGCCGGAACAAACTGCAAAACAATTTCATTTACAACGGAAAAATAAAATTGCGGAAACAAGCCTACAGACAGCATGAGCGCTACTATGCAATATTGCGGAATGCGCATGCTTAAGGCAACTTCCCCTGGCGCTTCATGTAAATGCGTGCGTGGATTTCCAAGGAATATCGTTCCAAAACTTTTTGTAAAAGTGAGCATTGAAATGCCACCAATCAAAGCAAAGCCTGCGAGTGATGCAATCATTAATGTAGTAAGTGGAATTGCAGTCAGTTTAATGCCGTTCAAAAAACCATTGTACAATATAAACTCTGATACAAATCCATTGAATGGAGGTAACCCACCAATCGCTAATGAACCGATTAAAAATAAAATAGCGGTTTGCGGCATGGGTTTTATTAATCCACCCAATTTTTCCATGTCCCTCATATGTGTTTGCTGATAAACCGAACCTGCAGAAAAAAACAGCAGTGACTTGAACAATGAATGATTTAATACATGCAGCAATGCACCGCCAAACCCTAAAATAATTAATAGTCCATTATTATTTCCCATTCCTATTAAGCCAAGCCCGATACCCATTCCGATGATGCCAATATTTTCGATTGTGCAGTAGGCAAGCATTCTTTTAAAATCTCTGTGCACAGCTGCATTTAAAATTCCATATAACCCTGTAAGCGCCGAAAGACTGAGTATTATTTCTCCAAGTATTGTATAGTCCCGTTTAAGTAAAAACACCATGCGAAAAATTCCATAAATGCCAAGCTTAACAATTACTCCTGACATTACTCCTGAAACATGCGAAGGCGCCGCAGGATGCGCTTGTGGTAACCATGAATGCAGCGGAATGAAGCCTGCTTTAATACCAAAACCAATAAAGAATAAAAGAAACAACCACACATTGTAATTCGAACCAAAAAATTTATCAATGGCAGAAAATTCAAATGAACCCTCTGCAAAATAAACCCATATAAATGCTGCTGCAATAAATAATACACCAATATGCATTTGTACCAGATAATTAATACCGGCTTGGAGTGTGCTTTTGTTTTGATGCTCGAATATCACGAGCAGAAAAGATGATATGGACATTAGTTCCCACACAATCAAAAACGCCAACGCATTTTGAATAATGCATACCCATAACATGGAAGATTGAAAAAGCAAAAACAACATCCAGTGTAGTGAGAGGTTTGCACTTTGCTCATTATATTTTTTCATGTAACCTATACCATACAAAGCGCCGTTGATACAGGTTAAATTAATTATAAGAATAAACCATGCAGATAAACTGTCTATGCGAAGCGGGAGATTTCCAAAAAAGGAAAATGCCGGAACAGTTATATCAATCGTATTTCCGTTCAATGCTTTCCCTGCAGGGACAGACGTGACAATGGCTGTTATAAAAACAAAAATAAAATTTGCGCCTGCCCTGTATTTATGCGGCAGAAATGGAATTAAAATTATTCCCGCTATTGGTATTATTAAGGATAAAAGCAAGAAAGCATTGTTCATAATTATCATCGCTTATTAATAGTGTATATTCTTTTGAGCCCGACAATTGAATATGTATTTAGCTTTTGTTGCGTTGCACTCTTGTACTGTAGAATGCAAATCGAGCAATACGCAACAAGCAATATGCAAACGAAATTCAAACAAGGATCAATTTTATAAAATTACTAATTGTCTTTGCTGATTGTTGTTCCAAACGTAAAAGTGAGTGACACAACAGGCGATGCTATAAGCACATCAGTTGGTCTCATAAAATAATTTATTGTGTCAATCGCTTTTATCAAACATTTTTTATCCATAGTTTTAAATAGTTATCAAAAGCTGTGTCATACAATTCATAACTCTTTGGCACATCATGCAAAAAACTCCAGTATGTTGCGAGGCGCGTTCCCTTGGGCATCATCATTAATTGCCTAAAAAAATAATTGGAATAAAAATGGTACAATGCCGCCGAATGTTCTATTGTATCATCATACAGTGTGAAACAGTAGATCCACTAAAAGTCAAAGCAATATACAGTAACGAGGGGAACACTATAACTTCGACAATTTCTTTTAATGAGGATGGCCACTTGATAGACTTCATCTCAAATGACCGATATTACTCTGCAGATGGAAAAAGATATTTAAATTTCCCTTGGTCAACTCCAGTTAGAAAATACACGAATGTGAATGACAGACAAGTTCCTGCATATGCTGAGGCCATTTGGCATTTGCCTGAAAAAGAATATGTTTATGCAAAATTCAATCTTATAGGAATAGAGTAGAATTGCATAGAATATCGTTGAACAACTTGCGGTGACGGTGTACAATAAAAGTATTGCTGCAAGTGGGGCTGGACATTGGAGCAATCGGCAGCAATCTGTCTTGGTATATTGTGAGTTGCCTGTTTGCAAATGCGGTCGTAAAGTGGAAGAATGGCACAGAGAAACATCCCATTGCTGTCCCATGCGTGTGGCACGCCCGAAACGGTGCCGAGCCATACGTTAAGTACAGTGTTAAAGCGTATATCCTTTACCCTCAGACGGGACTTGGTTGAAAATATTGAATTGAATATAACTGCTGTTTTTATTGAGTATTTCATAACTAAACTGTTTGTGAATAAATAAAAGCAGGCTGTGTGTCCATACTACCATTAGCATCTTTGTCGGTTGTTTGTTATCTGGCCCTGGGATTGCAGGCGATCATAGTTTGAACTGAGTCTGCGGTAATGCGGTGATATAACCATCATCTAATCTTGACTATTGTTCTTTGGTTATGCTTTGAATGATTTTTGAAAGTCTTTTACTGCGCGAGGATGAATACCGCTTAAAGGATTGTTATCCTTTTGTTCACCTGTAGTATTATCTATAGCAGAAGTTGAGAAACTCAGTGCATCATTTGCTGATGATCCCCTAATATAAGATTGTGCATTAGCATTGTGAATTAATATAACCGCAGCAATCACAGTAGCCTGTAAAAGTTTTAAGAACGTTTTTCATTTTTTATTTTTTAGTGTTTAAAAAGAGATCAAAGAAAAGAATAGCTTATATAAAAATTTTGTAGCAATTACCCACCGGCAAACATGAATTGCCCAATGGCAAATATGGAGTACCAGGCAAGGGTGGTTCGGTAATTGAAAGCTTTTGGAAACGTATTACACTTTTGTTGTCGCCGATATTCGGTGATATGAATTTTCGCTCAAATGGTATGAGTGAAGACTGCTTGTATCCCGGTGTTTGACACCCGGCTAAAACCGGGCAATATTGGTGAAAAAATTATAGTGATTAGCACTGTGCGATCCGTCATACGCATTTTAATACAGCAATGTAATTACTCTTCATAACAATGGTTTAAAGTATTGCAGAGTTGGTTAAATGAAAATTGTTGATAGTTTTTTTGAATGAGTATATAGTAGCGAGAAATGTATTAAGTTTTTTTAACTGTGTATTAAAATCTTCTTTTTTTCCTCCGCTATAGATGATTTTATCTGGTCGAACTATTACGAAATCAATTTTTTTTCTTTTAAACCATTTTAAAAGGTTTTCACCGTAAATGGTATGTTGTGAATCAATAATTTTATCTGTAATATAAAATAAGTCGGTACCAAAAACATTATTTTTCATTATTTCTTCTTCCTTAGTGAGGATTACCCATTTATCCTTTATAATCAGATCGAGATAAACTTTTTGGTTTTTATAAAAAACTATTGGCTGAGGTAATCTTTCCCCATTTAAATAAAATTTAGGAAAAATATCTCTTGTAGAATTAGTATAGCTATATAAGTATTTTTCGATCAATAGATCAGGAAAATGTTGAGGTAATATATTGATTGCTTTCAGAACAAAATCACGAAATGGGGTTAAATATCGATTTGTAAACTGAATGAATCTTCCTAATAATGAAGCTACTTTAATAATTCGTTTTACCTGAAGGTATCTTTCTTCAAAATAAGAATTTAACAACATTTCTGAGTATTTATTATTTACTCTACATGCAATGGCAATTTTCCAGGCCAAGTTCCGGGCATCTTTTATCCCCGCGCACATTCCTTGACCCAAAAATGGTGGCATTTGATGAGCAGCATCTCCGGCTATAAAAATTCGCTTATGCCGCCATTTTTTTGCTATCAAAGTATAAAAAGTGTATTTTTTCTTTCGTATTATCTCAAAATCTTTCATCGGAACTTTCAAGTCCAGACTTTCGATACACTGCTTTTCTACTTCTGCTTCCGAGAGGTCAGCATCAGTTTTTTTGATCATGAATTCCCATCTGAAATGACTACCTACGCCATTTACATATGTAGTCGGCCTTTTAGGGTCACAATACTGTTTGTGCATTTCTGAAAAAGTTTCAGTACCCTTATACAAAGTATCTACCACCAGCCATTCTTTTTTAAACCCAAAATCATGCATTTGAATATTTAGCTTTTTTCTGGTATTGCTTTTACCTCCATCGCAGCCAATTAGATATTTTGCAGCACAGTTATAACTCAAATTATTCTCTTTATTCAAAAGCTTTACAGTTACCGTATCAGCAGTTTGAAAAAAATCCAGACACACAGTATTTTTTCTAAAATCTATGGTAGGATATTGCGAGAATCCATTTCTTAAATACTTTTCAATTTCCGGTTGGAGTACCCAATTGCAACTCGGGATTTCATCAGATATGCTACAATTTGGTTTAAATTCAAATAGTACTTTATCTTTTTTGTTTACAAGTTGATAGTATTCAAATTCTTTAATAGCTGTTGTCTTTATTTGATTAAAAATATCTAACTCTTGAAAAATTCTGACTACCTCTTCATCAATATGCACTGCCCTCGGATAGTTAACAATTTCCTTTTCGCTATCAATAATTAAAATCTTCAACCCATATTTTCCTAAATAGTTTGCAAAAGTGGCTCCAGCGGGACCGCATCCAGTTATAATTATATCAAAAAATTCCATTTTTTGTTTTTAAATCTTTTCTAATACTAATCCTGTAGCAGTAAGACCCGGGCCAAAAGCCATTGCGATTATTTTTTTACCTGAAGTAATTTCATTTGATTGTAACATTTCACCTAAAATATATGGAATGGTGGCAGAAGACATGTTGCCATTGTTACGTAAAACTTCGTGTGACCATTTGGCCTGCTGATTGTCTAACCCTAATTCTTCAATGATATATTCTATTATTCTGGGGCCTCCGGGATGAATGGCAAACAGTAAATTCTCTTTTTCTTTATTGAAATTTATCCCGGCTTTTGAGCAAAGCTTTATTACAAATTCATTGATATTTTGTTTTATCAGTAAAGGAACTTTTTTTGAAAGGGTCATTACAAAAGTAAATTCGCTAATATCCCAGGTCATGTCCTCCAATGAAGAAGGAATAATCATTTCATGTGCAGAATGAATACGATATCCTGTTTGATTTACTGCTGCTTTATTAAGTCTGAAGGATGTTTCATCGTACATAGAATAACCAACAAAACCATCTGCAAAAAGCGAACATATTACGGTATTGGAAGGTGTACACTCCAAAAGATTTAAATGATTAGATAATAGTTCTGTATGAACAATGTCAACTCTTCCACAATTATCGGTGTTTTGCACAATACCACTTGCAATTCTAATTCCAGGAAATGCCCCATAGCAACCCATGTGATAAGAGTGCGTTACACCCGTTTCATTCCATCCTCTTTCTGTAACAGATTGTTGAGCTACGCTTGGTGATGAGTATCCGGAGCAAGATACATGTACTACATGTTCGGGAGCCTTTTTGTCATTATAAAATTCATCAAATACTTTTTTTGTATTTATTTTAAACCACTCCATTCTAATTCCAATTTTTGGCCCAAAGTTTTCTTCTCTGATGTTTGCGAAATACTCAGGTACAGGAAATTCTTCAAATGCGGTATCTTTCATGTGTTTAGTAATAAAAGTAGCTACGTCTTCAAAAACCAGTATCTCTCTTCGATTAATCTTTTCGTACCGCACCGCATATTTATCCACAGTAGATGACACTAAGGCAAGATTTTCTTTAAAGTCATCCTCATAATCGCCCGCATAGGATAACTGCTCTACAGATGCAACAGAGGATAACCAATATAAATATTTTGTGTACTGGTTTAATTGTTCCTGATTTAATTTTTTGCTGATTATTATGGGTTTAAAATCCGTTAAAATGAGGCTTTTTTTCATATATGTTTTTTATGTTTTAAAAGAAATAATTGTCATTGTTTACAGAGTTATATATAATAACTTCCTCGAACATTTAAAATGATGTGTGTTTAATCACAAAATATTTGAGAAGAAAAATATTATGATTCATTTTTCTTTCACTTATGTAATTGCTGCCAAATCCATAACTCTCAAAAATTGAAAATGCGATCCTGTTTAAAAAGTTTTGAATTGGTTCAGTTTGGGATCGATAGAAGGATGGATATAGTTTGTCTAATTACATCTGCATGAAGTAGCATAACAGCTATGTGTGCTTTTCTATGGACCGAAAAAATAATTTTTTTCATTTTGTGTTCTTGATAGTTATGTTGAGTTTTGCGACAAACTGCTTGTTAAGAAATTCAGTGCAAATGTATATTTACCAACTGCTGTAGGTCAAGGTGATTTACCCCGGTAAGGAGTGTGATTTTTCACTTACACGAAAAGCAATATTTTATTTTTCTAACAGTTTTAGAATTTGCGTTAGTATGAAGTGATCTATAATTTTTTTGTGGCCGGCTTCCCACTCCAGGTTTGAAGTTGCATTAGAACATCTGGAGAAATCACTCAACAATTTATTCATTTGCGTCAAGGGTAGCAATGAGGAATTGAGCGTAGTGTTGAAACATTTTAGATCATCAATTGTCAGCCGAAATGTTGGTGCCTTGTTTAGAGAAATGATCGTGTTTAAATCGGCACTCTGAACTTCAAAGATGCCGTTATTGATAACCTGATTTACAATATTCTTCAGCTTGATTATTAAAGAAAATGTGTGAGGAAATCATCAATGCCTGTCACATAAGATTTGTTTTAGGTTCGAATCCTTGTCGGGTAACACTTTAATTCCTTCTCCGGCTCATTCATTAGATCAAATTATTTTAGAGATTCATACAATTGCTGAACTGCTATAGGTTCTCAAAATATCTAACAGTTTAAGTTTTTATTTTTGGGTTTTTAAGTTATATTTTTGTGGTTAGCTTTTCTACAAGCCCATATTCATCTATGGAACTTGGCTGGAAAAAAATCTTGCTTTGAGATACAGATTTGATAATCCGTAAACCACATTCCTCAATAGAAAGATTCGCGCTTACTGAATTTTAAAGGGTAATATAAATTGTAGTTAATAATGCCCAAATTCGCCTTATCTCATTCGCGCCTGCGCTATATGCTGGAAATTTTACTGACGGCCGGGATATATTTTATTTTAGCAACCTTAAGTTTGTTTCTCCAATTTCAGACCTCCAATGCAACACCTGTATGGCCTCCTTCAGGTTTTGCTTTTGCCATCATACTGCTTCTGGGTTACAGAGTTGCCCCTGGGATTATGTTGGGAGCCTTTGCTGCCAATATTTTTATTTTTCTTTTCAATAAAACCTGCGATTGGCCCACAGCCATTTGGTCATCATTTGTAGTTGGCATTGGAAATACAGGTGAATCATTGGTTGGGTATTACTTGTTAAAGAAAATGATTCCAAATATGGGGGTCAATAATTTTTTTCTAAAAGTTAATTACATATTCCGGTTTTCATTTATAGCGGGTTTAATGTGCCTGGTAAGCTGCACAATCGGAGCCACTGCAGTTTTTCTCGCCCAAATAATTACTTCAAATCAATATTCAGTTGTTTGGTTCACATGGTGGATGGGGGATTTTTCAGGAATACTTCTCGTTACGCCTTTTATTCTGATATGGACAAAATTTTTTCAGGCGCCTTCAACAATATTTACTCCAAGCTGGAAGCGGAAAACAGAAGCTACAACGCTTTTTTTTACTGTGCTTCTTTGCAGCGGATTTATTTTTGACAACTGGTTTTTTTCCCTTTCTATTTTCAAATGGGCGTTTTGGATAATACCTGTGCTGGCCTGGGCAGCTCTTCGTTTTAACCAACGGGAAACAGTTACAGCTATTGCTCTTTGTTCTGCAATTGCCATTTGGGGAACTGTAAACAGGCACGGACCTTTTGCGGTGCTCTCACTCAATGAATCGCTTCTTACCGTACAGGCATTTGTTTCCATTATGGTCATAACGCAATTAGCGTTGCACGCCTCAGTATATGAACGCAGGCAAACAGAAGCAACGTTAAGAGATTCAAGTAATCAATTAGAGATTCGTGTACAGGAACGTACTGCAGAACTTGTAAACACTGCTAATGAGCTTGCGGAAAAAAATAAAGAGCTTCTGCAGCAAAAGGAATTTATTGAAACCCTGTTTGATTCTGTGGAAGATTTGATGGCAGTATTCGATACACAAGGGAATTATCTTTCCGTGAATAAGAAAATTGAGGAAGTATATAAGGTTTCAAAAGACGTTCTTATTGGCAAAAATATTTTGGAATTTTTCCCTCAGGTCAGGGACGCAGGTATGTATAATGATTTACAGCAGGCAATTAAGGGAGAGATGATTCATAATTTTTCTTACCGCTCTGCTATTTCCGAAAGATACTTTGAAAATTTTTATATTCCTCTGAAAAATAACAACCAGGAAATATACGGTGTTTTGGTGATAGGACATGATAACACACCTATTATAGAAGCATCTGAAAAAATTAAACAGGCGAATCTTTTGCTCGAACAAAAAAATAAAGAGCTCGGGAAAATGAACGAGGAACTTGATTCCTTTACTTACATGGCCAGCCATGACTTGCAGGAGCCGCTTCGTAAAATACAAACCTTTACCAACCGTATTCTTGAAACTGAAAATGAAAATCTATCAGAAAAGGGCAAAGATTACTTTAACCGCATGGAAAATGCTGTACAGAGAATGCGACAACTAATAGAAGATTTACTTGCATACTCTCATGCTAGCACATCCCAAAATTATTTTGAAAAAACAGACCTCAATATTTTATTAGAACAAGTAAAAAACGATCTCAAAGAAAAGATCATTGAAACCAATGCAATCATTGAAACTACTCAATTACCCGAACTCAATGTAATACCATTTCAGTTTAAGCAGTTGTTCACCAATATAATCAGTAACTCTATTAAATTTTCAAAATCAGGCACTCCACCATTTGTCTATATTAAAAGTACCCTCATTGGCGAAACCAAAATAAAGGAAGCAAATGGAACAAACGAAGTAACTGAAAAAAAATACTATCATTTCTCCATTACAGATAACGGGATTGGTTTCCAATCCAACCTCAACGAAAAAATCTTCGGGCTTTTTCAACGACTTCACGCACATCACGAATATCCGGGTACAGGAATAGGTTTGTCTATTTGCAAAAAAATAATAGAAAACCATCAGGGCATTATCACAGCTGATGGTGAACCAGACAAGGGCGCAACATTTAATATATACTTACCCGTGTCATAATTCTTTTGCAAACATTTACTTTAACACAAATTATTAAAGAACCCTCCAAGGGTTTTTAGTTTATAGTAGTTTGAACATTATTTTAGAAGAAATTCGATGTTTTTATTACAAAATATCTTTTAATACTGCCCACACATTTTGCGCTACTATTTTATGCCCCTGTACATTTGGATGAATGCCATCCTGTTGATTAAGCTCCGGCTCACCACCAACATTTTTAAGAAGAAAGGAAATTAATAATGTTTGATTCTTTTCTGCCAGTTGACGATACAGTTCACGAAATTCATCTGTATATTTTTTACCCATGTTTGGCGGTATTTCCATGCCTGCTAAAACAATCTTTGCGGCAGAATATTTTTTCTTTACCTCGTCAATAATACCTTGAAGATTTTTTGAAGTTTCAGATAAAGGAATACCTCTTAATCCATCGTTAGCACCAAGTTCCAATACAAATACGTCCACAGGCTGTTGCAAAACCCAGTCAATGCGGCTTTTACCTCCTGCAGAAGTTTCACCGCTTACACCTGCATTAATTACTTTGTATGGAAGTTTTAGTGAGTCTATCTTTGCCTGTATCAATGCAGGGAAAGCTTCTGATTGTTCAACACCATATCCTGCTGTGATACTATTTCCAAAGAAAACAATATTTTTTAAATCGCTACGCACTGGTGTTTCCTTCTTTTTAACTGAATCCTGGTTGGAAAGATCATTTGATTTTTTATCGTTTCTGCATGCTGCTGACAGCAGTATAATAAAAAGTAATTTTATTGAACTCTTTCTCCACATAAAATTATTTTTCTAAAAAATGAAATAATAAACGCAGCATCTTTCAAACTCTTCTGGCAAATTTCAATATCAGCCTGTTAATGAATTTTCAAATTACACCAATCTCGTCAACATTATTACCAGGAATCGTAATTTAACGGCTGCCTATTGTATTAACTTATAATGAAGGATAAATAGATCCATGCTGTGGCAAGATTTTAATCATTTAAATCATTGGTTCAATGAGCACGATTCTCAATATCCAAAATTTAAGCAAAACATATAGAAATGGCGGCACTACGCTTACCATACTGCATGATATAAATTTCTCTGTGGAAGCCGGTTCTACAATTGCTATTGTAGGGCCGTCAGGAAGCGGAAAGACAACACTGCTGGGGTTATGCGCCGGTCTCGACTATGTTAGTACCGGTACCGTTGAATTGAATAACGTTCGCCTGAATGGGTTAAGCGAAGATCAAAGGGCGCAGGTACGCAATCGTTATGTAGGTTTTATTTTTCAAAACTTCCAGTTGCTGCCTACACTCACTGCATTAGAAAATGTAATGGTGCCTTTGGAATTGCGCGGAGAAAAAAATGTGCGTGGACGTTCAATTGATCTGCTGGATAAAGTAGGGCTCGCAGACCGATTGCATCATTATCCCGCACAACTTTCAGGCGGAGAACAACAACGTGTTTCAATAGCCCGTGCCTTTGCAAATAAACCACGTATATTATTTGCTGATGAACCTACAGGCAATCTTGATGCTGAAACGAGTGAAAAAGTGATACGACTGCTTTTTGATCTGAACCATGAAGCTGGCACTACCCTCGTAATAGTAACACATAATCTTGATTTGGCTGCAGACACCAAACGCATTATCAGGTTAAAGGCAGGAAGTATAGTTGCTGATACCCCCATCCCACTAAAGAGGGAGTAATCATCGATTCTTAGTAAATTCCCTTTAGGAATGTAATAATCAATTTTCAAAATAAATTTCCCTTTAGGGGATAGGGGCATGGACAGAGACAGATTCATATACCGTAAAAAATTACAACCACGATGGTTAATACGTATGGCGTGGCGTGACAGCCGTCGCAACTTTTCACGCCTTGTTTTATTTATATCTTCTATTATTCTTGGCATTGCCGCACTGGTGGCTACTTTTTCTTTGGGTGATAATGTTCAGAAAGATATTGACAGGCAAGCCAAAACACTTATCGGCGCTGATCTTGTAATTGAAAGCAACCATCAGGTGAGTAGTAAAATTCAGCCGTTGCTCGATTCATTGGGAGATAAACGATCAAAGGAATGCACGTTCGCCTCGATGATCTACTTCACAAAAAATAACGGAACACGTTTAGTTCAGATATGTGCACTGCAGGGTGATTATCCATATTATGGCGATTTGGAAACAACTCCCGCTAAAGCGCAACGTGAATTTCGAAAACATCAGCAGGCATTGGTTGACAGAACACTCATGCTTCAATATAATGCTCGTGTAGGTGATTCCATACAAATAGGTGATTTAACTTTTACCATCGCAGGTATTTTAAACAAAGCGCCTGGCCGCAGTGGTATTTCTACTACTATTGCTCCGCCTGTATATATTCCTTATAGATACCTTGAAGCAACAGGTCTTTTACAAAAAGGCAGCAGGTTTCATTTTAATTTTTATTATCAATTTGACGCAAATGCAAATGTGGAAAAACTGGTTTCAGGGATTGCGTCAAAACTGGATAAGGAAGGCCTCGATTATGAAACAGTGGCATCACGTAAAAGAAATACTGGAAGCGCATTTGAAGACTTTACACAGTTTTTAACCCTTATCAGTTTTATTGCGTTACTGTTGGGATGTATTGGTGTGGCAAGTTCCGTTCATGTTTATATACGCGAAAAACTTAGTTCTATTGCTATTTTACGATGTCTTGGTGCTAATGGTTCGCAAGCTTTTTTGATCTACCTGATCCAGATAACAGGAATAGGATTGTTGGGTTCTGTCATTGGTGCAGCACTGGGCACAATAGTGCAGCAGGTATTACCAGCAGTGCTCAAAGATCTTTTGCCTATCGAACTTTCTACCACCATTTCCTGGTCGGCTGTTGGGCAGGGGATATTGCTGGGCATGCTTATATCAGTGCTCTTTGGATTATTGCCACTCGTGTCTATCCGCAAAATCTCTCCGTTAAATACATTACGTTTGTCGGTTGAACCTGCATTGAAATTCTTCGATCCTTTCAAATGGCTGATATACCTCATCATCCTGATTTTTATTGCAACATTTACAAAACGACAGATAGAAGTTTGGGAGAAGGCAATTTTTTTTACAGCAGGTATTCTTGCAGCTTTTATTATTCTCACATTGGTGGCATGGTTACTCCGATGGCTTGTCCGCCGCTTCTTTCCTGCTTCATGGAATTATTTATGGCGACAGGGGTTCGCTAATTTATACAGACCCAATAATCAAACGCTTATTCTGATAGTTACTATTGGTTTGGGCACTGCGTTAATCGGCACACTCTATTTTATTCACAGCATTCTCATCAATCGCGTGACTTTATCAGCGAGTGGTGATCAGCCAAACATTGTTTTGTTTGATATTCAGCCCAATCAAAAAGAGCCGGTGGCAAGCCTTGCAAAACAATACCATTTACCCATATTACAGCAGGTGCCGATTGTTACTATCCGCATTGAAGAGATCAATGGTAAAAATGCAGAGCAGGTAAAACATGACACTGCTTCCAAAGTTCCGCGCTGGGCATTTGAGAGTGAATTTCGTGTTACTTATCGTGATACACTTACAAGCAGTGAACAAATAGTAGCGGGAAAATTGGGCAAGCGGGTGAGTTCACCTGATGATGTTATTTATATTTCAATGGATGAAGGGAATGCAAGATGGCTGCATGTAAATATCGGCGACCAGATATTGTTTAATGTGCAGGGAATGCTGGTGCCCACTGTACTGGGCAGTTTGCGAAAAGTGGACTGGCAACGAATTCAAACAAATTTCCGCATCATTTTTCCACCGGGAGTATTGGAAGCCGCTCCTCAATTTCATGTATTGGTTACACGTGTACCATCAGCAGAAGTTTCCGCCCGTTTTCAGCAGGCGGTAGTCCGGCAATTTCCCAATGTATCCATCATTGATCTTGGTTTAGTGCTTAGTGTGCTGAACGATGTGCTGGATAAGATAGGATTTGTTATCCGCTTCATGGCTGGCTTCAGCATAATAACCGGATTGATTGTGCTCATCGCTTCAATACTTATCAGTAAATATCAGCGCATACAGGAAACGGTATTATTAAGAACACTTGGAGCAAGCCGCAGGCAAATACT
>WNGE01015913.1_pt1 | contig 16151 bp, 12 predicted proteins | sample 5400651 | NCBI WGS metagenome assembly WNGE01 (sample SAMN13153370, study PRJNA577476) | soil metagenome | isolation source: 60 cm soil or saprolite under grassland replicate 2 | place: USA:California | collected 2016-06-15 | reverse complement strand
ACTCATTAGGGCGCTGGTCGAAAGGCCCCGGCGGTATCGCCATGCCACAACACAGACGCCCGCCAATGGTTGGCACAGGATTCTTTGGGTCGTACTCGAACTGATCAGGTCGCTCCGCGCCCGGCGTCGTAACCGTTAACTCACCATCGCCGCTCACTCCGTTTGCACCACGCGATGCATGCAGGTAGTACTTGCCATACCGTGTACGAGCGAGGGGAAACTCTTCTTCATCGCGCCAGACGTTGTCGCCCATCACGAAGATCCGAACGGGTTTTGCACGTGCGTACTCGTTCTGTACTCCCTTTAAGGTATAGTCGAACCACTTTAGGGCCGTACCCGCCGGATCCAGAACTGCACTCTTGCCAAATACAACATCACCCACCTTCCCTTCCGGCGATGTCGGCGTATGCGCCCATGGCCCAATGATCAAACGCTGGCCCGCGCGCACGTCCGGCGCTGTGGCTTCGGTATGCAGTCCCGAGTAGTTCTTGATCGAACCGTTGAGAAAAAGATCGTGCCAGCCCGCACCATGTAGACCCTTCACGCTCATTTCACGGTAGTGGTCAGAGACCTGCCAGCGTTGCCAGTAAGCGTCGCTCCGTTCGTGCGCGATCCAGTCGTGGAAATAGGGCGCAAGCCCCGCAGGATTGGGCAAACTTAAGATCGGGTAACTCTCGACGGGCAGGCTTGCCACCCATTCTTTAGGCTTCCGTCTGCCTGCGTAGCGTGTCCACTGCCAAAATTGAAGTCCATGAACTAGTGAACCATTGCATCAGCACGCCGCTCTGGTACGTCCAGCCGTCGTAATACTCAGAGCTGGTCAGGAATGGAAAGATCGCAACCAGGTGCGGAGGACGCGCCATAGCTGCGAGCATTTGAGTAGCTCCAACGTAAGATCCACCGAACATTCCAACCTTGCCCTCCGCGTAAGACAACTGCGCGGCCCACTCCACAGTGTCATATCCATCCTGACTTTCATCACGGAACGGGTAAAACTCTCCGCCGGAGTCGTAACGACCGCGCGTGTCTTGCAGTACCACGACATAACCGTGCGCGGACAACTCATGCGCCATCGCGGATTCGTCCTTGCGGTTATATGGTGTGCGTTCAAGCAAGACCGGAAACTTACCTTCGCCTTTGGGCCGGTAGACGTCTGCGACGAGCGACACGCCGTCCCGCATCTTGGTCCGCACGCCGTGCTCAACGATGACCTCGTAGCGCGATTCGCTTTGGGTACCGACATTCGAGTGGGGCTGCCCCACCGGTCTCTCCGGCCCTGCTGCAGAGGTTGACTGTGCTACGAGCAGTGGTCCAGAGGAGAGGCACAGCAGCGCAAGCAAGATATTGCTGGCTGAATATAACGAGTGTTTGGTCATCCCAGCAGCTTCCTATCAAGGTTGTGGCAGAACGTTGCGCTCCTACGGAGCTGGGACCGTATTCGGCCCGACGATCTATAAACATTCCGTCCCTACGGGACTGCCTTTAGTACTTACTGCCCCGAGTGCCCTCACCCGCGTGTTGCATGAAATACACGAGCTGACTCGAAAATTGAAAGGCCCAGTTGAAGGCCCGCGCCGGATGGTTGACGTCCAGGAGTATTGCCAGCGGGAAGAGCTGGTCGAAGCGTTTTCGGTAGATAGCAACCCGCTTTGGATCGTTGCTGAAGAATATACCGAGCGCGAATGTGTATGCCATCTCCGGATTATGCATTTCCATATCGGGGCCCAGCGCACCGGGCTCTTGTTTCGGATCGAGTGCGGCAAAGCAATTGATCACGTAGTAAGCCTTCGATCCGTCCGGCACCATTCCCTGCCGGTCCAGAAAATCGCACCACTTGATCATCATCTGCGGCACGCGACGATCGCCGGATAGTGTCCAATAATGAAAAAGCGGGTCGAGGAGCAGTGCCATCATCCATGCGGAAGTAGCGCCCTTGAATGTGGCCTCGTTCGGATCATAGAGCGCCCAGTCTTGCCTTAAAGAGCCGTCTGGCTCACGTCCGTCCGGTGGTTGACGCTGGTGCTTGTAATAGGCGTCAACACACTCTCGCGCCTTTGCCCAATACGCGCGATCGCCGGTCAATTCCCATCCGTGGAGAATTCCTAACAAACCATAGCCCTGATGTCGCAGTGTCCAGAAGTTTCGCCCGCGTTCCGGATCGATGCCGAGCGGCACTGGTTTAAGAGTCTCTGGGCGATAAACTGGGTGCTGATTCTTAAGACAATACTGGGCCATAATCTTGCCGGCTTCGCGCATTCGCTCGTCGCCTGTGAGCAAGTAATGAAGATGCATCGCCCGCGGATAGACGTATTTGAGATCCGGCCCCTTTAACATGAAAATGCCTGCATTCGGACCGTCCATCTTCGTGTGTAGTCGCACGAAGTGTGCAGTGTGGTATGCCGCATCGAAAAATTTACTGTCGCCGCTGCGGACGTACATCTTGTAATAAGCGGTGGTCCGATCAAACAACCACTCAGAGTAGACCTGGCTGTTGAGATAGGCGAGCGACCCCGGAAAATTCCTTTCGACGAATTGGTCGTAGGGGCGGTACGGCCCTGATTCCGCGGCGGGCGTCTGCGGTCCCACGATCCCCGAAGCGCACAACCAACGAGCAGGCAACAACGCAAGTACGCGCGGTCCCTTTAAGCCATCCTCCTCGAGTAGGGTTTCTGCAATGGAAACGAAGCTGCTTTCATTCTTTTGTCGTCGCTGCTGAAAGACGATCTTAATTCGCTTTGTCCGCTCATGGCTGAAATCCAACTTGAACTGAATCAGCAGCGACCGAATGCTGCCTTCCCTGCCCCCAATCCGCCATGGTTCGAGCACACGCACCGCCGCGCTGATTTCTTGTCCGCTTTCGCTTACTACTCTCACGTGCTGCGGGTCTGAGAGAAAGTCTGGGGGCAACGGCAATCCGAAGCTGACCAGTTCGTGGCCCGGATTCGCGGCCCTTCCTTCGAGGGTTACTTGCACTTCAGGGGTGCGAACCGAAACGCCCGCAGAGTCAGACGCGAGCGCGGACCGGCCCGCCAGGAAAAACATGAGGCCGGCTTGAATAAACGATCTTCTGGAAACGCTTGAGTCTGACATCCTAGTGCGACAGGCCTAGTAAGCGTTCGGCATTCTGATAGTAAACCTTGCGCAGAATCGTTTCTGGCAACCCGATGCCGTAGATGCGCCAGCGTCCTTGAGGAGGCTTGTCCGCGGGCGCGTAGTCAAAGTATTCATCTTCGGTCTCCAGAAACCGGTAGTAGATTTCATACAACTGCTCACCGAAGATCTGCTGCGGAGTGTCGTAACCCCGCGGCACAGCGTCAGTGCCAAACATGATTCGATCCTGATACCTATCGAAGAACTTGCGCGCTGTACGTGGCTGTCGCCCGAGCTCACCGATGCGCGCGCCGATCTCGACGTGCATGTTCGGATGACGGTCCAACAATTCAGAGACGTAAGCCAGGTTCTCAGAATCACCGACATGAAGTACGACGAACTGTGTTCGCGAGTGGCGGGCCATTACCCTGCTTCGTGCTTCCTGTAACTCGCGGTCGCTGGGATAATCCTTACCGTGAAAAGACCAGTCCGGGTGCGCGTTTAGCTCTTCGTACCGCTCGTTGAAGCGATCCGTGGGCAGAAAGAACGCTTCCGGGTCGGAAGTGTGAATGGCAACCGGCATTCGGTTTGCGCCGGCAGCTTCCCACATCGGATCGAAGCGACGATCATCGATTCCTACCAGGGGTCCGGTTGTGACGTGTTCACGTAAGTAGAGTCCCAGAGTCTTTAACACCTTCAACCCTTTCGCTCCTCTTTCACGTGCGCTGGCAATTTGATCTGCCTGAAATTGCGGATAGCCAGGTTCGGCGATCTTGTCGAACCATGGCTCAGTAAAAACAATAAATCTGTCTGGATGTGGCTTTTGCCAATAACTAATGGTCTGTTCAAGCACTTGCCCGTAGCCCCCCGTAAGATTCACCATCAGTCGCACGTTCTTCCGGTCCATTACGGGCAAGACCTCTTCCGGCGTCGCGTTGTTGTGAACTTGCGCTACCTGGCCGCGGCGACCCGACCACGACAGGTGCGTGTGAAAGTCGATCACAGGGAAACGAGAGCGAGCTACTTTCGTTTCCGGCACATGAAGCATGCTCTTCGGTTGGTAGTCTTCAAGCGCGAGTTTTCCTCTCCCCATCGTTTGCTTGCTGCGAGACGCACGTTTATCTGCGCGACCCTCCCACGCGCTGGCAATCGCGCCTTGTCCAACCGCCGCCAGCCCGAGGCCCGCCAGCCATTGTCTTCGACTCCATGCACTCATCGCGCGCTCCTTTGCTGCTTCTCAATCCAACGACTGAAAGTTAGGGGTCTTGTTGAAAACAACACTTCGCCTGGTAAGTTGTCAGCGTTGACAAACCCCTCCATCATAAACATATTGAAACGAAACCAGTGCGTCGTTGTCCCGCGGTTTACTAACCTTGCCTTGCAGCGTTTTATAGCATCACGAAGTTTACAGCAGCAAGATAATTTGGCTTTTGCGGAAAAGAAGAACTAAGGCCCGTTGGCGCAGTCGCTGCGACAATTGTACAAGCGTCCGGGTTTCTCAAAAGTCCTTAACCGCAGAACCTAAACTATCTTGTTACCTCTTTCTGGGTAATGTTATAAGAACCGGTCGAGTTACTTCAGTTCAATTAAAGCGCGGCTACGAAAACCCGTGCCGCCGTTAGGCCGCGGTTAGTTGCATCCATTAACTAACCTGCTATAGATCAGAAGTGTTGAAGTGGCTTGAGCGCCTTTTCAGTTACCGGCTCTAAGTATCTCTCTGACTGAGTATCGGATGTACGGCCCTGATATTGACGCACTTACTGATCAAGCAAAACGCCTGGCCTCGCTGTCCGCCCGGTTCGTCGCACTCTACGGCGCGGGCCCGCTAAGCGTGTTGCGGGCCCCCGCGAGAATCAACATTTTGGGAGAGCACATCGATTATGTCTCGTACCTGCCGACCGCGTCTCTGCCCTTCGGCAGCCGCGAGCACGACATGTTAATGCTCTACCGACCCTCACAGACCGATCGCGTGCGCGGGTCTTCCACCTTAGAAGACTACCCGGCTTTCGCCTTCACATTAACCGAAGGACCTCCTCCAAGTACTAGCGATCGGACGGAAATCGACTGGCTAACTTACTTGTACGAACACCCGGCCATCGAATCCCACTGGAGCAACTACGTTAAAGGTGCGGCCTACCTTGCGCGCATTAACTGCGGTGAGCAAATCCCGTTAGGTTTTGATTTTCTTGTTGACTCGGGCATTCCGCCGGGCGGCGGCGCATCATCGTCGTCGGCGCTGGTGGTGCTGGCTAGTGCGGCGGTGCGCGATGTTAATCGGGTCAAATACGCGCCGATGGAATTGGCGCAAGACGCGGCCAGGGCTGAGTGGTATGTCGGGACGCGCGGAGGCTCGATGGACCACACAAGCATCTGCTTAGCCAAACAAGATCACGCAGTGCTCATCTCTTACCGCGAACAACAGGCCCGCCAGGTCATGCTGCCAGGCCGGCAGTTTCGCTGGGTCACTTTCTTCTCTCAACCGGCGGACAAGGGACGAGCAATGATGATTGAGTACAACGAGCGGGCCGCGGTTTCACGCATACTAATCCCTGCCGTGATCGAAGGGTGGAAGACTAAAGCACCGGAACGTTACGCCGACTTCCGCTCGGCGCTGCAATCACTGCAAAGGGGATCAGACCGGGGTCCCCAGCGGGGCAGCCCCGCTGAGGTGGAAGAAACTGCGCTTAACCAGATCGAAGCATTACTGCAGGAACTTCCCGTTGAGATGTCTCTTCCTGAGTTTGGATGCGACTATCCAGAGGCTTTTCTCGAGTGTGCCCGAGCATTCCCCGCGCTGGTTGAGGAGCGCGATGAGCGCCCCCTTAAACTGCGGTCGCGTGCGCTGCACCATGCCGGAGAGATGAGGCGCGTCGCAGCAGCGGTGCAGGTCCTGGAGAATTTATCGCAGTCGGTTAGTAGCCCGGACTTTGACGAGCGAACTGGGGTAGCTATGAGGGAGCTCGGCAGTCTCCTGAACCAATCACACGAAAGCCTGCGCGATCTTTACAACGTTAGTACCTCAGAAGTAGAGCGACTAATAGATATCATCCGAGCGGACAGAAGTGTTTACGGTGCGCGCCTGATGGGCGGTGGCTTCGGCGGGAATGTTCTGGCGCTCACGAATCATGAGCATGTCGCCGCTCTGATCGCAAATGTGCAAGCCGCATATTACGAGCCGCAAAACAGGAACGGTATTCTGGAAGGATCCGTGATGAGCTCAACTCCTGGCGATGGTCTGGCACCGATCGACGTCGAATCGGTCTGGCGCGAGGTCGTCGAACAGTTCAACACTGCCGGCCCAGTCGCGCCAGAATACCGTTCCCGTATGACGGAGCTGCTCGACCGGATGACCGTCGACGAGAGCCCTGACCAGGTGTGGCCCGTGATCGTGGCAGCAGGCAAAGGAACGCGATCGCTCGCGACGGGACTCGACGTACCAAAACCTCTGGCCTTGATACTGGGCATACCCGCAATTGTCCACGTACTCCGCAATGTCCGCAGCGCATTTGGCCGAACGCGACCGCCTATAGTTATCGTCTCACCCGAGACAGAGCGAAAGATACGCGGAGCACTCGCGGGTGAAGAGGTGACGTTCCTCGTGCAACCGCAGGCGTTGGGGACCGGCGATGCGGTGCTCTGCGCTAAAAAAGAGATGCGGGATTTTGCGGGCCGCGCACTGGTTATCTGGGGAACGCAACCTGTCATTCGGCCGGAGACCATGCGACGCACACTGAAGCTCGCTGCACTCTTCCAGCAAAATGTGATGGTGGTGCCGACCGCATACCAGCAGCAGCCTTACGCGCCATTGCTGCGTGACGAGTTTGGGCGCGTTCGAAGCGCGCGCGAAACCCACCTGGAGCAAGCGGAGCACCTGGGCCCCGGCGAAAGCAACGTCGGCATCTTTCTGCTTAAGAGTGAGGCGATGTTCAGCGCTCTACTCGAACTGCACCGACGCTACTGGGATCAGACGGAGCAACGTTACCAATGTCACGGCGGAGAGTTGGGCTTTCCTAACGAACAAGGGATTAAGAAGCTTGAAGACGTCGCCCGTTGCGAGCAGTTCATCTCCGCCTTGGCACAAGAGAAGTCTTGATGCAGCCAACCGGCGTCGCAGACGTGACCGGCACGCCACGCCGGTCTGTTAGGAAGAAGGGGCTTCTGACCTTTCATTCACACCGCGGCTTTAGCCCGGTGATGCAAACGGACAAATCGAGTCGAGGAACCGTTTTAACGGTTTTCGTGAGGGTGCTCAAAAGCCGGGGACGTTAAGTTGCTGGCTCTGATGAACTTCAACGGAAAAGTTCCTCGCAAGCAAGTGCAGCCGCAGCGAAGCAAAACCGTTAAAAACGGTTCACCTGTTTTTATCGCGGCCAGATCACCGGGCTGAAGCCCGGTGTGAATGAGAAGTCAGCAGATGCTTTTTGCAGCGCACCGTCGCGGGCCGCTCGGGTGGGAACCCAGCTTCGTATTCAGTTAATCTGGCTAGGGCACGAAGAAATATGGTACGGGCCGAGCAAACGACTTTAGTCCGGCGGCGTTCCATAAAAAACTTGCGCTGGTGGATCGGCGGTCTGCTGTTTGCCTCCACGGTCATCAACTACATCGACCGCCAAACGCTCTCAGTCCTCGCCCCTTACCTCAAGATTGAGTACCACTGGAACAATGAACAGTTTGCATTAATCGTCATTGCTTTCCGCGTTGCCTACTCAGTTGGTCAGACGGTTTCTGGCCGCTTCATTGACCGCATTGGCACGCGCAAGGGACTGACGATCACAGTTATCTGGTACTCGGTTGCCGCGATGTTGACCTCGTTCGCCGTCGGCTTACGCAGTTTTGCTTTTTTCCGTTTTCTACTCGGAGCAGGCGAATCGGCAAATTGGCCCGCAGCGACCAAAGCCGTTTCGGAGTGGTTCCCTAAACGCGAACGGGGTTGGGCCGTTGCTCTCTTCGACAGCGGTTCCTCAATCGGCGGCGCTATCGCGCCACTGCTCGTGATCGGGCTATATAAATATTTCGGAGGCTGGAGACCTGCTTTCGTGGTCACGGGTACGCTCGGCTTTCTGTGGTTGATGGTGTGGCGAATGCTCTATCACCCACCTGGGACTCATCCTCGGATCAGCGAGCGGGAGCGGGAGATGATCCTCGCCGACAGACGCGAGCAGGAATTGGCGGATAGCCATAGTGGGCCGCGCCCTGGTTGGAAGGATTTGCTGAAATTGCCACAGACGTGGGGAATCATCGCAGCCCGTACGATGACCGACCCTATCTGGTTCTTCATCACGGACTGGTTTGCTATTTACCTTGTGGCTAAAGGCATTAATCCGGAACAGGGACTGCTCGCCTTTTGGATTCCGTTTGTCGCGGCAGACCTCGGTAACTTCTTCGGCGGCGGCATGTCGAGTTGGTTGATCAGTAGAGGTTGGCCCCTGTTGCGCGCGCGAAAGGCGGTCGTCATTTTCGGCGGCCTGGGCATGGCGCTGCTGATTCCCACAGTTTTCACTTCGAACCTCTTTGCTCTCGCGGGCCTGTTTGCCGTCTCCACTTTCGCCTACGCCTCTTTCTCGACCATGGCCCTTGTGCTGCCGTCCGATCTTTTTCGCAGTGAATCTGTAGCGACCGTCAGCGGTATGAGCGGAACAGGCGCGGGATTGGGCACGATTATTTCTACCTACTTGATCGGATATGTCTCCGACCGTTATCGAGCTATTTAAACGCTCGCCGTCACTCAGGCCGCGGTCCCATGAGGTCATCAGTACCATCACCCGGTAGCGGGTGGGTCAAGCGATGCGCGATCCGATCGCCGGCGGATGGAGCCACACGCTACCGAAGCTGTGAAAAAATTAGCCACAGATTAACGCGGATGACACAGATCAAAAAACAGTCCAGAAACATTCATAGGTTTCTTAACTTCTGGTTCTGATCCGCGTTATCCGCGTTAATCTGTGGCTAAGTTTTTTTCACAGCTTGTGCCGCGTGGTGGTATTGACCTCATGATCTTTTCATCACGCTGATAAAGGAAGAGGCTATGCATAGACGCAGTTTTATCAAGGCCGGAGCGGCCCTTACGATGATGAATGGCCTGGGCGTTATGAAGGCACAAGATGTTCCTGCTCATGGTTGGGAGCGCTACGACTTCGGCTCCGGGCCAAAGGCGCCTGACCGTTTGAACCAGGGTCCATTCGGTATTGAACAGGACGAAGGGTGGTACACCATTCTAGTAACTTCTCAGTCTGATAAGCCGGTCAGTAATTATGGACTCGGTCTTGTGGGTTACACGTGGGAAGAGTCGGGGCCGTCGTTAGCCGCGCGTCAAGGCCGGGAAACTCTGGAGCAGCACGTCGAAAAAATGGCCAGCTTGCCTTTCGTTGATGTTCTTTACATCAGGTGCGACTGGCGCAACGTGCAAACGCGTCCGGGAAAACTAGATCTTCACCCCGTATTTAAGTTGACGCTCGATGCTGCGCAACGCCACAACCTGCGCGTCGGCTTTCGCATTCAAATGTCCAACACTGAAGGTCAACCGGAGCGGCTGGCCCTCCCGGATTTTCTGCAGCAGAAGGTGCCGCTGGTAAAGATCGGAAAAACGTACGGCAGCAGCCACGAGTTTGTGGAGCCGCGCTATGACCATCCTGCGTTTCAGAATGCTTTTAGAGAATTGAATGAGCTACTTGTCGCGGAATTCGACAGCAATCCCCTGATGGAATTTGTGGATCTGATGATGTACGGATTCTGGGGCGAGGGCCACACAAGCAACTTGCCAAATCCCTTCCCAGACTACTTGACGGCCGAGAAGACGTTCGTCGAAATGACAAAGATTCAACTTGATCTATGGAAGAAAGTGGCGCTCGCCGTAAATACGCAGCCCGACATCAGCAGGGTCGGTAACAATGGGATATTGGACATGTGCGTACGCGCGGGCTGCTGGCTACGTTCGGATAGCATTGTGATCGAAGAGCCGATTCAAATTGAAGAGCTCGCCAACCGTCCTCCCTGGTTAGCTGTCGTCATGGAAGATGGTTATTACCGTCAGTACAAGGTTGATCCGAAGTACATACCGGCTGACGAAGCTGGCATTAATGTTCTTGAAAAGTCGATGCTCCACGTGCTGGACCTTGGCGCTAACTACTGGTCGCTCTGGACCGAATCAGAGAATCTGGCTCGCTACTACGAACGTTTCCCCAATGGCTTCGACACGCTTCGCCGGCGAATGGGCTATCGCGTACGTCCATCCTGGGTCTGGCAGAGAAAGCGTTACGGCACTGACGAACTGATCGTTGCGCTTGCAAATGACGGTGTGGCTGGTGTTCCTGGGCTACTCAGAGTCTACGTTGAAAGCCTGGATGGCAAAGTCAGGATCGGTGGCAGTTTGGATGCCGGTCATCCTTACGCCGGTAAATTGCGCCAGGCATCATTCGTCCTGCCAAAAGGGATGGACGGACAACAGATGAAGATCCGTGCAGAGATTGAAACAAAAGGCGGTTTACGCCGGCCCGTGCGTTGGGCGTCTGCGCAGCCAGCTAATCCTGATGGATCTTTGACAATCCAATTAATCCGTCGTGATGATAAGAGATGGAGAAAGGGCGTCTGAAATCTTGAGTCGCAGCTTATCACTACCGTCCCTACGTTGGTCGAATAGGATCAGTCACTTGGCAACGACACCTAGAGTTTGATTGACTGCTGGTCCTTGCTCTCAATCACACTTGACGCGGGTGATGAGGTCAGTACCACCGCGCGGTAGCGGGTGGGTACTTGACGCGCGGAGCTTGAGTAATGAGACAAGGACCCACCCGCTACCGCGCGGTGGTACTGACCTCATGACCCGCAGCCAGCTGCATTGGAGCAGTAAGCCGCGGTAAATTGAAATCGATTCCTGTATGCATAGGAGTTAAGTCGATCAAATCCTGAAGCTTTCGTTCAAATCGGAGCAGATAAATGCGTTATGGAATCGGTATTGATCTCGGTGGAACGAATATCAAGATCGTGGCTGTCTCGGAAGAAGGGCAGATATTGGAGCGGTCAACATGCGAAACACAAACCGATTCTCCAGTCTCCTGGGTCGAAACGATAAGACAAAGGATCAAAGAAACTGAGAACGACCAGGCAGCATCAGCCCACTGGATCGGTCTGGCTGCACCTGGTCTGGCCGCACGCGATAACCTCTCTATTGCCAGCATGCCAGGCAAGCTTCCCGGACTTGAAGGACTCAACTGGACAGACGCTTTGCAGACTTCGCATCCAGTGCCAGTGCTCAATGATGCTCATGCGGCACTGCTGGGAGAAGCCTGGGTAGGTGCGGCCGAAGGTTATCTTAACGCAGTGTTGTTAACGCTCGGCACGGGCGTGGGCGGAGCATTCCTCGCTGAGGGTCGTCTATTCAAAGGTCATATCGGAAGGGCAGGCCACCTCGGTCACCTTAGCTTAAACCCGGATGGTCCACCGGATATCGTCGGCACACCCGGCAGTCTTGAACTAGCAATTGGAAATTCGACGCTGGCTGAGCGTTCCGCTGGTCGATTTACTTCGACGCGCCAATTGGTCGAGGCGCACCTGAATGGCGATCAGAAAGCAACCGAAGTCTGGTTGCGGTCCATGCAAAACCTGGCTGCAGGGCTAACATCCATAATCAACGCGCTCGATCCCGAAGCCATCATTCTCGGAGGAGGAATTGCTGAAGCGGGGCCTGCACTCTTTGACCCGCTGGAGCGCTTTCTGGAAAAAATTGAATGGCGACCACTAGGACAACGCGTGCGCATTATCCCGGCCGCACTCGGCGACTTGGCTGGTACGCTCGGCGCTGTTCACTACGCCATGAGTTGGCGCGAGTAAGACTCAGCCTGAGATAGCATCCGAAGACAGCGAACTTTTACAGCACCGCCAGTGCGTTTATTATTGGTTTTTGTTAGCTCACATCCCAGGTGTTCCAACAGCGCCAATAGATTCTTGAAAGCTTAATCGGTTTGTTAGCACGAATTCGCACCGCACGATAAACCTTGTCTTTCGGCAAATCATTCTCCGCGCCAAAGCCCATCCCTGTCTTGTCGAAGGCTAGAGACTTTAAGTCAACTATGTTCCCCTGTCCTCGACGAGTTGCACTTCTGGAATAACCACAGACCCATCTGGTAGTCGCCAGCCCCAGTCTGCTTTGTAACTCAGTTCAAAGGGCTCGGCGATGGTTAGGATCAAATACTGAATTTGCCGGTCTGCTCGTAATGACTTCGGCGGAGTAATCTCCTGCCACTCCTGCGTAATGGTTACTGGACCGGTTACCTCTTGTTCAAGGTAGGGACTGAATATTGATCTATAAAGGCCGAGAGTCATGGGTATGGCGAAAACAAATATCGGTATGAGACAGGCTAGTCCCACAATCAAAAATAACTTCCTGGTTAAACTCATTATCTTCACACTATAGACTACCAAAGAATCAGCACTTGTGAATCACCCTAGGTTCCGTCGTCATTGTCCAGTTCTTTGCGGGAAATTTCAGTCACATCACAGGAACAAGAGTAGTGGATCAGTTTACTCTTCGTAACGGTCTCATTCACACCCCGGCTTTTTAGCCCGGTGGAACTGGTGCTCACACGAAACCGGAAACCGTTTAAACGGTTTCCCGCTTTCTTCCATGGTAAATGGTCACCGGGCTAAAGCCACGGTGTTAATGAGAAGGGCCGGGGAAGCTAGTTGACCGGTGCCTAATTACGAAGGTTCTTGACAACTCTTACGAGTCGAAGGAATATTGCCGCTCGCGGTTCCGTAGCTACCTCAGATGACTTCTTACTTTCTCGAGACGCGCTTGCGTCCATTCTTCGCCCAGATTTTTCGAAGGACCCGTGCACAGCGCCCGGGACGGGCTGATGACTTTATGCAGATAGGTCCTGCCACCGTGCGGGTGAGCGCGCGGCACTAGTCCTGCACGGCGGTTCAGGCGTGCTGGAATCATGGCTGCGGCACGCCGTTGCAAACTGAATTAGTAAAATCAACTTCGGTACTGAGTTGAGGAGCGCCTTCACGAGGCCACCTCGATTGAAAGTCAGATTGAAAGTCAGATCCTGAAGCGATGAAAGCATCTCACTCGTCTGGCGCCGAGATTGATTTGTGCCGAAACTTGGCACCGGCAATCAACACGGTGCCGGAGAATTTGCGGGCGAAAATTCGAAACCGTTCGTCGCAGTAGGTAAAAGTCCAGCGAAGCAAAAAACGAAAGGTGGCAGCAAGCGCATGACAAAATTCAACTGGCTGTTGGACGGGAGCATCGTTGGGGTTTACCTGGTCGCAACGATGGTCGCAGGTCTGATGGTGCGCAAATACGTGGGCAAGGTGGAACACTTTCTCGTCGCTGGCCGCGAGATGGACGTCTACCTGGGCATAGCTTCTTTGGCAGCAACCGAGTTTGGTATCGTCACCTGCATGTATACGGCGCAAAACGGTTACGAGAAGGGTTTCGCCGGGGCCACGCCGGGCATCCTGCAGGCCATGGCGATGCTCGTGGTCGGCCTTACCGGATTTGTCATCAAGCCACTCCGTGACGCTGGCGTCATGACGATCCCTGAACTGTTCGAGAAAAAGTTTGGCCCCCGAATCCGCTGGGCAGCTGGGGTCGTCATCGTGCTCGGCGGACTACTCAACATGGGTGTCTTTCTGAGAACTGGTGGAGAATTTCTCGTACTAGTTTCGGGCCTGGACGTGAAGTACCTGGAAATCATGATGACCGCTCTCCTCGTCGGCGTGGCAGTCTACACGATTCTCGGCGGCATGCTGTCGGTGCTGGTGACGGACTACATGCAATTCATCGTGATGAGTGCGGGACTGATTGTGGTCACGATCCTGATCCTGATTAACGTCGGATGGGAGAGCATGGTCACAACCGTCGAGACGCACTACGGCTCGGGAGGTTTCAACCCCTTCATCAATCCCACGATGGGTTGGGAGTATGTGCTGTTCAACCTCATGCTGAACACCGCTGCCGTGCTGACCTGGCAGACTACGATCGCCCGCGTGTTAGCGGCCAAGGATACGAATACGGGCCGCAAGGTCTACACCCGCACCAGCTTCTTCTTTGTGTGTCGTTTTCTGATCCCGGGCCTATGGGGCATCGCCGCGCTCGCCAGCCTGGGGCCGGTAGCAAACACGCTCGAGGCAATGCCGCACTATCTGAGCACGGCCGTGCCCCCGGGACTGATGGGTCTCCTCATCGCAGCTATGCTGGCCGCCGACATGTCGACCGACTCCTCCTATATGCTGACCTGGGGTAGCGTGATCTATAACGACATCATGGCCCCTTTCCGCAAGACGCGCTGGTCCGAGAAGAAAGGTCTCTTTTGGAATCGGTCAATCATCGCTTTTATCGGGGTGTTCCTTCTGCTCTATGGTCTATGGTATCCGCTTAAAGGAGATCTCTGGACGTACCTCGGAGTGACAGGCACGATCTATCTGGCGAGCATGTCGGTGCTGCTGATTGCCTGCTGCTACTGGCGGCGAGCTAACAGTTGGGGCGCCGGGGCCGCGATCTTCATTAGCGCGATCATACCCATTACCTATCTCGTCAGCGAACAAGTTCCCGCGACTGCCGATCTTGCAAAGGCCGTTGGCCCATACTACTCGGGCATCGCCACCTATCTGCTTGCGGGCGCGGCGATGATCATTGGCTCATTGCTAAGACCGCAGTCGGGGGATGACTTAAGAAAGGAGACGCCGTAATGGCTAAGCACTGGTTTTGGTGGTTTGTTACGATGGCCTGTGTCGTCTGGTACTCGACCATCACCGTGTATGTGGCCATCAAAGGAGGTGCAGACATTAAGCACATGCTGGCCCGTCTCGATGCCACAAAGGCGCGCGAAGATCGCGAGGAACGAGAACGATGATCCGGCTCGCCTTGTTGGGCTGCGGTGAACATTCCAGAAGCAGTCACGCCGCGCCCCTCGCCAGATATGCAGCGCAGAATCCTGGCGAGGTTGATCTGGTCGCCGCTTGTGACCTGAACCTGCAGCGAGCCGAGGAGTTCTGCCGTAAGTTCGGCTTTGCACGCGCCTACACTGATGCCGAGACGATGCTCGCCACGGAACTTGTCGATGGTTGCATCTCAGTCATGCCGATGGAACGCATCGTGGATGCAGGCGTGATGTTGCTTGAGCGAAAGATCCCCTGCGTCATTGAAAAACCGCTAGGCACTTCACCGGCAGGGGCTGAACGACTGGCAAACACCGCACGCGAGACAGGCACCCCGCATATGGTTTCCGTCAACCGCCGCTTCATGCCTTTCCTTAATCAGGCGCTGTCGTGGGCCAGGCAGATTGGGCCACTTCAGTACGTCAGGTCAATGCAGGTGCGACACGCGCGCGCTGAACCTGACTTCATCTGGTCAACGGCGATTCACGTACTCGATGCACTCCGCCACATTGCGGGCGAAGTCAAAGACTTTAGTACTGAAGTCCATCGTCAATCCGGACTCTCTACGCTCTGGTATGTGGTCTCCCTTCGCTTCGAGGATGGGACCATGGGACGCATTGAAGTCCTACCAACAGCCGGCATGGTCGAAGAGTCGTACGAGTTGTTTGGCGAGGGATTTCGCGCGCGGGTCGTGGCGGGCTCGGGCACCCAAAGGTCCTTGCAATGCTGGCGTGCGGGACAACTGGAGTTGGAGCAGCATTCCTCGAATCAGGAGCCCGAAGATTTGCGCAATGGCAGCTACGAGGAGGTAGTGGAGTTCGTTCGAGCGCTGCGAACAGGGACGCAGCCTCGGCCATCGATTCAAGATATTCTGCCGTCCGCGCTCATTTGCTTTGCCATTGCGGAATCAGTCACCAGTCAAACAGAGGCGAGGACGTAAGCAGTAGGTTGTTTGCCTGTAGTGCTTGAACCACTCGACCAGCCCCGCATCAGCGGGTGATCGAATAAAATTCCCAGGCTTGGAGTTTGGACATTAGGAATTCTGCGGCCGTGAACTCCTTTAGGAGTTCCACTGCTCGCCAATGAACGCGAGCATATACCATGGTGAAACTCTGGGGCAGTCGCGCGGCAAAAGGCGTTGTATTATCTCACCGTTGCAGGTCGCGAAGGCCGGTTAA
>WNGE01009226.1_pt1 | contig 16156 bp, 19 predicted proteins | sample 5400651 | NCBI WGS metagenome assembly WNGE01 (sample SAMN13153370, study PRJNA577476) | soil metagenome | isolation source: 60 cm soil or saprolite under grassland replicate 2 | place: USA:California | collected 2016-06-15 | reverse complement strand
AGCGGTCGCCGAAGGAGATCGGGAGCACGTAATAGCCCCACCGGCGCTTGGCCGGCGGGAAAAAGCCCTCCCATACGTAGTCGAAGTCGAACAGGCTCGCGACGAGGGCGGTGTCCCACAGGAGCGAGTCGAATGGGGCGATGAACGCGACGGAGGGCGTCGGGTCCGGGGGCGCCTGCAGCAGCGCGAGCTCGTCGGCGAGGACGAAGCGCTTGCCGCGCACGCCCTCGACGTCGACGGGCACGAGCGCGCCGAGCTCGACCAGCTCCTCGCGCAGTTCGTTGCGCCCCGTCCGCTCCGGGGTCGAGTTCGGCGGGGCGATGCGGTCGAACGTGCCGCCGGCGCCGCCGGCGCCGAGCAGGCCGTGGGCGCGGTACCGAGACAGGAGCTTGTGCCGGAGCTGCTCTCGCTCCGGCACCTCGTGCGCGAGCAGCTCGGCCGGGAGCAGCCGTTCGAGGAGGTCGTAGTACCGGCGGTTGCCGTCGCGCCGGGCGAGGCCGATCACGCCCGTGACGGTGTATGCCTCGAGCACGGCGCGCACGGCGTTCTCCGGCATCCCGAACCAGTCCTTCGTCGGGCCGGTCTCTCGCTCGAAGTCGAGTGAGGACAGTGGTCCTTCCGCCCGGATCCGTTCGAGCACGCGCTCGGCCACCGCGGCGTTCTCGGCGAGGACCTCCTTGTGGAACCGGGGCCCCTTGCGGCCCATGACATGACGGAACCAGGGGAACTCGCTCGTCGGGACGAACGACAGCGCCTTGTTGGTCGCCTCGAAGATCTCACGGCGTTCGTAGAGCGCGTCGCACCAGGCGGGTTCGTAGCCGGCGACGCGCGCGTGCAGCACGAGGTCGTGGTTCCGGCCGGCGACCGCGATCGGGTCGAACTGGATCGACCCGAACTTGCGCAAGACCTGCAGCACGGCTTCGGGGCCTCCCGCGAGAGACCGCACAGGCGCGAGGAAGTGCCGCGCGACGAGAAAGCGACGCGCCGCCTCAGCAGTGACCTTCACCCTGGAGGACACTAGCCGCGCGAGCATTGACCGGCTCGAGGTCGGACGCGATTCGCGGAGCGGCAACCCTCGGTTGGGCGGCAACTCTCGGTTGCGCAAGTGTGCTCTCACTTGAGTTCCCGAATGAGCACCACTTTGAGAGAGGTGGTCTGTGATTCCTCGATCCGGTAGTCGATCGAGGAGGCTCGAAGATGATTCAGCAGGGTCAGGTGTTCAAGCTGAAGGCGAAGGGCGCGGACGGGCAGGCGCTATGGGCCTATCGGTACCGGCTCGAGGGGCGAGGGTCGGCGAGGCCGCAGCTGGGCGGCTTCGCGACTCGGGCCGAGGCGCTGAAGGCTCTCGGAAAGGTGCTCGAGCGGCTCGCGCCCAATGGGCGGGCGGCGACGATGACGCTCTCCGAGCTTGTCGACGAGTACTTGGAGATGCATCAGGCGGAGCCGGTAACGATCTCCAAGCTGCGGTGGCTGCTTGGGAAGGTCACCGCAGCCCTCGGGGAGACGCGGCTGGCCGATCTGTCGCCGAAAGACGTGTACGCGTGGCGGCTGACCATTCCGGAAGGGCACCGCTTTGAAGCCACGCAAGCGCTCCGGCAGGTGCTGACTCGCGCGGTTGTGTGGGGGCTGATCAACGACAATCCCGCCAAGCGGGGCGTGCCGAACCCGCAGCGGCGGTCGAAGGAGAGGCGACCGTTCGAGTCGTGGCAGCAGCTCGAGGCCGTCGCCGCCCGACTCGGCGCGGTTTACGGTGTAGGGCGCGGAAACTCTGATTCGCCCGCGCAGGCCGAGCGATCCGTACGATCGGCTGGTGTTCTTCTTTCTCGTGCACTTGGTGATGCGGAGGCTGCTGCGGGTGCTTGCTGGGAGTTCGGCTGTCGCGGCGCTGGAGGTGGAGAACGCGGTGCTCCGGCACCAGCTGTTGGTGCTGCGTCGGAGGGTGAGGCGGCCGTCGCTGCGGCGGCGCGACCGGCTGCTGCTGGCGGCGGCGAGCGCGCTGCTGCCGCGGGATCGCTGGTCGGTGTTGCTGGTTTCGCCGCAGACGCTGCTCCGCTGGCAGCGTGAGCTGGTGCGGAAGAAGTGGAGTTACCGGCGCCGCTTCCCGGGTCGGCCGCCGCTCGATCCTGAGCTTCGCGAGCTTGTGTTGCGGCTTGCGCGGGAGAACCCCAGGTGGGGTTGCGTGCGGATCCAGGGTGAGCTGCGGAAGCTCGGCATGCGGGTGGGGGCGACCACGATCAGGTCGATTCTGAGGCGCTCCGGTTTTGGTCCGGCCCCGCGTCGGGACGGACCGTCGTGGGGCGAGTTTCTGCGCGCCCAGGCGCAGGGGATGGTGGCGTGCGACTTCTTCACTGTGGAGACGGCCTGGCTGCGGACGCTGTATGTGTTGTTTTTCATCGAACACGGGTCGCGGCGGGTTCACCTGGCGGGAGTCACCGCCAACCCGGACTTTGGCTGGCTTGCCCAGCAGGCGCGCAATCTCGCGATCGAGGAGCGGTTGCGGAACCTGCGCTACCTGCTGCACGATCGTGACGCCAAGTTCTCCGGCCCGTTCGACGAGCTCATGCGCTGCGAGGGGGTGCGGGTGGTCAAGACGCCGGTGCGGGCGCCGCAGGCGAACGCGGTCGCCGAACGGTGGGTGCGCAGCGTCCGAAACGAATGCCTCGACCACATCCTCATCTTCGGCCGGCCCCATCTCGAGCGGATCCTTCGCGGCTATGTGACCCACTACAACGCGGAGCGCCCGCACCGCGCGTTGGCGCTCGCCGCTCCCACCTGCGGGCCGCACCAGGCGCGTGGCTCCCCGTCCTCAGAGATCCGCCGCCGCGACGTGTTGGGCGGGCTGATCCACGAGTACTACGCAGCCGCGGCATGAGCGACAGCAGTCGGGCCTTCCTGGTTGCCCGTAACCCGGAGGCCGATAGCCGGCTGCCGTACCTGTTGCGGCTGCCGCTCAAGGACGGGCTGGTGCTGAAAGCGCGGGAGTCGTGGCCTGCGACCGCGCGTGTCTACTGCCACCGCTTCGACGAGGCATGGCCGGAGAATGCGGAGATCGTCGAGCAGACACCGGTCCGGCTCTGCCGCCGGCGCGGAGCGGCGATCGACCTGGTGCTCGACCGTCCCCAGCTTGCCCGCTCCCAGTTCGTCTTCACCCAGGTCAAGGGTCGCGAGGCGATCTTCTGGCAGACGCAGAAGACCGCCCGCGCCGCCAACCCCGGCGGCAGGATCCCGCGCCGACAAACCCTTGCGGGCGCGATCACGATCACCGTCGACACCCGTGAGCGCTACCCCTACCGCTTCGCCCAGCAAGCAGCGGAAACGGTCCGCGAAACGGTCCCGGCCGGCGACTACGCGGTCCGCGCCTCAGACGGGAGCGTGCTCGCCGCGGTCGAGCGCAAAAGCCTCGACAACCTCGCCGCCACACTCTCCGACGGAACGCTCGCTTTCCAGATGCAACGACTCTCCGAGCTCCCGCTCGCCGCCGTCGTCGTCGAGGCCAGATACTCGGCCCTCTTCAAGCTGGAACACGTGAATGGCAACTGGCTCGCCGACCAGCTCGCCCGGCTCGGGGTCCGCTACCCCGAAGTCCACCTCGTCTTCGCCGACTCCCGCCGCTTCGCCGAAGACTGGACCTACCGCTTCCTCACCACAGCACTCGCCGACACGATCGATCCGAGCTCGAACGACTGAGACGGCCTTCACGCCGACCGGTGCCGGCACTCCATCTCGAATCGCGGCGAATCGGAATATTCGACCCCTACACGCGATTGTGGCCTGACCTCGCCTATGTCACCGGAGGCTCCGGAGCCGCGTGCGAAGCTGCCGGCCGCCACGCAAGCAGCGTCCCCGCGACCACGATCCAGCCCCAATAGACGAATACCGGGAAGAAGAAGATCGCGAACAGCTGGATGATCCCGACCAGGATCCCGAGCCAACCGAACCACCGAGGCAGGAGCCCGGTGCGCAGCGCCACCGCCGAGGTTGCCCACACGACGAGCGCACCGGCGACCACGGCGCCGATCCAGAACTCATAGCCCGTATCGTTCAGCAGCCGGAAGGTATTCGGGTCGAGCTTGAACTTGCTGGTGTCATCCGCAGTTAGCGCAGGCCCGGTGAAGAGGATCACCGCGCCGAGCCAAAGCACCGCACTCGCCACGCCGGAGCCGAGCGCGAGCGCCCCCAACCTCCCCATCCCGCCTTCCGCAGCGACCAGCCTAGTACGCAATACGGAGAAGAACACGATCAGAAGCAGGATCGCCGCGAGGAACACGAGGAAGCCGACAATGTTCCTCGTCTGATGCGAATGACTCGTGTAGTACGCGGTGATCTTTGCATCCGAATCGTTCGCTCCCGGCGTGCTTCCGATCAGCCCGAACGTGATCACCATCCCCGCCACCGCCAGCACGCCCGCGAGCGGGCTCCAACGCTCCCACCGAAACATCACTTTGGACCTCCTTAAATCGAGATTGCCGCCAAGCAGATCGTCACTGACCTAGCGGACGGACCCCCGAGCGCGGTCGCCGCTGCCGACAAGCGCCGAGGCCTGCCCCTAACCGGACACGAACTCGATCGCCGTAGCTGGGCGCAGTTCGCGGAAATTCATTTGCGTGCGGCCTCGGTGCATGCGGGATGTCGAAGAAGCCCACCCGCTGATGGTGACGATGGCCCCGAGTTCCTGCCAGTGGTTCGTCCGTATCCGCATGTCGCGTTTGTTCCCTCGGCGTTGCACGCGATGCCAGCTGTCTCCGCGACGGCGGCTGAGACGTTCTACACCGGCGGGACCGTCTACGCCGTTGTCGCCGCGCCCGAAAAGACCTACGTCGGTGGGGACTTCACGCTGATCGGCCGGCCGACGGGATCCTGGGTGGGGATCGACCCGACCGGCACGACGCTCGGGGGCAGGCCCGCGGTGTCAGGGACGGTCTCTAGCGTGGTCTGTCTGGGTCCGATTCGCTCCGCGCGCGGCATCTTCCTCAGAGGTCTGGTCTGAAACCTGTGCAGTCTGATCCCTTGCTGTGGCTGAGTGGAGATCGTCAAGGGCTCCGCGGTAGTACGCCCAGGCCGCGATTGCGCTCGACATTCGACTGAGCTCGGCGCCCGCGAATCGCTGGCGTCGTCTCTCGCTGTCTAGTGAGATGGCCGCGAAGTAAGAGGCAGCGAGTGCGGCAAGAAGCGCAGCGACCTTCAGCAGGGCTGCACTCACAACGAAGTCGCGACCCCAGACAGCTCGGTTCCCTGCCCACTCCTCGGTGAGAGCGCGATCGATCACGAGAGCACCGAATGCCGCGAAGACAGCGCCGAGCGCGACCGCAGCCGCGAAAAGCCGCGCAACGAGAGAAAGCACAAGAAGAACGCTGAGGTTCAGCCGTGCGCGACGGCTAAGCTTGGGAAGGGGTGTGGGAGGCAGGAAACCCTGCTCGACCAGAACCCGTGCAGGAGTAGCTCCCGCGAGCGAGGAGAGAGCAAGCCCGCGTTCGGGAGCAGCGAGCTTGCGGAGATCGGGCTGAAACCTGCGCCAGAGCATCAGGCAAGCGATCAACATAAGAAGCCAGACGACGACGCCTACTCGCCAGAGCGCCATTGTTCCGAAGACTCGCCAGACATCATGCGTGAGGAATAGGAATGCGACGACGGCAACCATTGCCGGCATCGCCGCCGCGATCCCAGGTGCTGACAAGAAACCAGCCGCCAAGCCCCGACCGAGATGGATCGGAAGCGTCGGGAGGAGTTCAAGGACACAAGAAAAGTCAACTCGAGCCAGCGGGGAAGCGGGACGAATGCGGTGACGATGATTACCGCGAATATTGCGATTCCAAGTACGGAGGCCACGCGAAACCAGGCCTCGGTGATGCCTTCGAGGACCCATTTGTTGGACGAAACGTGCTCCGCGCTCAACTCCGGAAGGCCGGTCCGCCGGAAGTAGTCCTCCACGGCCCGAATGTCCGTACTGGAGGGCGACGCCGGTTGCTGAGTTGTTTCTGCTCCGACCGCTTCAGCCACGATAGGCAGCTCCATGGCACCAAACGGGGCGCGCATGTTGTCGCAACTTCGTAGCACGTCCTCGTAGACATCGCAACGAAAGAGTCAGACCCCCGCTCCGAACCTTCGCCATCGCTGAGGGGTGTCAAAACTCCGTTCCGCCTGCGAGCGGTGGTAGTTCAATCACGAATCCTGTGGGGTAAAGAAATTCGATTCGGCCAGGAGGGGCGCGTTGGTGATCGCGGCCAAGCCGGTTCAGACTGCGCGTCGTGCTCACGCGTTTGCTGTACCGGCTCCTGTGCGTTCTCGTTGGCGTGCTCGCTCGCGGTGGCGGTGAGCGCGAGCTTGAGATCGTCGTCCTGCGCCACCAGCTCGCGATCCTCAAGCGTGGAGAGAAGCGGCCGCAGTACACGACGGTCGACCGAGCCTTGCTCGCCGCGGCCAGCCGGCTGCTTCCACCCGAGCGGTGGTGGTCCTGCTTTGCGCTCAATCCGCAGACGCTGCGGGGCTGGCACCGGGCGCTGCGGCACGGGAATCGGCGCCGGCACTGTCGCAGGCCCGGTCGTCCCCCGCTTGCGGCCGAGATGCGCGGTCTGATTCAGCGGCTGGCGCGAGAGAATCCACGCTGGGGCTACATGCGTATCCAGGGTGAGCTGCTCAAGCTCGGCATCAGCGTCTCGGCCACCACGATCGCGACCGTGTTGCGCAGCTCGGGCCTCGGGCCGGCACCGCGGCGGATAGGCCCGAGCTGGTCTGAGTTCCTGCGCGCCCAAGCGCACAGCCTGGTCGGCGACGGTCTGCGCTCTGGCGGCCTCGACGGTGACGCCGCCGAGCCGAGCGGGCCGGCCGCGGATGCGTCCGCCCGCCAAGTGGAAGCTGACGACACACGCTGCCCGGCCGCTGCGGCCGAGCCTCGGCTGGCTTCTCGCCCCCTGCCAGTAGCGGACCCACTCGGCGCCGCCGTGTGTTCTTCCCACGCCTCGAGGACCGTCGCGTCTGCCGCCATCGCATCGATCGCATGCTCGCGACGGACCCCCAGGAGCAGGCGCGCTCGTCCCACTCGCTCGTCCCACTTACGCAGTGCTCAGACGCGACGTCAAAGCCACCTCCGGTCGAGCCCCGGTCGGCACAAACCACACGTCGGGTCTCCTTGAGAGAGTCCCAGGAACTTCAGCGTGAGGCGTCCGCGCAACCGATCGACCACCATCCCCGGTCTGCCAGCCGGGAACCGAGTTTCTTTACCCCACACGCCGAATCCACACCCGGACGTCGAATCGGAGTTTTTGACACCCTTACCTTCAGGCGCGCAGCATCGTGCCGGCGCGTTCCGGCCGGGGACGTTCGAGCCTTATGCCGAGTTCGGGCGACTAGGAAACGCTCGCGCGCAGCAACGGCAGCGTCAGGCATGTAGGGCCGCCCTCGCCTTTCGATAGCTCAGTGCCCTCGTACGTGAGGACATCGACCCCTTTGTGCTCCAGCCGCCGCTGTGTCTCGCGATTCCGCCGGAGCGCAACGACGACTCCGGGCTCGAGCGCGAGCACGTTCGGTCCCATCGCCTCGAATTCGTCGTCCGGCACCTCCACCAGACGAATGTCACGCTCCCGCAAGAGCTGGACGAGTCGAACCGGCAGCAACCGCGTATACGTGACCGCGAGGTCGGGTGCGACCAGGTTGATCAGAGAGAGCAGGTGCATGACCTCGGCGGGACCGTGGAAGTGCGGGAGATCAAACTCGATGAATTCGACATTGGGAAGAGCCTTCCGCAAGGCGTCGACTCCAAGAGCGTTCGTCCGGTAGCCGCGGCCGACGAGGACAGTGTTCTCGTCGAGCCAGAGAAGGTCGCCGCCCTCCGCGGTCGCCGGTGGCGTGAGCGTGGCTACGACGGGCACGCCGATCCGGATCATGTCTTTAACCGTCGCAGGGGCTTCGGGTCGGCGCAGTTCCTTCCCGAGGCGAAGGATGATTGCGCCGCGGCGAGACACGAGCGCTGGATCGAACGTATAGATGGCGTCGAGACCACCGTGGACTGCGTCACCGAACACAGCCGCGGCGCCGCGGGATTCGAGCAACGCGGCGAGCTGCTCGTGTTCTCGTTGCAGCTGAACAGGATCGGGGGCGCCGCGCCAGCCGAAGTCCTTCCAGCGCGCGCACGCAGCCGCGTCCGGGGCGCGAACGAGCACCGATCGCAGCTTCGACGTCATGTCCTGGCAGCCGTACTTCGGCTCGACGCGGGCCGTGCCGCTCACGGGAACCCGCGCAAGCTCCAGCTTCGAACGGTGCGAGACTCCCCTCCGACGACCTCGGGCGGCGGCGGGGCCGGTGGCGGCACCGGCCCGCGGCGCCTGCGGATCTCGAACAGGACCAGAATCGCAACCGCCACCCCCGCAATCACGATCGTCGCGAGACCAAGTTGCTCTGACGTATGGCGCGCCGTCGCTTCCCATTCTCCGCGCAGATAGATGTCTTGTGACCCTGCTGACCGCGGAATCAGGTCGACACCGTCGAGGTAGCGAGCGCTGTGCTCACTGGTCCAACTACCCAGCGGCACCCAAAGCGCGATCGCGGCGGCCACGGCCGCCAAGGAAGATACGACGACGCCGGCCCGACCAAGGCGGATGGCGGCCGTGCCGATCAGGACCACCGCAAGCGGGAAGAGGAACGCGAGTAACCAGATCTTGGCCTCTGTTGTTCCCGACGGATCGCCGAGCTTCGTGACGAGGTTGGCGTGCCTGAAGACGTGATGGACGGCTGGTTTCTCGACGGCGAGCGACATGGCCATCAGTGCCGTGAAGAAGAGCGGCGTCGCCAGGATGCCTGCGACCGCGAGGGGCGCCTTCGTCGTCCGTCGAGCGCGCGCCACGGCTACAGCCGCCCTGCTTGGATGATGCGCGCGAGAAACTCACGCGTTCGCTGCTCGCGCGGCTCGGTGAAGATCTGCTCTGCAGGGCCTTCCTCGAGGATGACGCCCTGATCGAGAAAGCACACCTTGTTCGCGATCTCGCGGGCGAAGCTCATCTCGTGCGTCGCGATAATCATCGTCATCCCGACCTCGGTGAGGCCGCGCACGAGGTTGAGCACTTCGGCGACGAGTTGCGGGTCGAGCGCGCTGGTGATCTCGTCGAGTAGCATCAGACTGGGGTCCATGGCCAGCGCGCGCGCGATCGCGACTCGCTGCTGCTGGCCGCCTGAAAGGCGATCCGGATATTCGTTCGCCTTGTCTTCGAGTCCGATCCGCCTCAGCAGGTCGCGTGCGCCCGCATCCGCCTCGCCCTTCGAAAGCCCGCGCGTCTTCCGCGGCGCAAGCGTGATGTTCTGCATCACCGTCATGTGCGGAAAGAGGTTGAACGCCTGGAAGACGATGCCGATCTTCCGGCGGATGGCGTTCACGTCCACGGCGCCATCGGTAATGGTCTGCCCGTCGACCACGATCCTGCCTTCGTCCACTCGTTCGAGGAGATTGATGCACCGAAGCAGCGTCGACTTTCCCGATCCGGATGCGCCGATCAGGCAGACGACTTGGTGGAGGTCGACGCTCAAGTCGACGTTGCGGAGGACCACCAGGTCGTCGAAACGTTTCGTTACGCGCTCGAGCCGGACGAAATTCGTGTCCGCCACGCTCACACGAGCTGCGCCCGCTCGCGCCGTTCGCGCTCCTTGATCAAGTGGTCGGTGAAGCGTGCAAACGGGATCGTGAGGATGACGAAGAAGAACGCGGCTGCCATATAACCCGCGTACGAAAAGAAGTCGTTGGAGTAAAAACCCGCTTGCGCGAGCGCATCAGTCACGCCGATCACGGTGATGATCGCGGTGTCTTTCTGCAGCCCGATGAAATCGTTGAGGAGGGGCGGAACGACGCGGCGGATCGCCTGCGGCAGGATCACATGCCGCATCGTCTGGGCGTACGTCAAGCCAAGCGACCGCGCGGCCATCCGCTGGCTGGGATGGACGGACTCGATTCCCGCGCGGTAGACCTCGGTGACATAGGCCGTGTAGACGAGAGTGAGGGAGAGGATCCCGTAGGTGACGAGCGACTGGTGCGAGATCACCGCGAGCTGCAAGGCAGGGAGGCCGAGGCCGAACACGTACGCGACAAGGATCAGCGGGGTGCCGCGGAAGAAGTCCGTGTAAGCGATCGCGACCGCCCGGAGCGGAAACGTTGATCGCCCTGGGAGCCCGCGAATGATGGCGACCAGCAACGCGAAAACGAGGACCAGGGCCTCCGCAATCAGCATCATCTTGATGTTGGTCTGAAAGCCGTCCCAGACCTGCGGAATCGCCCGCCGGAGGCCGAGTGGGCTGAAGAACGCGTGGAGAAACTTGCCCACTCGGACCTCCGTCGACCAGTGATCTAAACCACTACTTCAGGATGGGCGGAATCGGGTTCAGAAGCCACTTCTTCACCAGATGCGTGATCGTCCCGTTTGCTTTGAGCGCCTTGATCGCTGCGTCGAGATGGGGCTTGAACTTGCTTCCCTTGTCCATGACCGCGCCGTAAAACTCGTGGGTGACGATCTGGCCGGCGACACCACCATACGCGTGCGGCTTCTTCCTGGCCTGCGCGGCGACGATTGGGACGTCGAGGATCAGCGCGTCGCATTTCTTCGCCTCGACCGCGTCGAACGCAGCGGACGATGACGCGGAGTAGACGAGCGCTTTCTTCTTCGGTCTGATCGTGTGCTGGATGTACGCGAGTCCCGTCGTATCCGACTGCGCGCAGAGCTGAAGCTTCTTCAGGTCGGCGATGCGCTTGGGTTTCGCCAGTCCCTTCCGGATCAGTACGCCCTGGTTCGCGTCGAAGTACGGCGCCGAGAAGGACACGACCTTCGACCGCGCGGCCGTGATCGTCGCCTCCTCCATCGCGTAGTCGAAGCTCTTTGGGGCCGGCGAGAACAGCGTCCCGAAAGGCGCGCGCTTGTAGACGATCTTCTTGATACCCAACTTCTTTGCGATCGCCTGCGACAACGCGGCCTCGAAGCCGGTTGGATTCTTGATCGTCGTCCCAGTCACTCGGCCGTTCCAAAAGGAAGGAGCCGGTACGTCGAAGCCGACGGTGAGGACGCCCGGTTTCTTCGTCGGCAGCGAAGACGAGGATCCGGCGAAGGCCGCCGTCGTTGTGGCCAGCGCGACGACGAGCGCGAGGGTTAGTGCTTTGATCACAGCGACCTCCTCAGGAGAATGGTGGGTAAGAATCTACCCCGCTGCGGCGCCCGCGAGGGCGGCATCGATCAGCTGCTGGAAGTGCGAGATCAGCGGCTCGCCCGCCGCCATCAGGCGTCCGCACCCGGCGAGACCCGCCCGAATGCTGCTCTGCCCGCCCTCGATGAGCCGTGTGTCCTCGCGGCCCACCTGGCCGCCGAGCTCGAGGAGGTCGTCGATCCCCTCCGGCCCGACATCCGGGGCGAAGAAGTAGTCGGGAAACCGGGCCGTGCGCACGGGCCCGCGCGGGAGGATCGCGTGAGGCTCGCGTGCTGACCTCGAACAGCTGCTCGCGCAACTGGCCCAACGTCCACCCCGTAGGGTTCATTTACTCGATCCCGCTGCAAATCTGCCGAATCAACGGGGGACGATTCGCACCCACGTCCGTCATCACGCAACGCTTCGGGAACGACGGTCAACACGCACGGCAGATGCTGAACGGATCGATCGTCGGCGGGACTGGCCGCTACCGCCGCGAGCGCGGCACAATCGTCGGCGGCAGGACGCTCATCGATCGTGCGGCGGGCCTTGGCGCCGTCCACTTGCGGTACACGCTCTCGTTACGCTGACCAAGCGCCGCGGTTCACCTTCGCTACTGCACCCGTAAGTGAAGAAGCGACACCGCAGGCAGAGGCTCCAAGGCCGTGGGGGCGGTGCGAGCGACTCCACTCAGAGATGCTCACGCCGCCTGGCCACTCGCACTGAATGCCGAACGAGCAGACGTGCGCAGATGCTCTTGACCAGTCTTACGCGTGGGGTTCAAAACTCTGTCAGGCCGCCCGATTGGAGCGCGAACGTCATCGTCCCGCTGCTGTGCATGGTTGCGTTTGGACCCGGTACACCGTCTATTCGGGTCAGGCAGGTCGTCTGGGTTCCTCCGCCGACCATATGGGCGCGGATGCGGAAGATGCAGGCGTTTGTCGCATGACGCGCCGGCGTCCCCTCAACCCGCACGACCAGGGTGTGGCGAGGCATCGTCGCTACGAGAAGCACGGCAAGCAGCGCGGCTGCATTCATCGTTGACTCGTACAAGATCGTGCCACGCCAGCTGACGATTGGGCCTGTAGGGCGCCAAAACTCGGTTCACAAGCCTCGGATCAACGCCATTTGCAGACGGAACCGGGAGTTGCAGTCACCGGCAGAAAATTGGGTAGAGGTTTCGGTCCCGCGTCCGATGGCCTCACGCTCGTGGGCGTCTGGGCGCGACCGCTGGCGTTAGTTTGTCGCGGCGATGAGTACCACGTGGAGCCGCTACTACGACGCGGCCGGCGAACAACCGCGGGAAACGCTGCTGTTCGCGCTCGAGCGCTTCGACGCCGAAGCTGGCGCCAAGGGAGAAAGCCTGTTCGCTGTCGATCTCGGCTGCGGCACGGGACGAGACAGCGCCGAGCTCGTGGGGTTCGTTAAAGCGATCCCGCTGCAAATCCAGGGAATCCGAACAGATGACTGAGTTTGTGAACCCCACGCGATCCTCGGGGCGGAACGAATGTGAGAGAAAGACCCTTCACAGTCTTCCTTAAACTCTCCGAGCGCGGGCGTCCTTTGTCAACACCGGCCGTGAGCCTCAGGTTAGGACGTCTGGTCGATGGTCAGCCTGCCCAGCCGGACGCAACCTGGCGAAGTCATGAGCCTCAGGGTGGGGGCGCGGCGAGTGCGTAGTGCGCCGTTCGCCGCTCGCATGCGCGCTGGCTGTCGCTCGCGGAAGGCCGCGTGCGTTGTCCGACCGGTGTCGCCTCATAAAGGATCTCTTCCCGGTGGGTGCAAATTCGCGCCATCGTCGGGGGGTCGTCGCTGACGTCGCCGCTGCGGGGAACCTTTCCCTCCGACGCCAACACGCTGCATTCGTCTTTCACCACCGCGCGCATCTCTTCGCGTGTCCGAAACGGAACACGCTCTTGGGCCGTCGCTACGTCCCACGAGCCGTACGTCGAGCGGATGGTGCACAGCTCAACCACGGTGTTGGCATTGAGCAGCTCGCGGCAGTAGGGGCCTGTGAACCTGCCGGGCGAGCGATCCGCTACTCGGTACTCGGGCCTCACCACGTCAAGCCGACGCCTGGCCAGATCGTCACAAAAGAAGACACGACCATCAAGCCTCGTCCTGCCGTGATCGTCAAGATACCCGTATGCCTCGAGGTCGCTGCATTCTTGCTCAACGAAGTCCCGAAGCGCGTTACCGGGTAGGTGAAGGCCTGTCCTGGCCCTCGCCTCTGCCCCAATGGACGCGAGCGTATCGAGTGTCGCGGTCGTGCACCGGTCGATGATGGGCTTGCTGACGTCCTCTCCGCTGTAGTGGCTCTCGCGATCGATCGCCCACACGGCGAACAGCAGAAATGCGGCGAAGAGGCATGTGAGAGCGTAAGTAACGGAGCGCAGCACTCGAAAGAACGGGTACGGCTTGAACTCCTTGCGTAGCACCCGTAGCGCGTCCGCTTCCGTCGGCGCCCGTAAGGCAGGGAAGTAGAGGCGCGGCGTCCAGTCTGGTTCGAAGTACACGAACTGCGCCCCGTCGTTGTCCTGGGGAAGCGGCTTAGGGAACACCCGCGTGGTCGCTTCCCGAAAGCGCCGGTAGCGCTCGCCTAGCGGCTGGTCGCTGACTTTGGTGTTGACAGGAACCGCGAGCAGGAGACGATCGGGATCGACGAGCGAAACCACTTGCTGTGCTTCCCACGCGAGCCCATCGGTGTCTGCGACCATCAACACGATCAACTCGGCCCGGCCTAGCAGTTCGACGACTTTGCTCTGCCACTCGGTGTCTGCCACGTAGAGCCGGTCGGCGCCGAGCGCGGGCAAGGTCTCGCGCGGGTCTCCGATCGCGATGACCGGCCCTAGCTTGCGGAGGGCATGGGCGAGCCTCTCCTCGTAGCTGCTGTAGCCGCCGATCAGCCAAGCCCCGAACGAAGGGTGGCGCCGCAACTTGCTGCGGAAGACTGACGGACGGTAAGGGGTTTCGTCGTCCTGGAAGGACCGCAGCAGCAGAACAGGTCGTACGTCCTGGTCCTCGAGCGCAAGCGCGGGGTCGACGCTTGCAAGCTTCCTCCCCCGCCTCATCGCCACGCGAGCGATCAGAGCCGCCGCCACGGTGAGGACCGCGCCTAGCACAAGGCCTCCCAGCGGATCGTTCGCGTGGGCTAATAGCTGGGAGGTGACTCCGATAGCAGCAATGAGCAGCAAGGCGGCCAGGATCCACAGCACACCCGTGGGCGACCGTCGCCCTCGAGAAGACGGCTGGGTGCTCCCAGTCGGGTGGCGGTGCGGTGTTCCGTCAGCTTTCATCGTGACGCGCACTGAATTTTGGCACCCCTGAAGGGTGTCTGAACCCAGTTCAGCGCCGAGATCGTGGTTCTTCGCCGGCTGACATCATTTGTTCGGCGCGCAGAATCTGCCTGCAAATCCGCGATGACCCAACTTACCCCGTAGGGTTCGTAAACTCGGTCGTCACGGATTTCCAGGGAGATCCTGAATCCGTGGCCTCCCGTATCTCGGCCGCAACTTTGCATAGCGGCGGACAAAGGAGAGCGACCCGAGCGGGTGCGTGAGCGTTAGCCAGTGATTTCTCAGTCCTGACGAGAAATCGGCGATTTGCAGGCAGGACGCTCGTTTTGGCACCCGCAGGGTTAGCGAAGGGCGCGCAGCGGATCGGCCCACGCCGAGCGGGCGCGCGGATCGGCGAGAACGTCTGGTTTCCGGGTGATGATCACGTAGTTCCCCGAGCCGTAGCTTCCCACGAAGATGGGCCCAGTGAGCTGGGCCAGATCGTAGTCGCCCGGTCCGAGCGTCTTGCCGTTCCCGTCTGCGAGATCGACGACGATCTTCCGGCCGCGGAGGCAGGAGCTGATGCTTCCGATCACGCGCTTGCAGACGATCTGCACGCGGTGCCGCCCAGGCCTGAAGTAGTTCGCGTGCGATCCACCCGCGGGATAGACGATGGGAAGGTCCAATCGCTGCCGGACCTCGATGCGAACGCCAACGCCGTAACGATCCAGCACATCAAGCTCGAGAACGAAGGGACCGAGCGCATCCACGAGGTTCCCGAACCCGCCGAGCGGGGTCGCGTTCAGTCTCCCTGATACCCGTGGTGGTGGGGCCTGCGAAGGCCAGCCTCGAACCCGAAGGCGTTCGCGCGCTACGTCATCTTGGCGAGCTGCTCTGCGTCATCAAGCCAGCTGTTGACAGCGCGGATGACATCCTCTTTGGCGGGGATCCCGTTCGGGAAAAGCGCTTGCAGGAGCGCGTCGCGGTCGACAGATCTGTCGCGGCTCGTGCGAGCGCGATTGGAGTTGCCGGCGGGCCGGTTAGGTCGCCGGCGAGGGGTGGTCGTGCTCGGCGTCGATGATTTCGCGGCTGATGTCGTGGATGCGGCACGGCGTCGGCTAGATCGCGCTCGACTGGCCGCACCGACGACGCCATGCGCCTGTCTGCGGTGAGCGCCGAGTGCGGCCGCTCGCGTGAAGGTTCGTCCGCACTCGGGGCATTTGAACTCTCCCGTGGTGTTCGTCTTTGTCCGCGCTCGGGCCATTTGCCACCTCCATTCGATCTGCTGTGCGGGTGAGCATACGCGCTTGATCAGTGAAGCCAGCAGTGCAACGCTTGCCTGGCGTGCCAATGGGCAGCAGATGACTGTTAGTGAGGCAGCGACGCACCCGGTTGCGGTCGTCTCAGAGCTTCCGAGTCGCGCAGCCGGGCCTATGGGTTTCAGAAACCCATCGATCGCGGGGCGATCGCGAATTCGGGTCGAGGGGCCCGCCGAGTATTCGTGGCGCTCGAGCCCCGACAGGCGAGGATGCTGAGTCGGTACGACGGCTCGTGGGATGGGCGCCTGTAGGTCGAGGGCTCGGTGCGGCCGGTGCCGGTTGTGTGCGCCGGGATAAACCGGCATGGGGAAGGAGAGGAGGGAGCTCTACATCGAAGGAGTAGCGATCCACGGTGGCCCCGAGTCATGCGCTGGCGTTCGTGAGGGCGTCGGTGAAGCGTTGATAGGGGTA
>WNGE01004430.1_pt1 | contig 16156 bp, 12 predicted proteins | sample 5400651 | NCBI WGS metagenome assembly WNGE01 (sample SAMN13153370, study PRJNA577476) | soil metagenome | isolation source: 60 cm soil or saprolite under grassland replicate 2 | place: USA:California | collected 2016-06-15 | reverse complement strand
TCGCGGCGCAAGCGCGCGACGCTTCGCGTGAGACGATAGCCGCAGCGGGGACAGATGACCTCGACCTCGACCTGATCGGGGCGCGGATCGTTCGCCATCCACGGAATCTAAGCACGGCCTCGAACCTGCGGAAGACGCGCGTTTTGGCGCAAACCGTGCTAGGGCACCGGCGCATTCCCATCCGGATTTCCTCCATGCTCGACTACGAAGCCTCCGGCCCGACCTCGCGGGTGTATTTCTCCCAACGCCTGCGCCTGCATTACGTCGATTGGGGCAATCCGGGCGCGCCGCCGCTCATTCTGCTGCACGGCGGCCGCGACCATTGCCGCAACTGGGACTGGGTCGCATCCCGGCTCCGGCACGAGTGGCACGTCATCGCGCCCGACCTGCGCGGCCACGGCGACAGCCAATGGTCGACCGATGGCTATTACAACATGCCGGGCTACATCTACGATCTCGCGCAGCTCATCCATCAGCAGCAGCTCGCGCCCGCGACCATCGTGGCGCATTCGCTCGGCGGCAACATCGCGCTGCGCTACGCCGGCGTGTTTCCGCAGAACGTGAGCAAGCTCGTGGCGATCGAGGGCCTCGGCCCCTCGCCGAAAGTGCTGGCGGAGCGTGGGGTCAAACCGATCGCCGCGCGCATGGCCCGCTGGGTCGAGCTGCAGCGCGAGCTCGCGGGCCGGTTGTCGCGGCGCTACGCCTCGATCGAGGACGCGTTCAAGCGCATGCAGGAGGCCAACCGCCATCTCTCGCCGGAGCAGGCGCGGCATCTCACCCAGCACGGCGTCAACCAGAACGAGGACGGGACCTACAGCTGGAAATTCGACAATTACGTCCGGGTCTGGCCGCCCTACGACCTGAGCCAGGCCGAGCTCGAGGAGCTGTGGGCGCGGATCGCCTGCCCGACGCTGCTGGTCTACGGCAAGGAGAGCTGGGCTTCCAATCCGACCGAGGACGGCCGCGCCGCGCATTTCAACAGCGCGCAGGTGGTGCTGTTCGAAAAGGCCGGGCACTGGGTGCATCACGACCAGCTCGATGCGTTCCTCGATACGGTACGCAAGTTCCTGGCGGAGCCGTAGCCCGGATGGAGCGGCGAAGCCACGCCATCCGGCACCCAGTTTGCCGGTCGAGGTCCCCGCTTTCCGCGGGGACGGTGGGCCTTCGGCCCACCGCTTGACGGCGCGCGAAGGAGCCCGATACTGGCGACGGGAGACAGCCGGGCAGGGGGCACATGCGGGCAGCGGGGGCAACGTTCCGAATCCGGCGTCTTTGGGCAGGGCTCGCGCTCGGCGGCGCGCTCGCATTAGTCGCGTTTGCTTGGCATCACGGATCGTACGAAGGCGAAGCGAGCGCCCGCGTGTCCGATCCCGCCGCATCGAGGCCGATCGAGGCGCAGGCGCCTCGACCTGAACCCGGCGGTCGAGCCGCTCCGGCGGAATCCTCCGCGCCGCAGGGCGGCTTCGCGCGCTACGAGGACTATTTCAACCGCAATTATTACGCGACCTATTCCTATGCGTCGCCGGCCTATGCGCCCGCGGATTGGGGCACGCCGGCCGCGCAGTCGGCGCCGCAATCGGCTTTCACCCTGCCGTCGATCGCGGATCTCCTGGACCCCGCCAAGCTTCTGCCGAATGTGCCGCTCGCGGTGCCCTCGACCGGGGCGCTCCCCGATCTCGCCAACGCGGCGCCCGCTGCGACGATGTCCGTATCGGCGCGGTCCTCGCCGATCCGACCATTGACCAACAACACGCCGTTCCATCTGTTCGTGACATCCGAGCCGGTTTCCGCCGCCTCGTCCACCGCATCCGATGCGTCCTCGATCACATCGTCCGACACGGGGGGCGTGTCGTCCGGCGGAGCCGTGAGCACGGTCACCGGGACCGCAGGCTCCATCGCCGGAACGACGGGTTCGCTGCTGCGCAAGTGATGTTTTGCGAATGACAGTTCGATGGTGTGCAGCCCGGATTGCGCGCTGCTTCGCGGCGCTCCATCCGGGCTACGATTTTATTTAGATCCTCAGCGGAACAGCCAATCGAATAGGCCGAATCGACGCGGGCCCTCGCGATTGCCGAAAGGCGATGACGGCGCCTCCCGGTAGGCAAAGCCAGGCCGTTCCTCTTCGCCGCCCGACCGCCTGCTCGGCTCGCCGCGGTATCGTCGCATCGCCACGAACGGCGAGGCCTCTTCGTCCTCGGAGCGGCGGACGATCACGCCCTGCTCGGGTTCGCCTTCGTCCTGTTCCACACGCTCGCGACGGCTTTTTCCGGATTTTCGCTTGCTGTCGCTCCAGCTTTGCCGCGGCTCGGTCACGTTCGAGCTTTGCCGCTGCTCGGTCGCGGCCTGGCGGTTGCGGCTCGATCTGTTGGTCGCGCGTCCGCTCTCCCCGGTGGACTGGGCAAAGCCGGGCTGCTCCGGATTGGCGGCGTCGGGCGCGGGCGGCGGCGTCCGTGTCCGTTCAGCGGTGCGGCGAGACGTCTGCTCGGTCGCGGCCTCGCGGTCGCGGCTCGATTTGTTGGTCGCGCGTCCGCTCTCACCCGTGGACTGCGCAAAGCCGGGCTGCTCCGGATTGGCGGCGTCGGGCGCGGGGGGCGGCGGCGTTCGCGTGCGTTCAGCGGTGCGGCGGGACGTCCGGTCGGGCGCGGGCGTCGCCTGGGCAGCCGGCACGTCCGCCGGAGTCGACTGTGACGTGGCAGTTCGGGCCGGAGCCGGCGGTGCCGGGGTCGCGGCCGGGGCCGGGGCCGCGGCCGGGGCCGGGGCCGGGGCCGGTTCGTGGGCCCGTGCGCGTTCGGCGCTCCGGCGCGGCGGCGGCTGCTTCGGCGCAGGCGCGGGCTTGACCTCCCCGGTCGCCGGCGCTGCCTGCGACGGAGCCGGCGGCTTGGGCTCGGTTGCGGCTGCGGCTGCGGTTTCGTTGGTTGCTTTGGGCTCGTTTGCGGTCGTGTTTGCAGTCGTTCCGGATGCAGCCGGCGCGGGCTCGGCGGCGAGCGTGAGCTGCTGCGCGAGCGCGCCTTCGACCGCGCCTGCCTGGCCCGGATGCATGCCCGCTTGCTGCTGGGCTTCCGGTTTGGGCGGCTCGGCTTTGGGGCTAGCCGGCGCCGGCGCGTTGCGCGCCTGCTCCGGATTGGCCTGCGGCGGCGCAACCGAAGCTTCCTCCGGGCGCGGCACCGGAGCCTGCGCTTGGGTCTGGGGCGGTGCGCTGCCGGTGTCGGCAGGTTTGGCGGCCGTCGTCACCGCCGCCTGGTCGCGCGGCGGAGCTTTCGAGGAACTCCCCGGCAGCAAAGCCATGGCGGCCGCGCCGAGAGCCACGCCGGCAATGCCCGCCACGATCGCACCCGAGCCGAGCGCCGCCGATCGGCCGACCGGCGTCGCGGACGCCGGCCGCAGGTTCATCGGGCCGCCGGATTGCCGCAGAGCACGGCCCATGCCCAGGCGCTCCCGCCCGAGGCTCGTCAGCTCATAGCGCTGATGCTCGCGATCCCAGGTGACGAGCCCCTGCCGGCTCGCAGTCAGCATCAGCGCCAGCTTTTCGTTCTGGTTGCCGGGGAAGGAATCGAGATTGCCGTGGTCCTGGACGTGCTGCATCGCCGCACTGATGCGCAGGGATTCCTGATCCAGCGCCGCCCACGGCGGCAGGCCGTTGGGCTTGCGGCGAAATGCCTTCGACAGAAAGCTCATGCCAAATTCCACCATTGCGGGTCGCGCCGCGGTACGGCGGCGGACGCCAATTTGCGCAAAGGTCAATGGCGAATCGGGCAATCGGGTTCCGAAAAAGCGCCCGAACCCGGCAGGATCCCAGCAAGATTGTTTCGCGCTGCGGCGCGCGCGGGCGGCGCCGCACCATGACACCGCCCCGGAACGTGAGAATCGGGAGAATCGCCGCCAAAACCGGCGTTCACAAATTCGGTGCGCCCGGCGCGGATACGAAAGCCGCAATCTTCTCCGCCACGATCGCGTGCTGCTCTTCCTGCGGGATGTGGCCGCAGTCCTCGATCGCAAGCAGCTGCGCGTTTGGGAGCTTCTGCTTCAAGTCTGCGCCCGACGCGAACGGCACGAGCCGATCCTGCCGACCCCAGACGATCAAGGTCGGAACATCGACGAGGTGTAAGTTTTGTTGGAGCTCGGCGTATTCGGCGTCGGTGGCGCGCCTGCCGGTTTCGAGCACCGCCTGGACGTGATCCGGCTGGCGCAGGTTGGCCGCATAGGCTTCGACGGCGGATTCCTCGATCCGCTCGGGATGCCGGCATAGCATCCACAGCCCTGTCTTCACGGCCAATCGCGCGAGCGGCTCCCATCGCAACAGCGGCGCGACGATCGGTCCGCCGAGGAGCCCGAACGCGCGGAGCAGCCGGGTGCGAGATGCTCCCGGATCGATGAAACTGTCGATCAGGACCAGCGCGGCCAACCGGCGCTTGCCTTCCTGCGCGAGCCGGATGGCGACGAGCAGCGCAATTCCGCCCCCGAACGAGTGACCGATCAGGGTCAGCCCGTGCAAGTCGTTGTCGCGGATGAAGGCGAGGATCGGAGCGGCGTGATCCTCGAGCGAATATTTGCCGTCCGCCGGGCACGGCGATCCGCCGTGGCCCTTCAGGTCGAACAGGCATACTCTCTTGCCGTGCGCGGCGAGCTTCGGCGCCAGATGCCGCCACGAGTCGAGCGTCTGGATGAAGCCGTGCAGCGCGATCACATCCGGCTGTTTCTCGTCCGGAGGAACCCGGTGCAGCTCCGGAAGGCCCGGTGCTTCGCTGGACATCGATCGGCTCTCGCTATTTCCCGTAGCCCGGATGGAGCGCCGCAATGCGGCGCGTAATCCGGGATCATCCCGCTACAATATGCGGCGCGCAATCCCGGATTACGCTTCGCTCCATCCCGGCTACAATAGAGCGGAGCATGCTGAAGACCGAGATTTTTCCGATCGCGGACATCTACGTGCCGGTGAAGCGCCGCGCGACGCTCGATCCCGCGCGGGTGCGCGAGATCGCCGAGAGCATGCTGGAAGTCGGCCAGCAGACCCCGATCCTGGTGCGGCCGGACGGCAAACGCTTCGTCCTGGTCGAGGGGCTGCACCGGCTCGAGGCCTGCAAGGAGCTCGGCGAGACCACGATCCGCGGCTACCTCGTGCAGGCGCGGCGGCATTGATCGCATGCGGCGCGCGTTGCGCCCCGCGGCAACGCGGCGTTTTCGAAAAATTCGCTGCAACGCGAACGCGGCTTCGCGCGTTTTCTCCGCGAACCCACTCCGGAGGCCGCCATGCGAAATCAGCTGTTGCACACCGCCGCCGTCGCGCTGCTCCTTGCCGGCGGCATCGGCTTTGCCGCGGCGCAGAAAGCCCCGGCGGAGCAGAACCCGTCGGCGCAGAACACCCAGCAGAAGGACGCCAACGATCCCAAGCCGGAGCAGGTCGCGCCGGCGGAGCCCAAGTCCGTGCAGATGCCGCAGAGCGGGCCCGCCTTCGTCAACGGCGCGCTCGCCGCGCCCGGCGCGGACAAGGATTCGCAGACCGTGCCGGCGAAATTCTCCGCCAAGAACGACGCGGAGGATCACCTGCCGATCCTCGCCTTCACGTTCAAGAACCTCTCCGATGAGCAGAAGCGCGCGATCGTCGCCAGCGTGAAGGATGCCAAGACCGCGCCGCCCAAGGGCACCGCGCCGCCGGAGGCCTATGCCGTGCCGAGCATGCGGCTGCCGAGCTCGGCCGACCTGCGCGCGCTGCCGGATGCGATCATCGCGCAAATGCCGGAGATGAAGGGCTACCGCTACAACACCGTCGGCGACAAGGTGCTGCTGGTCGAGCCGAGCAATCACACTGTGGTGGCGGTGCTCGGGGAATAGCCGCGCGAGGTCCCGTTCCCCGGACAAGGCGCAATGCACCGGAACTCGGGTGTTCCCGAGTTCCGGCAAATTATAAAATTCGCAAGTCGGAAACATCCGACTTGCGTGCATTGCGCCGCAGATCCGGGGTCCAGCCTTCGGCAAAAGCAAACTGGGTCCCGGTTCAGCAGCGCAACACTTCGTGCTGCGGTGCACCCGGGACACGCTCCGTGCTATACGGTGCGTGTCATGCGATATACGTGCGCCGCGATCCTCCTGCTCGCCGGCATGCTCGCGGCGCTCGCCCAACCGCCCGGCGATCCAGCCCAGAAAGGCAGCATCGTGAGCAAGGTCCCGCCCGACGTCGTCAAAGAGCTGGCGCCCACCGGCAAGCTGCGGGCCGCGATCAACCTCGGCAATCCGGTGCTGGCGCAGGGCACCGCGGACGCGCCGCGCGGCGTCACGGTCGATCTCGCGCGCGAGCTCGCGCGGCGCGCCGGGCTCGCGCTCGAGTTCGTGCCGTTCAGTGCCGCCGGCAAGGTGTTCGAGGCACTGAAAGACGGCGCCTGGGACGTGGCGTTTCTGGCGATCGAGCCGGTGCGCGCCGCCGAGATTGCGTTCACGGCGCCCTACGTGATCATCGAGGGCGTCTATCTGGTGCCGAAGAATTCGCCGCTGCAGACCGTCGCCGACGTCGACCGTGCGGACGTGCGCATCGGCGTCATCAAGAACTCGGCCTACGATTTGTTTCTCACGCGCACGCTGAAACACGCAGAGCTCGTGCGCGGCGAGGACGGGGTCAAGCTGTTCCTCGAGCAAAAACTCGAGGCCGCGGCCGGGGTGAAGCAGCCGATCGCGGCTTACGCGAAGAAGAATCCGGACGTGCGGGTGATGGACGGCCGCTTCATGGAGATCCGCCAGGCGATGGGCACGCCGCGCCCGCGCGAGGCCGCCGCGGCCTATCTGAAAACATTCGTCGAAGAGATGAAGGCCTCGGGCTTCGTCGCCGACGCGCTCAAACGCAGCAACCAGCCCGATGCCGCCGTCGCCCCGGCGGAGTGACTCCCTCTCCCCGCGTGCGGGGAGAGGGTCGGGGTGAGGGGCCACTGGGCGCCAAATGCGGCGTTCCCCGGACACAGGCGCAGCGCGCGCGCTGCGCCGCCGATCCGGGGTCCAGGAATATCCGCTCGTCGTCCCCGCGAAAGCGGGGACCCATGACCACGGGTCGCGCGAGACTGGCGCGGTCGGTGATCATGGATCCCGGATAGCCGCTACGCGGCTTCCGGGAAGACCATGTCAGGAAGGACCCGCCGCCACTGCCTCGATCTCGATCAGCAAATCGTCCCGGAACAGTTTCGATACTTCGACCAGCGCGATCGCCGGCGCCGCCATCGCTGCGCTCAGGAAGTCGCACGAAGCATTTTTGTAGCAATGTCGCTCACATTTGCAGCTCTGCCCGCATTGGTCGCAACCAGCAGAGCCCGAACATCTTTGCTAATAATCTCTGAAGGATCAAGTTCTAAGGACCGAATTAGGGAAATCCAAATACGCAATGGTTTATCCTGCAAGAGTTTGGGCAAGATTATCAAATCATGTTCAAGCCGTCCGTCGAGATAATAAATCCAACGATCTTTCGAAATGCTGCTGAGTACCCGATCGGCTGCTGGCTCGGCTTCCCAAGACACTCCATATGGATTTCCCAATTTCACACACAGTGCAGCAGTAATACAAATAGGTAACGCGGGTCCGGGTATTGAGCTCCCCAAATTTGCCAACTCTCGCATTGGACCAGGCTCATTGTAAAAATTATTCATGCCCTGGTGGGCCGCAATGACACTGCTGGCAACGTGCGAGAAGGTGGTAGACCGCAAGTTCTCAGGAACATAATCAAACCCTTTGACTGCGAGGAGCACGGCATGAAGAGCTCTAACAGAGTCCTTCTTCCCCTCATTAAATTCCGCAGCGTAAGCGTGGCCAATTTGCCAACGTTCAGGTTTTTTTAGCCTCTCCCAAAGCATGGGTATGATGAGCATCGCGTTTCGTGCGGCATGTTCGAGCTGAGCTCCTTTTCCACCTCTAATGACGGATAGCAACACGCTTACTGCAGTGCGGACGAACAGATAAGGCGATTGCTGCAGACGACGAATTTCGGGAGAGCCTACTGTAAAGGTTCGTGATTCTAGACTTCTCCGAAACGCGGCGAAGTCCTCGGCAACCGCCACGCTTTCATGTCCCAAAATACCCTGCACGCAGACACGAAGGCAGGCCATTGCCTCCTCCGGTGTCATGGTCGCATCGTCAGCAGGCGTTTCGTCGCCGCTCATACTTGCGAAATGATTGACGACTTCTTGCGAATGGACCAACCGCATGGCCTGCGTTGGCGTAATGATGCCAAGATCACGTGCAAGTGAAATTGCTTCTGTCTCGGAAATGGCTGCCGTAATTTCGGTTTGCTCATCGATGTCAGGCCTCTGTAGTAGTTCTGCAATGAACTCGTTTCCGAGCTTGGCAAGTTGTCTCTTCAAGAGCGTCATTGTCCGGTGCCATACAAAAGTAGCTACGACCTCATAATTTCCTGCTTCCAAATTCGTTGTGATTTGTGTCCTTTCACGGTCTCGCAACTGTATTGCGGACCCGACAATTTCCGGAATGCTCGTCGTATGATCCGAAACGGGCACTATTGCCCGGGGCTCCCACAAAGCGACGTTCTGGCCGTTAGTCATCGTCCGCTCCTGAAGTGGAGAGTCAGGCCGTCTTGTGACCTGAAGAGCATTGATACCAAACTACTGCCGACAAGAGTTTTCGCTCCTTCAAAAGCCCTGCGGCGGGTGCCCCCGGCTAAAGGTTCCGCACGAACGGGATCTTGGGACCCTGGCCGGTAGAACACACGATAGGCAATGACACAGCCTTGAGTATTAAACATAACGATCCCATCACAGTGGAGCAGCCCCGTTAAGAGGCTTTCGCGATTTTGAAGCGTGACAATGGATTCCGCTGAGCCTATCTCGCGATATCCCATAAACGCCGCATATATATCGAGCTTCGGAACTACAGGAATCGCATCCTTGAGTTCACTGATGCCCCTCAAATTATTCGATCGTGTCGTCGCGAGAATCGTTCCATGGGATCTCGTCAACGCCTGCTCGAGGAGACGCTGAAAGTAAATGCGAAAATCATCGGCGTTACCAAGATCCAGGCAACAGTCTATCGCGAAAGCGCTAATCGGATCGGATTGGATCGGCTGTTCCCTTACTGTCGAAAAGATCAAGGACAGGCTGTTACCTTTTGAACCCCTGATTTCGATCGTACTTGGGCTCGTCCTGCGCACAAGTACGCAGAACAGATCTGGCATGAGAGAAATGGCTTCTGCAAGCGGAATGGTGGTCGGCAACTGCAGGTAGTTGAACACACCATACTTAAGATCGGTGGTGCTTGTCCTCTCGATGTAGATGCACCAGCCGCCGACGGTCAGTGGTGCACACTCCTTTAGGATGCGATTCACCGAATCTGAAGTGAGCGGCGCAGCCCCTACTTGATACCTCACGGCCCCCGGAAAGGTTTTCAGTGCTGAATCGGCATCCTCGCAGAATAGGATATTTGGTATTAGTTCGATACCCTCGTCCTGATATCGAACAAGCGTTCCAGCAAGGAACGACAGAATGTCTTGACTTGCTTGGCAGCTCAGACCCTCGTCGTGGATCAGATCTGCGATCTGTCCCATCGTTTGGGATCGAAATGTTACAACCCGCGCCCTTGGCATCGTACTCACGAAATCTGTTCTACCGCCTCTTCCCCCTCCACACCCGCGTGCCGCCCTTGCCGGCGGTGGAGCGGGGGCGGGCGGCGCCGCCCGGGCCGGGGCGGTAGGGCACGGATTCCTTGCTGGGGCCGGGGCCCATTTCGTCGAGATTGGGTTTGCGGGGGCGGGCCCCACCCGCCGCGCTGCGCGCGGCACCCTCCCCTGACGGGGAGGGATCAGGACCCCCTCCCGGCGCGCTGCGCGCGCCGACCTCCCCCTTGCCGGGGGAGGATAAGGCGCGCATCGGCAGATTCGCGGCGCGGCCGTATTTGCGCGAGCCCGCGTAGGCGCCGGCGCGGTCCTCGATCGCCTGCTGGCGCGCCAGCGGATCGTCGGCCACCGCGAGCTGCGTCGCCTCGAGCCGCCGGATCTCGTCTCTAAGCCGCGCCGCCTCCTCGAAATCGAGGTCGCCCGCCGCGGCGCGCATGCGCTTCTCCAGATCCTTCAGCACGGCCTGCAGATTGTGGCCGATCGCGATCTCCTCGCCAGCCTCGCCGACGTCGACCAGCACGTGGTCGCGCTCGTAGACCGACTGCAGGATGTCGCCGATCGATTTCTTGATGCTCTCCGGCGTGATGCCGTTCGCGGAATTGTACTCGATCTGCTTCTCGCGGCGGCGGTCGGTCTCCTCGATCGCGCGCTGCATGCTCGCCGTGACCTGGTCGGCATAAAGGATCACCCGGCCCTCGATGTTGCGCGCGGCCCGCCCGATGGTCTGGATCAGCGAGGTGTCGGAGCGCAGAAAGCCTTCCTTGTCGGCGTCGAGGATCGCGACCATCGCGCATTCGGGAATGTCGAGGCCCTCGCGCAGCAGATTGATGCCGACCAGCACGTCGAATGCGCCGAGCCTGAGATCGCGGATGATCTCGATGCGCTCCAGCGTCTCGATGTCGGAATGCATGTAGCGCACGCGGATGCCCTGCTCGTGCAGATATTCGGTGAGATCCTCGGCCATGCGCTTGGTCAGCACGGTGACGAGCGTGCGGAAGCCCGCGGCCGCCACCTGCCGCACCTCGCCGACGAGATCGTCGACCTGGGTGCGCGCCGGGCGCACCAGCACCGGCGGGTCGGTCAGCCCGGTCGGGCGGATCACCTGCTCGACGAACACGCCGCCGGATTCCTCGAGCTCCCAATGCCCGGGCGTCGCCGACACGCAGGCGCTCTGCGGGCGCATCGCGTCCCATTCCTCGAACCGCAGCGGCCGGTTGTCCATGCACGAGGGCAGGCGGAAGCCGTATTCGGCGAGCGTCGCCTTTCTGCGGAAATCGCCGCGGTACATGCCGCCGAGCTGCGGGATGGTGACGTGGCTCTCGTCGACGAACACCAGCGCGTTGTCGGGCACGTATTCGAACAGGGTCGGCGGCGGCTCGCCGGGCCGGCGACCGGTGAGATAGCGCGAGTAGTTCTCGATTCCGGCGCAGCTGCCGGTCGCCTCCATCATCTCCAGGTCGAAGCGCGTGCGCTGCTCGAGCCGCTGCGCCTCAAGCAGCCGGCCCATGCGGGACAATTCCTCGATGCGCTGGCGCAGCTCGAGCTTGATGCCGGCGATCGCCTGCAGCAGCGTCGGGCGCGGCGTGACGTAATGGGAATTGGCGTAGACTTTGACGAATTTCAGCTCGTCGGATTTCTGGCCGGTGAGCGGGTCGAACTCGTCGATCGATTCGATCTCGTCGCCGAACAGGCAGATTCGCCAGGCGCGGTCCTCGTAGTGCGCGGGAAAGATCTCGATCACGTCGCCGCGCACCCGGAACGCGCCGCGGTAGAAATCGCCGGCGCTGCGCTTGTACTGCAGCGCCACCAGGTCGGCGATGAGCTGGCGCTGGTCGATGCGCTCGCCGCGCTTGAGCGTGAACGTCATCGCCGAATAGGTCTCGACCGAGCCGATACCGTAGATGCAGGACACTGAGGCGACGATGATGACGTCGTCGCGCTCGAGCAGCGCCCGCGTCGCGGAATGGCGCATGCGGTCGATCTGCTCGTTGATCGAGCTTTCCTTCTCGATATAGGTGTCGGTGCGCGGGACGTAGGCCTCCGGCTGGTAGTAGTCGTAATACGAGACGAAATATTCCACCGCGTTGTCGGGAAAGAACGACCTGAACTCGCCGTAAAGCTGCGCGGCGAGCGTCTTGTTGGGTGCGAGAATCAGCGCGGGGCGCTGCGTCGCCTCGATCACCTTGGCCATCGTGAAGGTCTTGCCCGAACCGGTGACGCCGAGCAGCACCTGGGTGCGCTCGTGCGCGCGCACGCCCTTGACCAGCTCCTCGATCGCCTGCGGCTGGTCGCCCTTGGGCTCGAACTCGGATTGGATCACGAGGCGCCGGCCGCCCTCGGATTTCTCCGGCCGCTCCGGACGGTGCGGCGTCCACGGTTTTCCCGCAAACTCCGGCCGGCCCTCGCGCAGCAATTGCTCCAGCGCGCGCACGGTGGCGGACGCGCCGGTGATGAAGTCCGGCGCTAGCGGCCTTTTCCCTCCCCGGCCTGCCGGGGAGGGTGGGGAGGGGGCTGCGTCCGTTCCGTCGAACCCGAGCGCCTTGGCGAGCTCCGGATCGATCCCGGCGAGCGGCGTCGATTCCGACCCGCCGTAGCCGGGCTGCGGGCTCTCGCCGAAGCCCTGGGTCGAGGCTCGTGCCGTATGGGCGGCGCTGAAATCGGCGCGGCGGTCCTTGGAATTGTCCGCCGGCGGCCGGATGCCCGTGCTGGGGCCGGGCCCCGCGGTGCCGCCGTGGATGCCGGGATTGAGCAGCTTCTCCAGATCCGGGCCGGTCGGCGCAAAATCCGGCCGATTGGCCTTGGCGCGCGTCGGCTTCGCCGGGTCGCGCGGCTTCTTGGGTTTCAGCCGCGCCTTCTCGGGCGCAGGCGCGGAATCCTCCCGCGGGCCTTGCTTGTCGTTGTCGGAAGCCATCGAGCCAATATGGGCGGAGTTCCGGAGGGAGGGAAGGGCGGTGCGTTACGCGCTGTGTCATCCGGCCAGGCGAGCCCGGCACTTGCCGGCGAGCGCGAGTCGGGACCCATGAACCCGGAAAGACCGGTGGTCATGGGTGCCGGCTCTCGCGCTTTCGCGCTCGGCCTGAATGACGTCGCGGAGAGCGCGGCTAGTACCCCCGGCTCCAGTAGAAGCAGTAGCGCTCGACGTTGCCGGCGAGGTATTGGCCGTAGTTGAGCCAGGTCTGGTACTTGTCGAGCTTCACTTCCTTCATGGCATTGTCGGGGCATTTGCCCTGGCCGGCGGCCTGCTTCACCTCGGCGGATAGCTCCTGCATGTAGCCGAGCAGATTCTTCACGTCCTCCTTGGTGCCAAGCCGGCCCTTGTAGGGATGGCCGGGAATCAGCCGATCCCAATCCATCGCTTCGACTTTCTTCAGCGAATCTTCCCATTCGATCGGCCAGGAATCCGGCATGTTGCGGAAGTTGACCGCCTCGATCGGGATGAAATCCACGGCGAACAGCAGCTTCTCCTTCGGCAGCCGCATCACCAACGAGTTGTCGGAATGGTTGCGGCCGACGTAGCTGAGCTCCAGCTCGGTGCCGCCGAGCGTCAGAATCCTCTTGTCGTCCACCGTCTCGTCGGGAATCACCACGTCCGCATAGCGCAGCTGCTCCAGATGCTCCTTGGCGCGCTTGTGGGCGACGACGATTGCGCCAGCGTCCTTGAACGGCTTGCCGCCGGCGATGTGGTCGTAATGATGATGGCTGTACACCAGGTATTTGATCGGCGCCGGCGTGACCTTCTTGATCTCGTCGATATAGGTCGTCACCGCCTGCGGGCGCAGATAGCCGATCGGATCGGTGGCGATCACGCCCTCGGGCGTGACCACGAACATCGACTGATGGCCCTGGTAGCGAAAGATGTAGACGTTGTCGGTGCCGTCGACCTTGGTGGTGGCGAAGGTCGGCGGCGCGGCGGCGGGCGCCGCGGGCGCGGGTGCCGCCGGCTGCGTCTGCGCGGACGCGGCGGACGCCACCAGCAAACCGGCAAATAGGCTCAACAGAAATCGCATCGTCGCCTCCCTGCCCTCGAGGCTTGCCCGACTGCCTCGGGCTCGCATCTCGGGATGTTGTTGCGGGATGCTCCGGCGCGGGCAGGGGAAGCTCAAATCACCTTTGCTTGATGGGTTCCCCGGATGCGGTGCGGCGCGTCAGCGGTGCACCGCCGAGCCGGGGTTCATGCCGCGCTTCGCAGCCAATCCCTCCGGCTCCCGGTTCTGCAGCGCACTGCTTCGCGCTGCGCTGCGCCCGGGACACGGGCCCCCTATTCCTGCCCGGTGCCGACGCCGACGTAGCCGGCGATCTTCCAGCCGCCGGCTTCCTTCTGGAAGCAGAGCTGATCGGAACCGACCGGCGCAATGGCGTTGGCCGCCGCATAGCCGACCTTGCCGGACGGGGCGACGACCTTCAGCCACTCGCCGTTGCCCTGGCTCTCCTCTGGCAGGATGCGCACCATCACCATGCCGAGCTTCTCGACCACGGCGGCGCCCGTCTCGGGCTTCGACCGGATCTCGACGCCGGCGCTGGTCGGATAGGCCCACTCGCTCGCATCGGTGCGCGTGCTCTGCGCCACCTTCTCCATTTCCTCTTCGTTGAAATTCGGCATGGCCGGGCTGCAGACCGCGCCCTTCATCTCCGGCAGCGGGGCGGCAGTGGGATCGCCGGCATAATTCGCAAGCGCCTGCCAGCCCGAGCCGTCCGGCGCGTCGAGGCCGAGCGCGGCCGCGAGATTGTCGATCCCGGATTTCTTCGGATCGGCGTCGTTGCTGTCCTCGCGCTGCCAGAAGAAGCCCTTCGCCACCACCTTGCCGGCGAGCGCGGTGCGGTCCTTCTTTTTGGCTATGTCGCCAAGCTCCTTGCGGAACGCGTCGAGGCTCGGGTCGGATTGGCGCGGCGGCAGCGTGACCGCGATGGCCTTGTACGGGCCGGGAGGCACCGGCTGCTGGGCCGGGGCGGACGCCGTTCCGGCCGCAACGAGCAGCGCAAACGCAATCGGGACAAGGCGCACAGAATGCATACGATTTCCTCCTGAAGGCCGGCGGGGCCGAAATCCCGCATGAAATTACCGCAGAATTGCGGCTTGCGTAACCTTTCCAAAGTTTCACGTGGCGGTCATGGGCCGTTCAGGTACATCGCGGCACCCTGAATATCGCCGTATCAACGCCTTCGCCCGGAGGGCTCATGGCTCGCGATCCCAAGGCGGAAGCCGCGCTGGCGCTGCACCAGTGTTCACCATGAAATCTATCCCGCTTTACGCCACTATTGAGCCCCCACCAGAGCCCACCTAACCCGTTCTCCAGCAATAGGTATTTCGTATATATGGATCTGTAACCCATTATAGATTACTTATAGGGGGGTCGATAGCCCCTGGATAGCCCCGGGGCTGAACCGGACGGGGGACGCAACATGATCAGAACCAAGCTGACGGACAGCCTCGTCTCCTCCCTCGAGCCTGCGGAGGAGGGGACGCGGAGCGAGGTGTTCGACACTAAGATCGACAGGCTCGCCGTCCGCGTGACCGAAAGCGGCGAGAAGAGCTTCGTCCTATACATCAAGCTGCCGGGGCGCCCCGGAGCGTCGCGATACAAGATCGGCAACGCGACGCGAATGACTGTAGACGGCGCGAGGAAGAAGGCGCGCCAATGGCTCGACATGATCGAGCAGGGCATCGATCCGCGATCCGAGGCCAGACGCCGCCGCCTCACGGAGGCTAGGTCGGTCGCCCTCACCTTCGAGTCCGTGGCTGAGGAGTTCATCCGTCTCGTAGCGAGCAGGCAGCGTCGCGGCGCGGAGATGGCCCGGGAGATACGCAAGGAGTTCGTCACCAGGTGGCGCGAGAGGCCGATCTCGGACATCACCGCCCACGACGTGATGGCCGTGCTGGACGAGGCAGTCGGCCGCGGCGCGCCGTATCAGGCCCACAATCTGCTGGGCCACGTTCGCCGTCTCTTCAACTGGGCGATCGGCCGCGGCATCTACGGCCTCGACAGGAGCCCGTGCGACAAGCTTCGACCTAAGGACGCGGTCGGACCCCGACCCCACCGCACTCGCGTGCTTAATAACGCGGAACTTCGCGCCATGTGGCGCGCCGCTGAGGTGATGGGTTATCCATATGGGCAGCTGGTCAAGATCCTCGCCCTCACCGGCCTGAGAAAGAACGAGGCGGCTCGCGCCAGATGGAGCGAGTTCGACCTCGACTCTGACCTGTGGACTATCCCGAGCGAGCGGATGAAGGGCAATGTCGCCCACGTCGTGCCGCTGACGGCCGAGACAGTCTCCGTCCTCGAGTCCGTCCCGCACTTCGCCGGCGGTGACTATCTGTTCACCGCCATGCGAGTGAGGCCCGGGGCGAGGGCCGTCAACGACTTTCACCTCGCGAAGCAGCGTCTCGACGCACTGATGCGCGAGGAGCTGGGAGACTTTCCACCGTTCACCTTTCACGACATTCGCAGGACGATGCGCACCGGCCTCTCGTCACTCGCCGTACCTGGAGGCGACATAGTCAGAGAGCTGATCATCGCCCACACGCAGAAGGGTCTGCATAAGATATATGATCAGTACTCG
>WNGE01007741.1_pt1 | contig 16160 bp, 14 predicted proteins | sample 5400651 | NCBI WGS metagenome assembly WNGE01 (sample SAMN13153370, study PRJNA577476) | soil metagenome | isolation source: 60 cm soil or saprolite under grassland replicate 2 | place: USA:California | collected 2016-06-15 | reverse complement strand
CTTCCTGCACTTTCATCGCCCGCTCCATCGCGGCCTTCGAGTAACCCACCATGCTTCCCATGGTCTGCTACTCTCGCCGCCCGCAAAGCGGACAGATCACTTGCTATTTCAAGCGGACATATCATGTGCTACCAACACCCGCTCAGATTAGGATTGACTGCCCACTGGAATGCGATTATTCTCCCGACCAAGATTAGAGACGGTACGGAGAAGGGCCGGAGCGATCTGGCCCTTTTCTTTTAATTAATGCTCTACGTGAGACGTTTTTTCGGCTGCATCCGGTGCAACTCCTCCAACAGCCCACGCATGATTGTGTCAGACTTCCGCGTCCCGCTCTTGCCCAATTCACATAGGAAGCTATCTACTCCCAATCGATAGACTTTGTGATATAACACCCGCTGGTTTTAGCCCCGCTGATGGAGGTGCTCTCATGAAAAACATGATGCATGCCACGCTCTGCATTGCCCTCCTGGTCTTGGCCGTGCTTCAAATCTCTCACGCAGCGGTAATCACAAACGTATCGGTTCCCGTGAATATTCCTGTGTTCATTCCCTGTGCAGCAGGTGGAACCGGGGAGTTGGTTGTTTTGAGCGGTGATCTGCATGTGCTCGCGAGGTTCACCAGGAGCAAAAGCGGCGGTGTTCATGCTGCTGCTCACTTTCAGCCGCAAGGGATTAGCGGCGTCGGCCAGACAACGGGTGAAAAGTATCAAGCCACGGGGGTTACCCAGGATGAGCTCAATGCAAGAATCGGAGTGGAAGAAACATTCGTCAACAATTTTCGTATCATTGGGCAAGCAAGGGGAAACAACTTTTTGATCCATGAAAACTTTCACATCACGATCAACGCCAACGGCAGAGTCACCGCGTTCGTTGATAACTTCAGTGTCGATTGTAGGTAGTCCCGGAAGATTGCCCGCCTCTAGCATCCAGCGACTGCAATGATGACCACTCCAGCCAGGTTGGGAATGCGGTTACCTTCCGTTTAAGCGTCCGTCACGCATCGCGATTCGTCCACGGCCAGTCGATCCGCCACGATCCGCCCACCACTGGCGTGGAGAAAAAGTCGTTGTGGAGTAGTTCTTTCCACTGCACGCGGGCGTTCCTTGCGGTAAATGAGAAACGCGGCAGGTCGGAAGGCCTGGGGCCTCCGACCAGTGCCAAAGCGCTAGTCCGGCGGCTTTGCGTTGAGCGCCTTGCGCAATCGTCGGCAGTCGCGAGACTCCAGTCTGCCAGAACAAAGCACAATTCAAGGAGTGAGCTCTCGTTGTTCCTTAAACGTAGCCTCGACTTGTTTCAGGCAAGTCATTGAAAATGGCAACCCCGACGGGATTTGAACCCGTGTCACCGCCGTGAAAGGCGATGTCCACTGGGTGTCTCTTAGGAGCTGAAGACGGGTGGTTGGCATCACTGTTTGCATGTTGGGAAATACAGGAGCAAACTCACCGTACCTTGAGGTCGGCGCTTTCCCATCTTGGGGAGGACTTTAAAAATTGACGATAACATCTCAGGAGATTAAGGCACCACGTTGGCGAGACTGGATCGCAGCCCTTGTGCTGTTTTTCGCGACAGCCCTCGTGGTAGTTTGGCAAAATTTTAGACTTGGGGTGCTCTGGGATCTCAGCTACATCCTGGAGAACTCATACAGAATATCTCTCGGCGACATCCCCTATCGCGATTTTCCCCTTGCCCATGCGCCAGTAACCTTTCTGATCCAAGCGGCACTGATCAAGCTCACCGGCCGAGTGTTCTTTCACCATGAACTGTATTGTGCGGCTGTCGGCGGGCTGGCAACGTTGCTCACCTGGCGGATTCTTCTTAACCTTCTGCGTAGTGTCGTGCGTTCTGCCTGGTGGGTGGCGTTTTTCCTGAGCGCGCCGCTCACTGTACTGGGTATTTACTGCATCTTTCCCCACCCTTTTTATGATCCCGACTGCACCTTCGCCCTTCTCATATGCATACTTCTGCTCCAACAATTAGACCTCAAAGGGGTTCCCCCGCTCCGCAGTTTTGTCACTGGGGCGGCCCTGGTCGTTCCGCTGTTTATCAAACAGAATACTGGGCTGGCGTTTCTTGCAAGTGCGGGGCTGATGCTGGCAATAGTCATTGGCCGCGAAGCCTGGCATCATCGGCCCGTTGTTGGTTACGTGTGGCTGTTGGCCGGGGCCGCGGCCGGATTGATATGGGTGCTCCTGTTCATCCACCTGACCTCGGGTCTGGCGAACTATGAGCATTGGACGGTCCAATACGCGGTTTCACGGCGGATGCCCCGACTCGCGGATTTACTTTCCGTGTACCAGGAACATGCGCAGGTACCATGGTGGGTTGCAACATTCATGGCGGGAGCATTGCTATTTTGGGTAAACCCGCGAGGCAAGCTTTCGCTGGTGTCCCTGTCGGTTTCGTTGATGGCATTGCCTTTCGCCTGGACCTGCATTTTTCAGTTCGCGGGAGAAGACTCGTCAGATCGAGCCGAGCTGCTGCTCGCCATGTGGCCGTTTTTGTTAATCGTGACCTTTATATTCGCGTTGTTTCGTGTCAGGGAACGCAGGGGAATCGCGATGGCCCTGCCTTTCATTGTAATCGGGACCATACTTGGAGGCTTTCTCTCGCAGCAGCTCTGGGGATCTACCTATGCGATGTGGCCCCTGCTACTGATTCTGGTCGGGACTGCATTCGCTCCGGCAAAGCAATCGTGCGAGTGGTCTCTGCCAGTGCTCACCTACGTGGTCTCGGTCTCGTTATTAATTGCGGGCGGATTTTATGTAGGGAGTCATGAGCGCTTGGACTACGCCAAGCTTTCAGGTGAAGTGGTTCGGCCGGAATTGCCGGCACTGGCTGGACTGTCGATCCCCGGTCCGTGGATTCCCCAGTTCGAACAACTGGTCCATTTCACGGAACGCGAGGTCCCCTGGCAGGAAGGACTGTTGATGATTCCAGGCGAAGATCTCTTCTATTATGCAACCGGCCGGCGTCCGCGATTCCCGGTACTTGTGTTCGACCACACCGTCAATCCGTATGATCCAGAAGAAATCCTCGAACTCAGCCGGTCCAGAAGGATCGGCTGGCTAATAGTCAAACGCAACGTTCAACTCGAGCAGGACCCAGTGGAGGACAAGGACCGGTTGCTTAAGTTGCTAAGCCAGGAGTTCAAGCCGGTGAAAAGCCTCGACAACTACGACGTGTATCGACAAACGGCGAGTGGCGGCCCGTCTCCTGCTTCGCCCCGGAGATAGCGAACAGGATTCTTGTCTTCCCCCCTGGTGGGGTAGGGGACCTGGTATGCCTCTGGAGGAGGCGTTACAAATAAGTTCATTGGCGGTTCGAAGGCAGAGCTCCAACCGAAGATCGATATTGAACTTCAACTCCCATCTCAGCACTCGGATGCCGAGTTGAAAGTCTATGCGCAGGCACTCAAGCTCGGCGACATCGAACTTCTCCGCAAGATGCTAATCGTATCGGAAGCAGTCCTGCGCGCGGGAAAAAGCGCGCAGCAACGCGGGAACGAATAAGCGTGTGCGGTAGTCCTGAGACGTGCGAATGCATATCGGCAGCCGATTCACCCTAGCTTGCCGACAGCATCGCTCAGTTGCTCAGTCAGGGCTTGCGCGGCGGCATGGAGCTGAATGAGGTGTCCGGTCTGGAACTTGACCTCGCTACTTGTCAAATCTATTTGTATCGCTTGGCAAAGCTGGTAGGCAGCGCGTACACGTTCTCCGGCCAGGATGGTCAGCACACTACCTGAATCTTGGTCAGTGGCTTTGAGCGCGATATATTGTTGTGCCGACCATGCGGTGTTGCGAATTCTGTTCAAGGCCTCGCGGAAGTCAGTCAGAATGCGGGAATCTAAGCCATCACCGGAGAGAAGCAGCTCCTGCAGTCCCCGAAGTTCAGTTATGGCCTTCTCCAGGCGAGGCGAAACATTGACGGCACCCGCTGACCCGGAATTCACCGCTCCTGCCTCAGGCATAACTCAGCAGATCATACCGACCGCAGGCTCAAATACAGACTCTCAGAAGGGCCATACCCTTGGTAATGTGAAATCTACTAAGGACGCGTGCTCGGCTGCAGTGAATCAGCTCAAGGCTGCACGGGCTGTGGCTACGGGCTGGCTGCAGTGCGAACAGCGACGCGCGTCGACTGGAATCTCGCTCAGGCATTCCGGGCACTTCTTTGTGGTGGGATCGGCCGGGGCAGGCGCTTTGCGCATGCGCGAGACCAGGGCGTTGATGGGCGTCACCACAAAAAAGTAGACCGCCGCGGCGACCAACAGAAACGAGACGGCCGCGTTGATGAAGTCTCCGATCGGAAACAAGGCGCGGCTCGTTGCTGTGAACAATGGAAAAGACACAACGCTAGACCTCCGCTCGGTCACGATAAATGGGCGCAGTTATCTGATCACCGTCGCTGGAAAATCGAGCTCCAGTGGGCTGGGCGCGAACAAGCGGACGGCCAAGTATGTAGGCGGCGCCGCAATCGGCGCTGTGTTGGGAGCGCTCCTGGGCGGAGGCAAGGGAGCTGCCATCGGAGCTCTGGTAGGCGGTGCTGGTGGTGCCGGAGCGCAGGTCTATCGCGGCCGAAAAAAGGAGATTCCTGCCGAGACCGAGCTGAGCTTCAAGTTGGCTGAAGTTCTTCAGCTTCGTCCCATGAAAAGTCGAGCTAGCGCACGGCGCTGAGAGGAATCGCCGAGCCGCTCATTGTTCGTTTGCGCCTGACGCTTTTTCCATAAGGTTCTTCTTTTGTGGTTGGGTACAGCATTCCCAAAAAACACCGAATTATTAGCGCGAGAAGGTGGCCAATGCCCGCAGGTCATGGCAAGTCTTATCGATAGCGACCCTATCGAGGAGGACCGGGACCTCAGGTACCAGCACGCCTCCGAGATAGAGTGGAGTACACGGCAAAGCTCTTCCACGGCCATAGGTACCGCTTGGCCGGTGACGATCTGGAGTTCTATTCCTCCGCGTTGTAGAATCAGGCAACGATTAAGTTTCTTCGAAAATTTTTCAATACCGCATAATTCGGATGATGTGGCGATTAGACACCCTTGCTTTACTCATGGTTGTTTTGACTTCAGTAAATTCCGTTCACGCGGATACTGCGGCTTTCGACTTATCCGGGCCTCGCATCGACGTGAGGGTCACTCGCGGGGACAAGACCTTGCCAATTTCGCAAGTTCCGAACCTGCAGCCTGGCGACCGGATTTGGCTGCATCCGGACCTGCCCGAGGATCAGTCTGCTCATTATTTATTGGTCGCAGTATTTTTCCGCGGGTCCACGAATCCCCCACCGGACAACTGGTTCACCAAAGCCGAAACGTGGAAAAAGAGGGCACGTGAAGAAGGGATCATCATTACAGTGCCACAGGGCGCACAACAAGTTCTCCTGTTCTTGGCTCCAGAGACGGGTGGCGACTTCAGCACCCTTCGTTCTACCGTGCAGGGCAAACCCGGAGCTTTTGTAAGAGCCTCGCAAGACTTGAATCAAGCAAGCTTAGACCGTTCGCGGCTGGATCAATACATTACCGCTGTTAAACAAACCTCTGACAGTGATCCCAAAGCATTGCATGAGCGTTCAGTCCTACTGGCCCGAAGTCTGGCGATCAAGCTGGATCCGCAGTGCTTCGATAAACCCGTTGAACAGCAGACTTCCTGCTTAACGCAACATACCGATCAATTGGTGCTGGACGACGGACATAGCCAATCGATGGTGGCAGCTCTCACTTCGGGCACTTCCTCTGACCTGATCGGGCAGCTCAGCAACACAAGATTGGCTGGTGGTGGCTATTACAGCCCGTACGTTGGAGCGATTGTCGATCTTGCACGGATCATGGGCAGCCTTCATACCGCCACCTACCAGTACATTCCCGCGCTCGCATTGCCCAAGCACCATCAGTTGAACCTCAAGCTCAACAATCCACCTTCCTTCCGTAAGCCTAAATCGGTATTGGTGGTAGCACTACCTGCGGTCGAACCGATGCAGTTGCCTCCGCTTCGCGCAGTGGATTCGAACCAGGCGTTTTGTCTGCAAAGGCCCGCATTGGTGCTCCCGGTCGAAGGCGCACCGTTGGTATTCTCAACCGCCTTGGCACATGATTTTGCCATGCGTGTGCAATCCGAGAACGGCTCCACCGTTGAGTTGCCTGCGCTCGCCGATGCCGCACGTGGTGGCTTCGTAATCAATCCTCATGTGGTTCAAGTCAGCCAACTGGCCGCTCGCAGTAACGGAAAACTGCATGGCTTTTGGGGATATCAAGCTTTTGCTGGGCCCGATTTCGATTTGCAGAGCGCACATTCGGCAAAGTGGAGTGTCGCGGCAGCAGATCAGAGTGCGCTCATCATTGGCCGTGAGGACACGCTACAGGTACAGTCCGACAGCGCCACCTGCGTCGAGGATGTCATCCTGCGAGACCAACAGGGCAGACAAATTCGAGCGAACTGGAAACTGCCGCAGCCGGATCAACTGGAGATTAAAGTGCCGCTCCAAGATGGAACTGCGGGGCCTGCTACCCTGCTGATAAAACAATACGGAATGACGAAACCCGATGAAATTACGCTGCGTGTATATTCCGAGGCCGCGCACCTCGATCGCTTCGCCATCAACGCCGGTGATCAAGAAGGTGTTTTGACCGGAACACGATTGGACGAAGTTTCGAGTCTAGATTTGAAGGGAATTCATTTCCTTCCTGTGGCCCTATCGCGCGCAAACCAAACTGATGAGCTGCGCTTATCGGCTCCGAATGCATCAGCAACAGATATGCAGCCCGAACAGAAGCTAATGGCTTCGGTTAGCCTCAAAGATGGCCGTGTTTTGGAGGTGTCCACAACCATCGAAGCACCCCGGCCTAAGGTCACTTTGATTAGCAAGAGCATTCAAAGCCCAATCGCCTCGCCGATTCACCTCGAAAACCAGGACGATCTGCCACAGGATGGACGGCTGTCTTTCGCGCTGAAAACCGAGATTCCTGATACTTTTCCCCGAACCGAAAAGATTGAGGTTGCTGCTAGCGATCGTTCTTTTAACGTTCTGTTGAGCGTTAGTGATGGCAATCTGATTCTCCAAGATGCTCGCAGCGTATTGGCGATCCTGGAGCCTCTCAAGCAATTTGGACCTTCGGCATTCGGTCCGCTTCGCTTCCGCCCAGTTGCTTCTGACGGGCTCAAAGGAGATTGGCAACCCTTGGTGAGCCTGGTACGAATGCCATCTCTGAACGAAATCCGCTGCCCAACCGAACCGGACCAGCAATGCACGCTCGAAGGCGCCAATCTTTTCCTTATTGAGTCCATCGCATCGGATGCGGAATTCAAACATGCAGTTCCGATTCCAGCCGGATTTATGGATACAAACGTGACCGTGCCGCGCACTGACGGAACCGTTTTTTACATCAAGTTGCGCGATGACCCTTTGAAGGCGAATAAGGTAGTTCTGCCCCCGCCGCCGAAGTAGCTACCCCAAGCACGCAATCCGCGTCCGAGGGAGATCCCCTATGCCGAAGACGCGACCAGTCCACCGAACCTTTCATCGCCCGTGTTGCTGGGCTACGCGATCGCCCGGTTCAGCGGTAATAGTGAAACCAGCTGCGCAATTTGAAATATTCATTTATCGGCTGATCATCTTCGAGCGCGGGAACACGTGGATTCTCAGCGATGATCTTCTCGATTGATCGCTCGCGAGAGAGTACTCGGTTGAAGAGCCCCGTGGGGGTGGCCGTAGTGTTCCATTCTAAGAAGTCCGCGGCGGCCGCTGCCGGCAAACGAGCCGCAAGAACTGAACCTGATCCCCCGGGCAGAGGCTCCATGCTTGCAAGGAAGTGAATGCCAAAATCATCAAAGGACTGGAAGGCACGTACGTAGGGGAAGGATTCTTTCAGCGCCTTTGCAATTGAGGCAGACATCGCTGCATCGCCACCGCTTTCCGGATACCACATCTGCAGCACACCATCAGAGCGCAAATGTCTTTTGATAACCGCGTAGAACTCTCTTGAGTAGAGCAGGCTCGAAGCCGTGGCCCGTGGAGGTGGTGGGGGGTCCACGACGATGACATCATACGATTCTTTCTCACCGTCGAGGAACCGCCGGCCGTCGTCTACTACAACCCGTGCCAACGGTGAACTGAGCAACTGTGGAGCGTCGTTATAAAAATATCCGAAGAGCGCGGGCACGCTGGGGACCAGGTCTACTGCCGTGGTGTACACCCCCCATGAAAGCATTGATCGGAAGGTCGTTCCCATCCCAAAGCAAATTACCAAGCCGTTCTGCGGGGTCCTGCCCATGAATGCCAAAGGCAGATGTGCCATGTACTTTGTGACAGGGGTCAATTGAGTCATGCCGATTCCATTGACCAAGAGCTCCCGGTTAAATCCTTTTCCCGCAGCAATCACTGTGGCCGTGTAGTCTCTCCGCACCTGGCGCTTGGGATACTTTTTTTCGTAATCATGGCTGACTCGAACTAAAAAAATTGCTAGCGCTGCTGCGATAGTAAACTGAAACTTCGGAATGATTCGAGATCTGCCGCCATCAAGTTCATGAGATTGCTTTCGCAGAGCAATCAGCCCGGCGATAACAAACAATGGAACCGCTAATACGATCGAGGCCCAACGCTCACCCAGCCAAGGCAGCAACCAGAACCCAGCCAGGATAGGGCCAACAATGGATCCCAGTACGTTGACCGCATACGCGGTTCCTGCCTGACGAGGCTCCCCCAATGACCAGGAATCAACCAGCATCGGAGTGAAAAACCCCGCCAAGGCACAAAAAAGCACGATAGATGCGAGACGCACCCCCCCAAGCTCGTGGGAGCCAATTCGCAAGGGGAGTAGGGGATCGGCGGCGACGATGGGAATCACGGCAAATAGCGCCAGCAGGCTCCACGAGGGAGGGCTCTCATTGAAACTGTGAGTACGGGCCCATGAGCGGTAATGCTGACAGCCCCAGAAAGTCGCGAGAAGATACGTGCCCAAGATACATGCAAAGGCGTAAACGACATTTCCCAAGTACGGGGTGAACTGGCGAATCCAGATGACCTCCAGACCCATGCTCACAAGACCAGTACTGAACAGCATCAAGAGAGCGCTATTTCGCGGAAGGCCATAGATCATTTTGTGATCCACAGCCGGTGGCGGACCGTTTGGAGTTGAGCGCGAAGACAATCCTGCCGAGCTAACAAAAAATGCTGTGGCGGCGAGAGCGCCATTCAGAGTCGCCGCAACATGCAGGGTTCCTCGAAAACCCATCAGCTCGATTAGAACGAACGCGGATACCAGAGTACCGAGAAGTGCGCCGAAAACATTCGCCACATAAAGATAGCTAAATGAACGCTCAGCCTCGTGTTCTGATGTTCGTTCGATCACTCCCATCAGCAGAGGAAATGTCGCGCCCATGCAAGTACACCAGGGAACAAGCGCGATGGCCAACCACAGGCTGGAAAGTAAGTAGTAACGTGACGATTGCCATGCCGCGGCTGTACTTAGAGCTTGCAGCAAGATGCGGCCCCATTTCAACTCGTATGGGACCAAAAGGGCAGAGATGCCGATCAACAACTCTGCCAGGCCATACCAGCGCAATAGGGACCGAGCAACTACACCGCTGCGGCGAACAAGAATTCCAGCGCCCCACGAACCCAAGCCCAGACCGGCCATGAACATGGAGACGACTATCGAAACCAAAGCTGTCGTAACCCCAAAACTAGCCATCGAGAGTCGCAGCCAAACAATCTCGTACACCAGGCTGCAGAAGCCGGAGACGACAAAGAAAACGAAGTACCACCGCATGCTTGGCGAAACGTCCTCCGCTTGGTGAGTTCCCGTTCTCTGGTGCGAAACTTCTAAACGATCTCGGGTTGTTGGAATTGGAGGCAAGCCCTTCGAATCAAGCGCAGTAAGTTACTCCGATTGTACCTTCTGCCGTCAAATCACACTGGCGTGCCATTGACAGATGTGAATCGTTAAATTGACTGGCCCGAGATGGAAGGCTACATCGCGAGATTCAACCAAGAGACTCGTAAGCACGAAACGAGGGCGCGTCGTGGCTGTGACCGATTGCTTTGACTCCGTTGCGGGAACGGTGTCATCGGCCGGAGCCTAACGGTTGTGGCATCGCTCGTGGTGTGCACACACACGAAGACTGCAGATGACCTTCAGAGATCGCATCAGAACTCTTCAGCGTGTACTATCGCTGGAGTGGGGCGCTGCAATGTTTAGGGGCAATCCTGCGCTTCCGGTTCCTGCAGCCAACTCGCACTTAATCGCCAAATTTTCACCGCAGATTGTGGCAGGCTCAGGTTGACACCGGACTGGCTAATGCACGCGTTCGCGCCGAGCGGGACTCGCTGCTTCAATTGGGAGGCATTCTCTCCACGTGGGCTGCCGACCAACTGGCGCAAAGGTGAGATGCAGGATTTCCCTTCGCATTAAGGGCGCATCTACTCCCGCGAACTAAGAACTGCGATTAGAAAAACGAGCCCTAGCTTCGCACAACCGCATCCATCCGACGAAGTGCGCTGATCTGCGAACGCCGAGCCTCCACTTATGCCGCTTCTCGCAATCCGCGTAGTTCCTCAAATAACTGCCGTATGCGCTCCCGTCTTTCTTGGTATTCGCGCAGTTCGGCCGGGGTTGGCTGCTGTTGAGCACGTCTTCGAAAAAACTCCACCTGCTCGTCGAAAAGTCGAGTCAGTTCTGCCCTCACTTGAGAGATTCTGTCGCCTTCCATCGGGAACTTGCCTCGAGCGGAAGTGCTCGCAAACGTGTGCTGGGGGAGCAGAAAAATGGCATCCGGCCATCCCCTCCGATTTCGCGGAGAACTAGATTTTAGTCCTGTTTAGCGGAGCCGGCCCTGGCACGATCGTGCCACTTAGGGCGCTTAGGGACTGAGGGTGCGCAACCAAGGACCCAGCAGGTCACTGGGAAGCTTTGCTTCCAGGATCTTTACCGGCGCAGGCTGGAGGTGGAAAGATGGAGTAGATGATGCGATCCGCACTTTCACGCTGTTTTGTAGAGGTCCGGCGCCAGACTCGGCCCACGGTGTGCTTTGTGAACGCAAAGATTTCAATCTGGAATGGAAACCCCGCACCCTCTGTCTTCTTACACAAGCGGCATGACATCAGCCCCGCCCAGGCCCAAGTTTGACGGCAAATAGGAGGATTGTTATTATCAGTGCGCGGGGTGGAGCAGTCTGGTAGCTCGTTGGGCTCATAACCTTGCGCTCCTAAGAGTTCCCTAGAGTTCTTCAGAACTCCCTGGATTCTCAAGGAGCTTAAAAAAATGGGCGTCCGGCGCAGCAATGCACCGGAAGATCACTCGTCAAAGTCGGTGAAACCTACGTCGCGCGAGCGATAAGGCAATACCGAACCAAGCCCCCGGAATGGTGGGGGAAGGCGTAGAGACTGGATGGCGAGCACCCCTCGCGGGTGAAGGTACAGTCCGACTCTCATCGAAAGGTGAGTCAGATCGCATAACCCAAAGGTCGGCGGTTCAAATCCGCCCCCCGCAACCACGAACGCCACTGCAAGTGCAGTGGCGTTCTCCCGTCTGGACCTCCTTTGCAACGTCATGTCGAATGTCAGTTTTCCACGACGTAAAACGTGAGCCCTTTCCGTGTTGCTCAGAAGTTACCGTCTCTGCCGACGACTGGCTCCGCCATTTTCGTCAAACCCATTCATGACATGGCTACTTCTTCGCGCCCCAATCCGGAAGGGGGCAGCCGGTAGGACAGGACAGAATTACTTTCACTCCTGAACCGTCTGCGCTCATGACTGCGATGTCGCCTGGATTTCCGTCCAATGGACCGCCGTTAAATACTATCTTCTTGCCATCGGGCGAAAAGACTGGGTTTCCGCCATTGAGCTGATCAGGACTAGCCAATCTCTTCAGGTTCGTACCATCAATATTGCCCAGCCAAATGCTTGATGGAAGATCGGTGTTCAGCTGACTAAAGAAGACGAGGTGCAGACCATCGGGCGAGACATCTGGTCCGCCCGCCTCGAGCGGCGGTGCAGTGATTTGCTTCTGATTGGATCCGTTGGGATTGACGGTCCCTAAAGCCGAAATCAGATTGTTACGGTTGCTCCCAAAGATGATGCGTTTTCCATCCACCGTGTACTGTGGCATGTAATCGTCAAACAAGACATTAGTTATCAAAGTTCGACCACCACCGTCCGGACGAATTGTGGCGAGATGGTGGCTCCCCAAAACAAACAGAGTCGAGAATATAATTCGCGAGCCGTCCGGAGACCAGCGGGGAAACAGGTTCTCAGTATTGTCGTGCGTAAGCTGCAGCAGGCCAGTGCCGTCTGCATTGATGAGGTAGAGTTCCGTGGCTCCCGTCATGTCGTGACAAAACACCAGCTGCTTCCCATCTGGGGAGTAGTCCTGGAACCATGCGGGATTTCCTGTTGGCGGCAGATTCGTAACCTGGAAGAGATCGCTTCCGTCTGGGTTCATTGTGTACAGTTGCCAAGTTCCTGTGTAGTCCGCCGTGAAAGCGATTCGTCCGTTTTGCCCCGGATAAGTAGCCCACGCTGAACTTGTGATGAACAGAACGAGGGCCATAACGCCAGAAAGCGCGAGTACAGATCTGTTTTTCGACATGGGTCCTCCTGGTAATTGTTGCTATGAAACCAAGCACTCCGAATCGCTACTCGTGCGCGACTCCCCATCGCGGTGTGTTGCCGCCGTCCTCAATTAGTTTCAGCCACGACCGCAAATTCGTTTTCGCGTTGGCTTTCTTCTCACCCGGAAGCATCACGACTGGATGTGGCTGAGTTCCATCCGCTTTCATCACGTAAATCCCAGAGTTGCTGAAGTCCGGTGAGTGGCGTTCGAAGACGATAAAGTTGCCATCCGGCGAGAACGCCGGATTACGATCATGCGGACCATTGAAATAATCAAGGCCGTTATCCGTGAGGTAATGAAGCCCAGTACCGTCGGCGTTCATGACCGCGATAGTCTCGTTCTGCGGATTGCAGAAATGAGCAAAAGTTGTGATCTTGGCCCCGTCGGGGGACCAATCTGGACGAATCAGGCACGGTCCCGGCTGTGTAATCCGGCGCATGTTTGACCCGTCAGCATTCACCAGATAAGTGACCCCCTGAAAGCCGTGCTGGACGTCGGGTGAGATTATGAATGCGAGTGTCTTGCCGTCCGGCGAGTACACCGGATTGCGGGCGGTCGTATCCTCATGGAAGGCGGTGATAGCTTGTAGATTCCCGCCGTTCGCGCCAATGGTGTAAATGGCACGTATCGTGGTCGCCGATGTTCAGATCGCAGCGGCCGAAAACGATTTTCGAACCGTCTGGAGAAAAACTTGGACGATTCTCTGCGAAATCTGATTCGGCAAGCACCAGATGCTGATTGCTACCGTCGGCATTCATGGCCCAAATCTGCGCTACGCCCTGAGGAGGTGGAAACTCATTAAACACGATCTGCTTCCCGTCTGCCGACCAAGCCGGCCAGGCTGCAGAGTTGTCCGGGCCCAAATGGGTTAATTGCACCAGACTTGTGCCGTCAGGATTCATGGTGAAAAGCTCGCTATCCTGAATGAACGCGATGCGCCCGTTCTTGCCGGGGAAAGTAGCATGGGCCAGATTTGCGCCCATGAGCAGCAGTGTGCCGAGCAGCAGTGAGCGCAGTAGCGAATTGCCGCGTTTTCGTTTCATGATGACCTCCTGAATGCAGTACGCGTCTACTTACATTTGCGGAAAGCTGGACGGAAACCGATCAATCCCACCTGATTGTCTTCGCGAATTCGATTCCCACAAATTCTCCGAGCGCCAAGCCGGGTCGGCCGCCTCTCGACCTCATCTCGTCGGACACGAGAGAACCGCACATGGCTGTCCTCGCAGCCAACAACACGGAAGCTCTCACTTTGTTCGTAGTGCAAATCCTGGAGTGTGCCTGCTGGAAAGAAAACGACTGACCAGTTCTCGCGCACTTAGTTGTCCGCCGTCGCTCGCGGTGACTGAAAATGGGTGAGCGTACCGAACGTGAGATATTTTTGGCTCGGAACTGCTGTCCTGGCAGCCCTCACCATCTCCATGCTGCGCGTCGCAGGGGATGAGTACCACGGCGTGAAAGTCTCCATTGGGCAGCATTCCGGAACCTGCGATTTCTCCGTGATCATTGATCGTCTCACCATCCGTCAGTTTGAGGTCTGAACCCGGAGGAACAAAATCGTTGAGGTCAATAATTGAGCCGCCGGGCTGCCAAACAAACCCATGCACCTCAAATCCTTCTTGCGTGCATCCCGATGTGCCCACCACCTGACCGCTTGAATTCATGAAGTGCGGAATGCTGCAAATGTCCTCATCGATTGTCCCAATGTCCGTCATCACTCCGTCTTTCCAGAAGAAAGCGTGAAATTCCTCATCAGCAATAGTTGAGGCCACCCCCGTAACCTCGCCCGCGTCGTTCAACCAATTGGCCACGCCGAAAGTTCCGCCAAACGTGCCCAGGTCCATAAGTTTTCCATCCCATAGGAATGGGTGGAGGACATAGTCTCCGGGCAGGTTTGAGGTTCCAGCGACTTGACCGCGATTATTGATCGTGGCAGTGCTGGCGCAGGTGCCGCCGAGAGTCCCAAGGTCCACCATCTTGCCTTCACTCCAAAAGAACGGGTGCGTCGTGATTGGGAAGCCGCAGAGAAACGGATCAGGAGGTGGATCGAAGTTGACGTATGAAACTCCCGCCACCTGCCCTCTTTCATTGATGAACGACGGCGATGTGTCCGGGCCGCCTAGCGTACCGAGGTCTCGCATGACGCCCTTTCTCCCATATGAAACCGCGCGTTTCTGTGCCCCAACCAAGCATTTCGCTGGCAACATGGTGTTCTCACTGACCTGGGAACACTTCCCGATGGTCTTGGAAGCTTTGCGATCTGGAGCAATAACAAAGGGGCAAGTAGTGGGGCTGTCAGGAAACGGCCTCATTGATCCCCTCATTGGAGCACCAGAAGGACGTGGTGTTCTTTGGGACAAGAAGGGATCGTTCATCAACGATGTGGGAATGGTGGTCGGCTTCGCAGACACGTCCATGCCGGATCCAACGAACCCCGGAGGTTTCCTTCCTCACGGAAATTCCAGCGTCTCCGCACTGTTCGGTCCGCCGAGCGTCCCCAGGTCGATCCAGGCGACATTCCCCACGGGCCAGTATAAGAACGGGTCCTCGAAGGCGATCATCACTCCGACGATCGCCTATGGGAAAGGCTTCGGTCGATTTGATATTCAGGGAACGTTTGGAGCGACTCTTCCGACCGGTAACGAGGCCAAGATCGGCCGAACCTTCCCCTGGAACAATGCTTTCCAATATCACGTGTCCAAGAAACTCTGGCCGGAGATCGAAACGAATTACACGCGCTTCCAAGACGGTCCCAACCGTGGGAAGACACAAGTCTTCATGACTCCGGGAATTCTGTTTGGCAATTTTCATGTGGGGAAGAGGCTATCGCTAAATTTTGGGGGCGGATTCCAAGTCGCCACGACGCGTTTCCATGTGAATAATCACAACGGAATTTTTACCGTCCGCTTCCCCTTCTGATTGGGCATGTAACAAACCAGTGCGGCAGATCGGACGACTGGAGTCCTGAAAGCACCATCGATCAAGAAAGACCTGGTGCCAGTGGAGAGATTCGAACTCTCAAACACCTGTTTCTAAGACAGGCTGCTATTCCAATTCGCACACGCTGGCACTTGGTGCACAGGGAAGGATTTGAACCTCCGCGCCCCATCTAGGGAAACCGGGTTACAGCCGGTCCGTTTCGGCCTGGCTCACGCAACTGTTCAGATCCTTCGCCGCAAAGTACCCGGCTCAGGATTTCGCCCTTCGACTTCGCTCAGGGCAGGCTCTGCGGGCTCCCAGCTTCCCCTTCGCTGCGCTCAGGATTCAGCTTCACGCCCCACGGTGAACGCCCTCAGGACGCGGGAACATGCCGAAGACTGGCAGAGAAAGGAACATGGCGATAAGCATGACACGAGTGATGGGGAGCGTTTCAGACAAAGTTTAAGACTTGAGTATCAAGGGGCCAAAGACGCGCTAAGCTATGCCGAGGGGCGTTTTTGCGCCGTTTTTGCATCGGGGAACGGGAAAGCTCTCGCTTCCCCTCGCCTTTTGAATAGGCACTCAATGATCACAATTGTTTCGGGTCTTCCTCGGTCGGGCACTTCTCTCATGAT
>WNGE01004426.1_pt1 | contig 16161 bp, 13 predicted proteins | sample 5400651 | NCBI WGS metagenome assembly WNGE01 (sample SAMN13153370, study PRJNA577476) | soil metagenome | isolation source: 60 cm soil or saprolite under grassland replicate 2 | place: USA:California | collected 2016-06-15 | reverse complement strand
TACAGCATCATCCTCCTGATCGTCATCGTCCTGATGTTGTTCTGGTACCGGCGGTGAGAGAAGCCAATCGAGGCCGAGTAACCGTGCGGGTTCCCTGTCGTGAGACTCGTGGTCGGAGTAAGATACGGCCCCGATGGACGAGTTAGCTGAGTTACTCGGCGCCAGCCCGGCCATGGAGTCCCTGAGGGCGGACATCCGCCGGCTCTTGCGCGGGGCGACCGGGGCCAGTCGATCGCCGGCGGTTTTTCTCATGGGAGAGACGGGGACCGGCAAGGGGCTGGTCGCGAGCCTCCTCCACCGGAAGGGACCCCGAGCCGGCCACCCCTTCGTCGACGTGAACTGCGCGGCCATCCCGGAAACGCTGCTGGAGTCCGAACTCTTCGGCTTCGAGCGCGGCGCGTTCACCGGCGCGCAGCACGCCAAGCCAGGCCTGTTTCAGGTCGCGCACACGGGCACGATATTCCTCGACGAGGTGGGGCTGCTCGGCGAGCCGCTTCAAGCCAAGCTGCTCAAGGTCATCGAGGGGCGTGCGGTGCGACGGTTGGGGGGCACTCGCAGCGAACCGGCCGACGTGTGGGTCATCAGCGCGACGAACTCCGACCTCCGTGCCGCCATCGGCGAGCACCGCTTCCGCGAAGATCTCTATCACCGGTTAGCCGTGGTGCCGCTGTCGCTCCCGCCCCTGCGCGCGCGGGGAGAGGACGTCCTCCTGCTGGCCGAGCACTTCTTGACCCGAATCTGCGCCGACTATGGACTGGAGCCGCTCACCCTGAGCGAGGATGCCCGAAGGTGTCTCTTGGGCCATCCGTGGCCCGGTAACGTCCGGGAACTCGCGAACGCCGTCGAGCGGGCGGCCCTGCTGTGCGATGCGTCCCGGATAACGGCCGCCATGCTCGACCTCAGGAGAGCGCCGACGACCGGCCCGGCACCGGTGGCGCACCCTCGACCGGTCGCGGCGGCGGGGACGGGCTCGCTCGACGAGGCGATCCGCGCCCACCTCGAGTCGGTACTCGCGCAGCACGGAGGTAACATCTCGCGTACCGCGGCCGCCCTCGGCGTGGCCCGGAACACGCTGCGAAGCCAGATTCGCCGCCTGGGCCTCATTCCGACAGGCCAGGGCGCTGCCACCCGCGCCGCTACCGATCGGATCGCCGCGCGGCGCGGGGTGGAGACCGGCGCCGGCGGCCCCGCGGAGAGCGAGGTTTCACTCGCGGAGCCGGCCAGACCTGCCGCGTCGCCGTCGTCGGCGGCCCACGAGTTGCCGCGGTGGGAACGGCGGCGGGTCACCGTCCTGCGGACCGAGATGCTGGATGGGGAGTCCACCGATGACGTGACTCCCGCGTCCAACCTCTTCCTCGCGTCAGCGATCGAGAAGGTGCAGAGCTTTGGCGGACGGGTCGAGGAGGTGAGCCGGAACGCGATCGAAGCCGTCTTCGGTGTCGAGCCAGTCGATGATGCGGCGCGTCGGGCGGCGCTCACGGCCCTGGCCATCCGGATGACCGTCGCCCGGGCCCAGCGGCCCGCCGCGTCCGGTGTGGCTCTTCGAGTGGTGATCCACACCAGCGCGGTCCTCATCGGACACGCGGCCGGGACGGCCCGGGTCGATCGCGAGTCGAAGGTGCGGATGACGAGCACCCTCGATGAGGTGTCGTCGATCGGCACGCGGGACCCGATCGTCGTCACCGCCGCCACGGCGGCCCTGCTCGGGCGTCGATTCGTCCTGGAACCGGTGGGCGGAGCTCCCGCGGGCGGGGAGTGCTATCGGCTCGTCGGTCACAAGACGGTCGGGCTTCCGGAAGGGGACCGGCTCCTGCCCTTCGTCGGGCGCCGCGCGGAGCTCGATCTCTTGCGGGGTCGCGTGGGCGATACGCTGACCGGGCATGGCCAGGCGGTTGCCGTCGTGGGGGTGGCCGGGGTCGGCAAGACCCGGCTCCTCCGGGAGCTCACGCAGGCGCCCGATGCCCGGCCGTTCCGGCTGCTCGAGGCCGGGTCCACGTTCGCGAGCATCGGGCCCTACCGACCGGTGGTCGATCTCCTCAAGCGCTGCTTCCAGATCCAGAGCGATGACGACATCGACCGCATGCGGGAGCGGGTGCTCACGAGCTTGCAGACGAGCGACGCGAGCGTGGCGGCGTTGCTTCCCGCGTTCTTCGCGCTGCTCGAAGTGCCCAACACCGATCCCTCGTGGGAGAGCCTCGAGCCGGCGGCGCGCCGCCAGCGCACGTTCGAGGCCGTCACGCGACTGCTCCTCTACGAGAGTCGCGTGCAGCCGGTGCTCCTGCTCTTCGAAGACCTCCACTGGATCGACACCGAGTCTCAGGCGCTGCTCGACTTCGTCGTCCAAAGGCTGGCGGGGGCGCGCATGCTCGTCCTGGTCAGCTACCGGCCGGAATACCAGCACGGGTGGGGAAGCCTGGGTCACTACACGCAGCTCCGGCTGGATTCGCTCCTGGCCGGCGAGGCCCGCGAGCTGCTCGACCATCTGCTCGGGAGCGACCCCGCGCTGGAACCGCTGAGGCATCGGCTCATCGAGTGGACGGAGGGGAATCCGTTCTTCCTCGAAGAGAGTGTGCGGGCGCTCGAGGAGACGGGAACGCTCGAGGGGGGGCCCGGCGCCTACACGCTCAACCGGCCGGTGGGGAGCTTCGACGTTCCCGCCACGGTCGAGGAACTGCTGGCGGCTCGCCTCGACCGGCTCGCGCCCGGGGACCGGGAGGTTCTCGAGGCCGCGGCGGCCATCGGCCGCGACGTCCCGTTGGCGCTTCTCGCCGCGGTCGCGGGGCTCGAGGAGCGGGAGCTCCGCGCGGTGCTCCGGCGCCTCCAGGCTGCGGAGATCATGTACGAATGCAGCACGCGGGCGGAGCCGGAGTTCACGTTCAAGCACGTCTTGACCCACGAGGTCGCGTATCAGGGCCTGCTTCCCGAGGTGCGGCGCCGGCTCCACGCGCGCATCCTCGGAGCGCTCGAGGCGGCGATTCGAGAGGCGGCCCCTACGCTGATCGATCGCCTCGCCTATCACGCCTTTCGCGGCGAGGTCTGGGACAGGGCTGGCGAATACCTGCGACGGTCGGGGCGACGAGCGCTGTTCGCGTCGGCCACCGGGGAGGCCGTCGAGATCTTCGACCAGGCTCTGGTCGCTCTGCGCCACCTGCCGCAGACCCCCGAGAGGCTGCGCGAGGCGCTCGCCCTCCGGTTGAGCCTGCGCGACGCGCTCTGGTCTCTCGGACAGGTCGGCCGGATCCGCGATCAGCTCGTCGAGGCGGAGGCGATCGCGCGCCAGCTCGGGGACCCGCGAGGGCTCGGCCGGGTGGCCTGCTACCTCTGCCACTACTTCTGGGCGGTCGGAGAGCTCGACGCCGCACGGGAGGCGGGCGAGCGCGCTCTGACGCTCGCGACGACCGTCGGCGACGCGCTGCTGGTGGCCGAGACCGAGCTCTACCTGGGCATCGTGTTCCTGGCGCAGGGCGATGGCGAGCGGGCGGCGCAGGTCCTGCAGACCACGCTGGCGCGACTCGACGAGCTGGTGACGGAGCGGCCGGGCGGGGCCAATCGCGCCAGCGCGATCTGGCTGCTCGTCCGATGTTTCCTCACTCGTTCGCTCGCTGCGCTGGGGCGTTTCGAGGACGGGATGGCCTGCAGCGAGGAGGCCATTCGCCGAGCCGAACAGCACAGCGCGCCCTTCGGGCTGGCCACCGCTCTGGTCGGACTGGGCTCGCTGTATCTCCGCCGGGCGGAGGCGCCGGCCGCGATCCCGTTGCTGGAGCGGGCCCTCGAGCTGTGTCGCACGTACAGCGTCAACAACTGGCTGCCGACCATCGGGGCGTCGCTGGGGGCCGCCTACGCCGTCACCGGGCGCGTCGACGAGGGCGTGCGCCTGCTCGAAGAGGCCGTCGATCTCGGCCGCCGGATGGGAATCGTGGCGACGCTCTCGCTGTGGCAGGTCTATCTCGGCGAGGCCTACTGGCGGGCCGGACGTACGGCGGACGCGCTCGCCGAGGGGCGCCGGGCGCTGGCCGAGTGCCGGGCACGCGGGGAGCGCGGGTACGAGGCGTGGGCGCTTCACCTGCTCGGCCGGATCGCCGCGAGCCAAGAGTCGGCCGGCCCCGAGGAGGCGCGAACGCACTACCTCTTGGCCTTGGAGCGCGCCGAACAGCTCGGGATGCGCCCCCTCGTCGCCCGGTGCGTTCTCGGCCTCGCGCAGCTGCACGAACGGGCGGGGGATGTCACGATGACGTCGGAGTACCGGGAGCGCGCCGTCCGTCTGGTCACCGAGCTGGGACTACCGCTGGCCCTGCTCGAAACGGCGTGACGCGCCTCCGTCGCCCGCTCCCGCCGGAGCGGCTCTCGCGTCGCCTCCGGGTCGATGATGAGCTGAAGCGCCTGCGCACCTATGTCACCGCCTGGACCGAGCAGAGCGATCGCGAGATCAAGGCCCTGCTGCGCTGGCAGCTCCTGAGCTCGTCGAAGTCCTTTCGTCCGCTCACGATCTTCGTGTGTCACCACAGCGTGTCCGAGACACCGGTACCGCCTCCGGTCATGCTGTCGGCGGTCGCGCTCGAGTTGTTCCACAACGTCTCGCTCGTGGTCGACGATCTGCTCGATCGCTCGCGGTATCGACGGGGCCGGCTGACCCTGCACTGCCGCTTCGGGACCCTGCCCGCGTGGATGGCGGCCGGCTACCTGACTGCCGGCGGCTTCGATCTCGTGGCCGACGACGCCTACGCCAGCCAGCTCTTGGGCCAACTCATGCAGCGCCTGGCGGTGGCGGAGTGCCTGCAGTGGAGACTACGCCGGCGCCCGCTCGGGCTGAGATACTGGGAAGCCATCGCCGCCGAGGACACGGGATCCATGTTCGAGATCTGCGCGCGTCTCGGCACCCGGGACGGACGCCTGGGCAAGTTCGGCCGCCTGCTCGGCATGCTCTACCACGGCTGCGACGACGTGGCCGACGTGCGAGGCGCCGCCGCGCTGGGCGGCGGCGGGAAGGAAGACCTGCGAGACGGGATCTTGACCCTGCCGGCGGCGATCGCCGTGCGCGACCCGGCGACGGCGGCCCTCTTTCGTGGGCCTCTCGACGGCAACGCGAAGCTCCTGAAGGCCAGGCTGGCGGGCGCGCTCGTCGAGGCCGACCGCTACCTCGACCGGCTCGCCGGCGCGGCGATCGCGGAGGCGCGGCGGCGCGCGGCGCACCCCCAGCCCTTGCTCACCCTGGTGCGGCAGACGCGGGCGCTGTCGGCGGGATGATCAGCCCTTCGCCCGGGCGCGCACCTTCTCGGCGAACCCGGTGCCGATGTCTTCCGGCAGCTTCGTGAGCCGGTCGAGCTTCTCGCGGGCCGCCGCGAGGACCCTGTCGAGCGCCGCGTTGGCGTCACCGCGGGCGGAGAAGTTCAGCGCCTCCTCGCTCGCGGTCTTGGTGTAGGCGGCCATCGATTCGAACATCGCGCTCCAGACCTGGACGGCCGCGCCGAGAAGCTCGACCTGAAGCGCCACGCCATGGTTGAGGAGATCGCGGATTTCCGTCGCCCGTGCGCTGCGGTTCCGCTGCACTCGGCGCCTTCTTCTGCGCTTAGCCATTGGCCGGCCTCCTGTGTCGCGTCCGTCTCGCGGATGCCGTCGACGCCGACTGGCTCGTCGCCAGCCGCTCCAGCTCGGCGATCACGCCGCGGACTCTCAGTTTCACCTCGTGGTCGGGGACCAGCGCCTGCGCGTCGCGCAGCGCGTCCTGGAGCATCGTCCGGGCCTTCTGGGCGTTCAGCGCGCGAAGCCAGCGTTGGGCAGCAGCGCGGCGGGAGACGGGGCCCGACGGCGCCGGCCGGATCCCGTCCCGCACCTTCTCGATGCTCGCCCGGAGGCCGTCGAGCTGGTCAGCGAGCCTCGTCATGCCACGGAGCCGACGGCGCGCCCGGGGGTGGCGCGCGGTGGGTGGCAGCTCGGCGCGGGCGACGAGGGACAGTCGGTCGAACTCGCGAAGCAGGCCCTCGAGTTCCCCGTCGAGGTAGCTTCCCAGATCCGTCGCCGCATCGGGTTGGATCTGCGCGAGCAGAGCCCGCAGCTGCCCCTCGACCTCGCCGGTGAAGTAGACGCTCGCGTCGGCCGGTAGCCTCACCATCGACTGGACGTAGGTTCGGGCGGCCTCGAGCAGATCGTGCGCGAGGACGTCGGGGAGGGGGCTGGCGACTCGGAGGGCCTCGGGGGAGTTCGATGGCGGGGCCGATCGGGCCAGCGCCGCCGTGGTGGCGATCAGTTGCGTCGCGAGCCGCGTCGTGCGTCGCTCGGACTCGATGAGCCAGTAGGTCGCCGTGTGCAGCGCGGCGATGGGCACGAGGGCCAGCGCCAGCAGCGCGTCGCGCAGCTTGTCGGCGTACTCCGATCGCTTGGCCAATGGTTCTCCGCGTCCGCCGCCGGGCGGCGGTGGCCGCTCGGGGATCGGCGACGCGCCGAGTCTAGGCGTCGCGCTCGGAGGTGTCAAGCGCGGGATGTCCTCGTTGTCCTCGTAGGCTATAGTGGTGGCGACCGGCGCTCCCGAGCCACCCCAGGGTCGGAGGTCGAGGCACATGCGTTCAGCGAGCGGAGACCACCGAACAGTGGTCATTGCCGGAGCCGGCATCGCGGGGATGACGGCGGCGCTGTATCTCCTCGAGGCGGGGTTCGACGTCGCGATTCTCGAGAAGCGCGATCGCGTGGGCGGCAAGTTCGGGGCGGTGCGGGTGAGCGACGACACCGTGCACGAGCATGCCTACCATTTCCTCGCCGACTGGTGCGTGAATCTCCGGGCGGTGATGGAGAAGATCCGTCTGGGCGCGCCCCATCTGCAGCCGAGCCACGGCGTGAGCTTCCTGCGGCCGCGCCGGCAGGGCGGCCCCCTGAGCGCCCGCCTCGCGACGCTCCGGCTCGAAGAGCTGGGGACGCTGTTCTCGGAGAACCTGCACTGCGGCGTCATTCCGCCGGACGACATGATGATCTGGTTCTACTCGCTGCTCGAGCTCGTGTCGTACGGGCGCGATCTCGACGACAAGGAGTTCCTGAGCCGGATCAGCGTGAACGGCTTCATGCGGTCACTCCCGTACATGACCGATCTGGCCGCGCTCCTGCATCAGGAAGCCTTGGTGAAGGCATTCGCGATCCCCAGCTACGAGACCTCGGCGAGGTCGTATCGCCGGTTCGCCCGGTTCTTCAGCCGGGATCAGCACGGCCGCATCCTGAAGAAGGCCGTGGATGTCGATTTCTGGCCGGCCTTCAAGACGGCGCTCCGGAAGTACAAGCGCGAGGACGGGCCAGGAGACGACGGACCGGACTGGCCGATCCTGTACAACACGTCCCTGGAGGAGATCGAGGTGAAGTACAGGGGGGAGCGCCCGCGGGTCTCCCGCATCTACGTGAACCGCCGCGGCGCCGTCGAGCGATGGGACGGCGTCGACCATCTGCTGATCACCGTGCCCCATCTGGATCTCGCGCCGATCGTCGAGCGAAGCCCGACTCTCCGCGGCGCCGCGCCCGCCCTGCTGGAGCTCCGGAAGCTGAAGTCGAGGCAGATGGCGTCTCTCGACGTGTACTTCAGGCGCCCGCTGGCGGGCATCCCGCGGGAGCACGTCACGCTGATCGACGACTCGCCGTTCACGGAGCCGGGCGAGGTGGCGGCGGGAAGACGCAGGGCGCGCCCGGCCATGGACCCGCGCAAGGTGACACTGGCAACGTACGGCAACCGACTGGGGTCGCGATTCGCGCTGTCCTTCGTGGACAACTATCAGGCCTGGCACGGTGGTCGCCGGGACAAGACCTGGTTGAACGTCGTGGCCGCGGACTTCGAGGAGCTCGAGAAGCTGGGAAAGGACGAGGCCGCCCGGGAGATGTTGAAGGAGCTCGCGGAGTACGTGGCGTTCGAGCCGAGCGACATCGAATGGGATCGCACCGATCTGCAGCTGAACGATGACGCGCCGCTCTTCACGAATACCGTGGGTTCCTGGCAGTACCGTCCGGAGTGTGGGGCGTACAGCGACCGTTCCCGGTCCGGGCCGTTCGAGAATCTCTACCTCGCCGGCGATTACTGCCGGTCCCCGGTGGATGTCGTCTGCCTGGAGGGCGCGGTATTCACGGCGCGGGTCGCGGCGCGCGCCATCGCGGAGAGAGCGGGCAGCCGGGACAGCGTGTCCGAGCCGGACGTGCCGGCCGAGGTCAGCGAGCAGAAGGTCGAGCGGCTGAAGCAGGAGCTGGAGCCGTGGCTGCGTTTGGCCTCGAGCCGTTCCTTCGGAGCGCGCGAGCGATTGGGCCTGGCGTCGACGGGGCCGGGATCGGATTGAAGACGTCCGGGGCTACGCGCGCGGCGAGGTGATCTGGATCAGCGGGGTGGGTTCGGTCTCGACCTGGATGGTGGTGTGGTCGATGCCGAAGCGGGCGTGCAGGAGCACGTGGAGGTCCTCGAGGATCTTGTCGGCCGGTGTGTCGGGTCCCACGACCACATGGGCGCTCATCGCCTCCCGGCCCGAGGTGAGCGTCCACACGTGGAGGTCATGGACGCGCCGGACCCCCGGCGCGGCGCAGAGCGCCGATTCGATCTCGGTGACATCGAGGTGGGCGGGGGCGCCCTCGAGGAGCACGTTGACGGCCTGCCGCAGGAGCGTCCAGGTGCGCGGCAGGATCAGGAGGGCGATGGTGCCGCTGGCGAGCGGGTCGGCGATGGTCCAGCCGGTGGACAGGATCACCGCGCCGGCGACGATCACCGCCGCCGAGCTGGCCGCGTCGCCCAGCACCTCGAGATAGGCCCCGCGCACGTTGAGGCTCTCTCCCGCGCCGGACCTCAACAGACCCATGCCGATCAGATTCACCGCGAGGCCGAGGGCGGCCACGACCAGCATGGGGACGCCGGGGACGGGGGGCGGCTGCCAGAGTCGCTCGTAGGCCTTGATGAGGATGCCCACGGCGAGCAGACAGAGGACGACGCCGTTGACGAGGGCGGCGAGGATCTCCACGCGGTAGTACCCGTAGGTCTTGGCGGGTGTCGCGGGACGCCCCGCGAACCAGACGGCGAGGAGGCTCATCAGGAGCCCGCCCGTGTCGACGAGCATGTGGGCGGCGTCGGCCAGGAGCGAGAGGCTGCCCGTCGCCAGCGCCACCACGATCTCGACCGCGAGGAAGCAGGAGGTGAGCGCGAAGACGGCCCAGAGGCGGCTCGTGTGGCGGGAGCTCGGGGTATGGCCCGGGTGCACGGAGGCGCGTCAGCGGGTGTCGGGAAGCACGAGCCGCGCTTCGCCCTGCCGGATGCCCTGGCTGTCGTAGAAGCCCGCGCGGGCCTCGATCGCGTAGCGGAAGGGTCCCATGGGCCCGTAGAGCCGGGTCGGGCTCGGGTCCATCCTCAAGATGGAGAAGATGCGGCCGTCGGCCTTGACGAAGGCGATGTCCAGCGGGGCCCGCACGTTCTTCATGTGGAACTGGGTGACGATCTCGTCGCCGAAGTCGAACAGGATGAGGTTGCGCTGGATCTCTTCATGGGTCGCGCACTGAAAGCCCCCCGCCTGGCGTTCGGAGTTGTCGGCCGCCTTCACCCGCACGGCGAGCGTCTTGGCGCCGGCCTGGATGGTGACCATCTTGAACGGCATGCCGGTGAAGGCATCGCGCCAGCGCGGACAGTCGGGATCCTGCGCCTCCGCCCCCGCCGCCAGCAGCGTCACGAGCAGCGCGAGCGCGGCGAGCGGCCCCCGCCGATCATGGTTCATGGCCGAGCCTCCCGGAGCGCGCCGGCGACGGCGCGCCGGATGAGGGACGCCAGCGCGAAGATGATGAGCGCGGTCAGGACCACCGCCCCGCCCGCGGCGAGGCGGAGGTAGTAGGCCGCGATCAACCCCGAGGTCATCGAGGTGAGCGCCATCGCGATGGCGATCACGGTGGCCTGGCGGAAGCTCTTCCCGAGGCCGAACCCGGTGAGCGTCGGGATGACGATCATCGCGCTCACGAGGAGCACGCCCACCATCCGCATGGCCACCACCGTCGTGAGCGCCGTCAGCACGGTGAGGAGGAGATTCAGGCCCGCCACCGGCACGCCGCTCGTGCGGGCGAGCTCTTCGTTGAGCGTGATGGCCAGGAGCTGGCGGTAGAAGGTGCCGATGGTGACGCCCACCACCGCGCCCAGTCCCAGGATGAGCCAGACATCGGTGGGGCTCACGGTGAGGATGCTGCCGAAGAGGACGGCGAACAGATCGGCGTTGAAGCCGCCGGCCAGGCTGATGAGCACCACCGCCAGCGCGAAGCCGCCCGAGAGGAACACGGCCAGCGCCGCGTCGCCCCCGAGCGCCCCCTGCGCCCGGAGCCGCTCCATTCCCACCGCGCCCACCACCGTCACCACCAGGGCGCCCAGCACGGGAGAGACTCCGATGAGCAGCCCCAGGGCGACGCCGGCCAGCGCCACGTGGGACAGCGAATCCGCGATCAGCGAGAGACGCCGCGGGACCAGGAAGACGCCGATGGCGGGGCAGATGAGGGCGGTGATGGCGCCGGCCACGAAGGCGCGATGCATGAAGCCGTACTCGAGGAACTCGGGCATATTCAAACTCGGAGGGGGGCTTCGCCCCCCTTCCGAAGCCTCCCCCTAGGATGCAGTGCGAGCCGCAGGACGTCGTGGGGCTGGGGCCCCACCGTGCGAGGCGAGCATCCGGAGATTGCGCCGGCAAAGCCGGCGCTCGAAGCGCGGCCATCGCATTGCACGAGGTTCCTCCGACGGGCTCGTCGCCGGCCGTTCAGCCGCCCGCTAACTAATGGTGGTGGCTGACCACGCGGACGGACGGGCCATAGAGCGCCGTCAGCGCCGCATCGGTCAGGAAATCTCCGGGCCGCCCGTGGAAAGCTCGGAGGGGGGCTTCGCCCCCCTTCCGAAGCCTCCCCCCAGGATGCGGTGCGAGCCGCAGGACGTCGCGGGGCTGGGGACCCGCCGTCCGAGGCGAGCAATCCGGAAGGTGCGCGGGCCAAGCCCGCGCTCGAAGCGGACCACCGAGTGGTGGGCGATTGGTTGTCGACGTCATGCGCGGTCGCTCCGACGGGCTCCTAGTGCTGGTGGCTGACCACGCGGACGGACGGGCCATAGAGCGCCGTCAGCGCCGCATCGGTCAGGAAATCTCCGGGCCGCCCGTGGAAGATGAGCCGCCGGTTGAGGCAGGCGAGCTTGGTGACCTCCTTGGCCACGACGCCGATATCGTGACTCACCAGGATGAGGGTGACGTCGCGCTCGCGGTTCAGATGCTGGAGCAGGGCGTAGAAGCTCGTCTGCGCCTCCGGGTCGACGCCGCCCGTGGGCTCGTCCAGGATCAAGAGCTCGGGGTTGGAGACGAGGGCGCGGGCGATGAGGACACGCTGCTGCTGCCCCGTCGAGAGCGCGCCGATTCGCGCCGTGGCGTGCGCTTGCATGCCCACGTGGCCCAGGACCTCGCCGATCCGTTGCCGTTGACGCGCGCCGATCCGACCGAACAGCCCGAGGGTGGGCACGAGGCCCGTCGCCACCACCTCGTGGACGGTGGCGGGCAGCGCGGGATCGAGCATGGCCTTCTGGGGCACGTAGCCCAGCCGCCCCCACTGACGGAACGACGACGGCGGGTGGCCGAAGAGGCGCACCGCCCCCCGAGTCGGCTCGAGGAGCCCGAGCATGATCCGCAGCAGGGTGGTCTTGCCGGAGCCGTTGGGACCGATGATGCCGAGGAAGTCGCCGGGCTCCACGGTCAGGTTGATCCCCTCGAGCACGCGGACCTCGCCGTAGCCGAACTCCACCTCCTCGATCTCGACGTACGGCCTCATCGGGTCATCGCGCTCGAGCGTGAATGACGTCGGTTGGGCGGTCCGGCCTCGCCGGCCTCATCGGCAGTCGAGCGCGGTGCGAAGGTTCCTCAGGTTCTCCTCCATCAAGGCCACGTAGCCTCTGCCGGCGGCCTGCTCTTCCCGGGTCACGCCCTCGATCGGATTGAACACCAGCGTCCGGGCCCCGACCTCGCGCGCCAGGGTCTCCGCGAGCCTGGGGTTGACCAGGGTCTCGAAGAAAATGTACTTCACTTTCTTCTCCCGCGCGAATCTGACGATGGACGCGAGCTGGGCCGGACTGGGCTCGGACTCCGGGGCGAGGCCCATGACCGGGACCACCGTGAGGCCGTACCGCCTCGCCAGGTAGCTGAACGCCGCGTGGGAGGTCACGACTTCCCGGCGGGCGCACGCCTTGAGCCCGGCCTGGAATGCCTCATGGAGCGCCTGAAGCTTCGTGACGAATTCCCGCGCATTCTCGGCATAGACGGCGGCATGGGCGGGGTCCACCGTCGCCAGCGCCGCGCGGATCGTCTCGACCATGGACTGGGCGAGCAGCGGGTCGAGCCAGACGTGGGGGTCAGGGGAGACCGTGTGAGGGCTCCCGCTCGGCCCCGAGGGCGCCGCGGACAGGAGCTGAACGCGCTCGGTGGCGCGGACCATCAGGGTTCGGGAGAAGGTGGGGTCGTTCACCAGCTTGGCCACCCACGGCTCGAGACCGGCGCCATTGTAGATGAACACGCGCGCCTCCCGGATCCGCGTCAGGTCCTGGGGCGAAGGTTCCCAGTCGTGCGGTTCCACCCCCGGCGGCACCAGCGAGACGACCCGGGCCAGGGGGCCGGCGACCTGGCGCGCGAACTCGTAGAGCGGGTAGAAGCTCGCGACCACCAGGAGCTTCGCCGGGGGCGGCGCCGGGCCCTGGTTGCATGCGAGGAGCGCGAGCGCCGCCGCCAGCGCCGCGCGCCGGATCGGGGGGAGCGGACCGGTCAAGTGAGGGGCGCGGCCACGATGGGGGCGGCGTCCCGGCGGGCGCTTTCCCACCATGCTCCGGCCGCCGCGCAGCCGGCGCCGAGGAGGAAACCGCCCAGCACGTCCGTGGGCCAGTGGGCGTGCAGCACGATGCGGGCCCACCCGACCAGCACCATCACCCCGATGGCCAGCGCCTGGATGGCGTGACGCTGGCCCCGGGTCAGACGCTCGCGACTCACGATGTAGACCAGCACGATGGCGAACGCCGCCGCCGCCGTGCTGTGGCCGCTGGGGAAGCCGAGAGAGAATCCACTCGGTCGCGGCCGGCCGACCAGGATCTTGAAGCCGTGCTCGATCAGCGACGAGCCCACCATGACGGCGCCCCAGAGCCACCAGTGCCGGCGCGCCGCGCGAGAGAGCAGGTACAGGAGCACGGTGGCCGGCAGGAGCACGTGCCAGGTGCCGGCCTGGTTCGCCACTCTCGCGAGCCGGTACGCGAGCTGGGTCTCCTGCTCCAGGAGATCGTGGCGCGCGGCCAGGTCACCGGGCAGGAGGCCGGTGGCGAAGGCCGCCACGCTCAGGCCCAGAAAGGCGCCGAGCGTGATCAGGCAGACGCTGCGCCAGTTCGCGGCCGCGTCGTTGCGCATCGATCGGCTCGGCGCCATTGTACTGGACGGCCCGATCGTCATCGCCAAGTCTCGCGCCCCTCGGCCATGACCTCGGCCGAGGCCGCGAGGGCGTCGCGGCCGCTCAGGCGCCGCGCCCCGAGCTTCATGACCACTCCCAGAACCAAGAGGGCAAGGCCGAAGGCGCAGACGACGGTCGCGCCGGTGGGCAGATCGAGGGTGGCTGAGGCGAGGATGGCCAGCACGCTGACCGCGGTCCCGAAGCCCCAGCCGATGAGGAGCCGCGCGCCGATACCGCGGCCGAGGAGAATGCCGGCCAAGGCCGGCACGATGAGATACGAGAAGACGAGCAAGACGCCGGCGATCCGCACCGAGCTGGTCACGACGATACCGAAGGAAGCGTAGAAGAGGAAGTCCCACCACCGGACGCGCCAGCCGTCTTGGTAGGCGGCGCCGGGGTCCGTCGAGATCAGGAAGAACGGCCGCCGGCAGAGCCAGTGGAAGACGCCGATGGCGGAGTAGAGCCCGGCGACCTTGAGCACCTCACGCCCGCTCACGCTGAGGATACTGCCGACGAGCATGCCGCGGAGATGCTCGGCGCCGTGGGGCGAGCGGTCGGCGAGCAACACGGCGGCGGCGGACGAGACCGCGTAGACGACGCCGATCACCGCCTCCTGGGAGACGTGGCGCCGCCGACTCCTCGTGAGCGCGAGGACCAGGGCGCCGAGGATGGTGAAGCCGAGCGCGAACGCGTAGGATGCCCATGTCTCCAGGTCGTAGCCGAAGAGGAAGGCTGCCGTCGCCCCCAGCGCGGCGATCTGCGCCAGGGCGATGTCGACGAAGACGACCTCGCGCGCGAGGACGTGAAAGCCGAGATAGGCGTGGATGCCGGTCAACACGAGACACATCAGGAACGGCGCCCACATCAGGGCGAGAAGGTCGCCAGCCATGGCCTTACCGGAGGGCCTCCGTGAGGGTTCTCACGTTATCGTCGATCGCTCCGAGGTACAAGGTCCCTCCCCGTGTTCCCGCGAGACATCGCGCCCACGATGGGGACAGCTACTTCCCTTGAATGAAGGTGGCGAGGCCGCCTCCCCCATCAGGGACGAGTCTCAGGGTTCGCTCACCAGCGCCCTCGGTCAGGGTAGCCGTGCCTTCACCAAAGCTGCCACCATAGCGCATGGTCCGCGACCCGAGCACGGTGATCGCGCCGTGAAAGGCCTCGTCGCCATCCGCGAGCCGCAGCACGCCGCCGAACACGCCGTTGTCCCTAACTAATTCAGCCCTCCCGTCATTCGCGCGGGATTCCGGTGATGGACGATCATCGCAGGGCCTGGGCGAGCGCCTTCACGTTGTAATCGACCATGTCGAGGTAGGTGTCGGTGCCCTTGACCGCCCCGACCGCCGACGCGACGGGGACGACCTTGGCGCCTGCTTCCTGGGCGACACGCTCTGCCAGCTTCTGATCGCTCCAGGGCGCCGAGAGGATGACCGTGATGTGCTCTTCCTTCATCATCGCGATCAGCTTGGTCAGGTGTCCGGGTGTCGGTGGGATCCCGGGGCGCTCCTCGATCGAGTTCGCCTGGAGGAGGCCGAAGCGGGTCAGAAAGTACGGCCACATGTTGTGATCCACGATCACTCTCTTCCCCTTGAAGGGCGCCATCATCGTCGTCCAGCGAGCCATCGCCTCGTCCAGACGCCCGAGGAACGCCTGACGGTTCCGCTCGAACGTGGCCCGGTACTGCGGCGCCACACGGACCAGCCCCTCCAGGATGTTCGCGGTCATGGCCGGCGCCATGCCGGGATCGAGGGTGTAGTGGGGGTTGCCGGCCGGATGGACATCGCCCATGGAGCGGTCGACGCGGGCGGTGGGGACCTCGAGGACCAGGATGCCTTGCGAGGCATCGACGCGGCCGGGGGCGCCGGGGATGACCTTGGGGTTGTTGGCGCCCTGGATGACGACCTCGGCCCACTGGTCCAGCTCGAGACCGTTCAGCACCATCAGGTCAGCGCGGCGGACCTTGACCATCAGGCTCGGGCGGACTTCCAGATCGTGCGCGTTCTGATTCCCGCGGGCGAGCGCGTCGACCTCGACGAGGTCGCCGCCGACGGCCTCGGTCAGCGCCTTGAGGTCGGTCGTGCTCGCCACCACGCGGATCCTTTCTGCGGCGTCGGCGCTCGTGCCCAGTAGACCGAGAGGCACGAGAGCGAAGAGCAGGGCGCGCAACGTGGTCTGCATGGGTGGCCTCCTCTAGAACGGATGGGCGGGGTGAGCGCCCAGGATGAACGACGACTGGAAGAAGAGCTCGTCCTTGATGCGCGCGCTGCCCACGTCCGTATTCGTGCAGCAGCCCGGCGTGTTGCCCTCGGTGTGCTTGTAGCCGACCCGGAAGCGCAGGAACTCGGAGGGCATGAAGGAGAGGTACGGTTGCACGGCCCACTGGTGACCGGGGTTCGTCGGGTACTCCGTCCAGTCGTAGCGGAAGCCCAGGGAGAACCGGCTGAGAGGTCCGCACCGGACGGGCTGGACCTCGCCATAGCCGTACCATCCGACGCGATGGCGGGTCCGCTTCTCGTTGGGCGTGTCCGGAACCCCGTCCCCGTCGAGATCCTCCCCGAAGACGTTCACCCGCCGCATCTGATAGAGGACCTCGCCGGCCAGGGTGAGCAGCGCGTGCTGCCAGCCCTCCGGCACGTACTTGTACTTGAGATCCCAGCCGAGAATGAGATTGTTGAGCCGGTCGGGCTGGAGCCCGTTGGCCACGGACATGCCGAGCTGGATCGCTCCGAAGTC
>WNGE01008688.1_pt1 | contig 16162 bp, 13 predicted proteins | sample 5400651 | NCBI WGS metagenome assembly WNGE01 (sample SAMN13153370, study PRJNA577476) | soil metagenome | isolation source: 60 cm soil or saprolite under grassland replicate 2 | place: USA:California | collected 2016-06-15 | reverse complement strand
GATACTGGTGGCGAAGTCGAAGGCTCCATCTTAGGCCGCTTGCTTCATCACCTGTTTGAAAGGGGAAGTGCGGGTCTGCTCCGGTACATCTCCCCGCAGCCAACTCATCAATTGAATGACATTGACTGCGGTAGCAACGGCTACATGATCCAGATGGGTTTTGTGCAGACCGATATAGCGCGAGCGCCGCAAGCCCATCGCACGAACGCCCTGAGAATGGGTCCCTTCAATACCTGCCCGATGGCGATACGTGTTTTTGAAGAGATCCGTACCCTCCCGCTGGCGGGCTGCAAAAAGCGCCAGCATCTGCTCTTTGGGGTGCAAGGTCATGCTGCGCCGAGTCGTTCCCGTACACAAGGTCCGACAGGGGCAAACCTTACAATCACTCTGGGAAAATTTCACCTTAATGAGCGATTTGCCTGCATCCTGGACCGGTGTCCAGCTCGAACTGATCCGGCCCTGGGGACAGGTCACCGTCTCAGCTTCCCAATCGAGGGAGAAGTGCGTGAGGTCGTAGCCGGTCTCGGCTTGATACCAGTGCGTTTTGAGCGTGGGGCCAACCAGATCCACTCCATAGCCAGATTGACTCTGGACAAGATTAGCAATCGTGACATATCCCGAATCAACGAGATGTTGCTCGGGGAGCAGTTCCTTCTCAGCCAGATCGTCATGAATCGTGGAGAGGACTCCCTCATCGCTGATGGGAGCAGGAGTAGTCTCGACATGGGTGATCAGTTGCGGGGCATCTTCGTCGCAGGTCTGGGTAAAATGCACTTTATACCCCACCCATAACGTGGTCCTTTTCTTGCCATACCGCGCATCGAGGTCATAGGGAGAATTGATGAGCTGAGCTGCGGGCAAGGCTGGTTCTGGACGCCATCGTCCCCCCTGCTCTCTCGGCTCAAATTGTTGCTCCCAAATAGTCTGTAGGGTGGTGATGGCAGGCAACGTTTTCGATAGGGTCCGGGGTGGCAGGGGCCTCTAGCGCGGCCAGAAGCATCCAGCCGTCAGCTCCCACTTGATTGGCATACTGCTTGCGCTCTTCTTCCTCTTTTGGCAAACGCTCGTGTTCGAGCCGTTCTCCATATCGCTCGACCCATTCGACTGGCACATGAGCAAGAACCCAATCAGGTGCGACCTCGGAGAGCACGTTCAACACATAAACCATCGTTTGCGCCACGCACAATGTGCGGTTGAGCGCACGGATCTTGGCTAAGACATGGGTCGAGTCAGTACGTTGCCGCCCACGAGCTTTCAGCCATCCGCCCTTCTGGCACCGCTCCAGGAGCAGATCCAACAGACGTTGTTCGGCATGGCCCTCGACCAACCGCGCCCGAAACTCGGAGAGAACTGTGTGATCAAAACCGGTGTCAGTCAGTTCCAGGCTGAGTGCATATTTCCAGGCCAGCCGATCACGTACAGCCTCAGCCGCCTGGCGATCGGTCAAGTGCTCCATAAATTGGAAGATCGTGATCAGCGCCAGGCGCCAGGGAGCGAGAGCAGGCTGACCATGAGTAGGAAACAGATCAACAAACGCTTCATCGGTATAAATCGTTCCCAATGTGTCACGCACCTGCATGAAGACATTGCCACGGGGAAACACGGCGTGAGCCACTCGCGCTATTTCTTCTGGAACGGGTGGGATCGGCAGAGGTTTGAGTGACATGGATGACCTCCTTCTTGGCAAGCGACAAACTATTCATCACTTCCATGCTACTGGATGAGGTCCAGTTGCTCCTTTTCGACTTCGCCACCAGTATCACTTCGGGGGCTTACTCCTTGCTTGCCTACGTCTGTCCACCACAAGAGACGCCTCTACTTGAGCTGAATGCCAACCCGTTCTAAGAGTCGTCGGCTCAACTCTGCCTGGTATTTGATGGGTTTCTTCTCTGGACCATGAGAGTCTGAACCAGAACTGGTCAGTAAGTGATGCTTCTCGGTGTAGTCCCGATACATGACAATCTGCTCTGGCGTGTGGGCAGGATAATAGACCTCGAAGCCATCTATGGGGACCTGCCTTCGCAGTTCATCTAGCAGATGAATATCATAACGGGTATATCCATTTCCTCGTCCAGGATGAGCGAGAAGACACACCGCCCCACTACGATGAGTCGCATCAACGACCACTGCAATGTCGTTGGTGGCCCAAAGGAAACCTGCATCCGTGATCAATGTTCCAGCATCTGGCTCTTCGGTTCCGTAGCCTCGTTTTTCTAAGAAGGCAACCAGTTCGTGGGGTTGTTGTGCACTGGGTTTTGCCAGAAGGAAACCTAGTTCGTCTTGAGAAAAGGAGATGCCAATCTTTCGGAGGTTTTCACAGACCTCCCTGGTGTTCTCTCGCTGCCGAAGCGTAATATCTTGCGCCAAGCCTTGCAGCTCGTTCTGTTCTGGATCAAACCCATAGCAGAGGACATCGGTCGGTTCACCTCTCCACGATGTACTCATTTCCACTGCGGTCAGGAGAGGGAGCTGTTTCTCTGCCGCAAGCTGTTGGAGTGCTGTAGCGGTATCCACCCGGTCATGGTCGGTAATGGCAACCAGGCCAAACTGGTCACGTACCAAGTAGTCCATCAACTGTTCAGGTGTCCAGGTGCCATCGCTGTAGGTCGTATGCAGTTGCAGGTCGATAGAAGCGTCAGGGAGAAGGACATGATGAGGTGTCAGTGATTTCAAGAGTCAATCCTTTCAATCTATACCATTCGTGGATATATCATCTCACAAGAGGGTACATACTGGCGAGTCAAGGTGTCAAGGGGCAGGAGAAATATGAGCAGAGCGATCACAAAGCATGAAGTATCCTCTTGCGTAGCAACGGAAACCCTGCCCTGCCATATCCCTGCCTTTTGATCAACTTGAGCTTGCTCACATGGCCTTCCACCATGCCGTTGTTGATCGGCGAGGTGAGACCAGCTCTCACGGCATCTTTGTCTTTCTCTATCCCAGCAGCAAAGGACTTGAGTTCTGGGAGATTGCTGTCGGCAACGTGAGTGAGCCAGGCGTCTAAGCGATCTCCTTCTCGAAGGTGAACCATTTTAAGGAACTCTGTCTTTTGCGTCGTGATCTCACTTCTGGAAACGTTCCTTGCTTGAGCCAGTGCAGTTTCTGCCTCCCGATCAGGTAAGAGATCGACTACGGTATGACTCACCAGATTCACCAGGATCGTTCCAAAGCGGTAGCCACGCCGAAAAGAAAAGTCGTCTATCCCAAGAAAGAGGATTGATCCGGGTGAGGGATCGGCTAGATTCATGATGCGGCGCAAGATGGTCTGGCGAGGAGTCTGTATCCCCAAACGAGCTGCCAGCTTAGTACCTCCCTTGCCACAGGTGGAAAGCCCAATGGAAGTGATCTGTTGGCAATGGCGAACTGTCGTTCTCGCCCACGGTTCCACAAAATCAAGGAGACGCTCCGCGAAGACTTTCCGTTCGCAGGACAGGTTGCGGCAGGAGAATTTCCGCACAGTGAAGAGCAATTGGACCCTATGATCTGCGCAAGGCACATCACGCAGAGTTCGTTGGTAGTGACAATGAATCGACGATGAAGCTTGGGAACACTGCGGACAACATGACGTAGGAGACGTGGAGGCGACCGCGATCACGAAACCATTTGTGGTGATCGAATCTGCATCTCCCCTTTCTGGCAATGAATTCAGTCAACCCACACTTATGTCTAGCTACTTTACACAGGTAGTATACTCTTTCTTGCAGGGAAACTGCACTATCAAGGTTGTTGTTGTCTTTGAAACATAGGTGAGGTAACTCATGTCAAACGAAACATCTCCTATGCATAATCAGGCGGCCTTACTCATGGCACGTGTTTTTGCCCTGGTTGAGGCATGTCCTGCTGGACGCGTTACGACATATGGCTGGCTTGCCAAAGCGGTGGGCTATCCGCGTGGAGCACGTATGATCGGCTGGATCATGAACGAATCCCGCCCAGGTGTCCCGGCACAGCGCGTCATCAATAGCAAGGGCGAATTAAGCGGAAGCTGGGCTTTCGGCTCCCCGGAAAGAATGCGTCTCTTGCTAGAAAGCGAGGGGATTGTTTTCAACGATGACGGGAAAGTTGATCTCAAACGATACGGTTGGGACCCTATGCGTGATCTAAGTGAGGCAGAACGCGAGCGCATTCTGAACAGTGTGGATGGCTCAACTGAACGGCCCGGCTCGAAACTGGTTGGTTTGATGCAATATGACGCAGCCTCGCCGCTAAAGGACACGCAGCCATGAACAATATGCAAAGGCAGGAAGCACAGAATAGGAAACTACGGGAAAGTGATGACGCCTTCCCCGCGCTTGTCTTACCTTTTCACTGGATAGATGCCAGCATGCTGTCACAGGTCGGAGGCAAAGCGGCCAACTTAGGTGAACTGACGTGCGCAGGATTAGCGGTACCTCCTGGCTTCTGTATCACTACTGAAGCCTATACGCGTGCGGTCAGCGGAGCAGTACTGGAGCCGATCCTGGACCAGCTCGCCACCGTGCAAGCCAATGACAGAGCACAACTGGAAATTTGCGCTGCAGCAGCTCGGAGCAAGCTGTTAGCTATACCTATGCCCACTGACATTGTAGAAGCTGTGACGCGAGCATATCGCAACTTAGCGTCCGGCGAACCTATCCCTGTGGCTGTGCGCTCTTCAGCTACCGCTGAAGATCTTCCTTTCGCCAGCTTTGCCGGGCAACAGGATACGTATCTCAATATTGTAGGGATCAAGGCTGTCCTTGATGCAGTACGACGTTGCTGGGCCTCGCTCTGGTCTGAGAGGGCCGTTAGCTATCGCGCCAGCAACGCTATTGACCAGCGTACGGTACGACTGGCCGTTGCCGTACAGAGAATGGTGGATGCGCAGGTAGCAGGCGTACTTTTTACTGCCAATCCGCTCACCGGTCGCCGTCATCAGGCGGTCATAGATGCCAATCCCGGCCTGGGAGAAGCGGTTGTTTCAGGGGCAGTCAATCCCGACCACTTTGTTGTCAATGCTGAAACCGGCGAAATCATCGAACGCCGCCCTGGTGATAAGCGCGTAGTCATTCGATCAACTCCCGGTGGGGGTACGCAACGCATCGAGATGACAGGACAGATGAGCGCATTTTGTCTTACTGACGAGCAGATAAGGGATCTGGCGCGGCTAGGAATGCAGGTGGAAGCGCACTTTGGAGCACCACAGGATACCGAATGGGCGATTGATGGCTCCGGCAAGCTCTGGCTGACACAGGCGCGACCGATCACGACGCTCTTTCCGTTGCCAGCAGATGCACCACCGCCCGAAGATACGGTCCGGGCGTATTTCTCGGTCAATGTTGCACAGGGTGTCTACGGTCCCCTCACACCTATGGGCATTGCCGCCCTCCGCTTGCTAATTGGCTCGGGGGCTGCATTCCCCTGACCGGTCCCGCCTTCGTCAAAGAAGCGGCATGTCGCCTTTTTTTCGACCTCACGCCAATGTTGCGCAGTACGCTCTGGCAATCCACACTCATCCAGGTGATGGGACACATGGAGGCACGCTCCGGTGTTGTTCTTGAGCGACTTGCCTCCGATTCTCGCTTCACACTCATGCACACGCCGCGCAGGGTCATCTTTCGCAAAGTGCTCGCCCTGATGGTGCGTACCCATGCAGCGCCCCTTGTCCATCTTGTCCAGACACTGCTTGATCCAAAGACAGCACGGACGCGCTTTTTGCGCCTGCAGATACGATTGCGCACTATATTGAGAGACTTGCCAGATGATGCCAGCGCGAATGAACGCCTGGTATCATTTGAACACAGCTTACAAGAGTTTTTCCCTGCGTTGCTGTCTGCCGTCCTGCCAGCGATATGGTTGGTGTTTGGCTTACCAGCGCTTGCAGGCGCTTTGTTGAAGGGTCTGGCAACTGCTGATGAACTGCAAACAATACGGCGTAGTCTCCCTTATAACCCGACCACCGAGATGGATCTGGAGCTCTGGCAGGTAGCCCGTCGCTTGCGAGAAGAGACAGCAGTCATCACGCTGTTCCGCGAGAGGCAACCAGAGCAAATAGCGCAGGCGTACCGGGAAGGAACCTTGCCACTTGCGCTGCAACAAGAACTCGCGGACTTTCTGCGAATCTATGGACATCGTGCGGTAGCCGAAATCGATCTTGGACTGCCGCGCTGGTCGGAGGACCCGACGTATTTGCTCGGTGTGCTCGCCAACTACCTGCAACTCAATAATCCAGACGCAGCGCCCGATATCCAGTTCCAGCGCGGTGCCCAGGAAGCCGAGGCAATGGTAGCGGAGTTGACGCGACGAGCGCGGAAACGCGGCTGGCTGCGGGGAAAGCTCGTACACTTCTGTCTGAGGAGGATACGTGACCTGACCGGTCTGCGGGAGGTTCCCAAATATACCATAGTACTGTTGCTGGCAGGAATGCGACGTCTTCTCCTGTCAACAGGAGAAGAACTGACGCGCGCCGAATGCCTGGAATCGGCTGAAGATATCTTCTTTCTTACGCTTACAGAGGCGCATGAAGCCCTGGCAGGCAAAGACATGCGTGCAAAAGTGCACGAGCGCCGCATGAGTTATGAGCGCGAGTTAAGCAGGCACCATATCCCGCGCATCCTGCTCTCTGACGGCACTGAGCCGGAAGCTGAGGCACAAACGCTGGTGGGAGCTACCACAGATAGCACACTCAAGGGAACACCAGCCTCGGCAGGCGTGATAACAGCGACGGCGCGGGTGATTCTGAATCCGGTGGGTGCTCGGCTGGAACCAGGAGAAATCCTGGTCACTCCTTCAACCGATCCAGGCTGGACGCCGCTCTTCCTCACAGCGAGTGGCCTGGTTATGGAAATGGGTGGCCCGATGTCACACGGGGCCGTTGTCGCCCGCGAGTACGGTATTCCGGCGGTGGTAGGCGTTGCTGGCGCGATAGAGCGGATCGAGACGGGCCAGCAGATCACCGTTGACGGCTTTCAGGGAACCATCACGTTTCCATAAGACACGGCACAACAACCCGATGATCATCAACGATTGACTTTCAACAGTCAAACGATCGAGAGCCATTACCTGTGTGATACATTTCAGGTTATTGCGCTAGCAGTTCCGCACGCCTGTCCCGTAAGAGCTGTGCGATCTGGGCTGGATCTTCCTGTTGCAGGGCTTTCTGCTTGAGTTCAGCCAGTACTGCGCTCCATTGTTCCTTTGCAGGCAGGTAACGGGCATCGCGCCCAACCAGCTCTTCAAAGATGCGTCGTTCCAGTTCGTGCCAGAGTGAACGATCGCGCCCGTCGATGTCACCGTCGTCAGGAACGTAGTCCTGGTCGTTGGTGTTGTTATCGATACGCACGTAAAGCGCCTGGAAGTGGTTGCGCACCATTTCTTCCATGCGAGGCTGATCGAGCGCTCCTGCGTCAAAGCCCAGTGTACCGATCATCTGGATCAGTACCAGTGGCTGCATTTCGGCGCCTTGATAGCGCGCTCCTTCACGGCGACAGTAATCTTCAAGACGGGCGTAGAGCGCGTCTGGATCGGCGAGAGCATCCACTCGCAGATCGTAACGTACAAAAGGACGCCGCTTACTCTTAATATGCTCGGCGTGATGGACGCGTTCTTTGCGTGCAGGATCTATGATGCGCTCAGGCTCGTCGGTATCGATCTTTACATAATAGTAACCGCGATCCCATTGCGCCTCTTCCGCACCGCAGGTTTCGGTCGAGCCAGGATTATACATCCAACCATCGAACTCGTAGGGCTTGTGGACATGACCCAGTGCCAGGTAGTCGACACATGTATGTAAGGGTTGGAAATGTGCCATCGAGGGCAGACCCTGGATACGCGCGACGATACCCTCAACGCCTGTATGCATCATCAACAGGCGATACTCAACACCAGCCGTATCTTCTTCCGCGCGTATCGCAGTCATCGCCTGGGCCATACCTTCCATGCTGCGCACTGTGGCTGCTCCCTGCCAGGGGAGACCATAGACGCGCAGGCGTCCATCCAACAGATCGACATAGGCTCCCAACATACTTTCTGGTTGCCAGGCCGTGATCTGTGGAATACCGTCTTGCATAACAGGTGCCAGTAAGGTAATAAAGCCTGAGTAACATAAAAATTGCAGCCACGAGACCCCATCGCGATAATAACTGCGGTCGTGATTCCCTTCAATAGCGATGACAGGAATGTTCCGTTCTTTGAGCTTCTTTAATCCTTCAATAGCATGAATAAGTGTTTGTGCGTCAATAGCACGTTTATTGAACAGGTCGCCTGCAATGACCACAAAATCGACGTTACGCCTTTCGGCATCCTCGATAATATTCCAGAATGTACGGCTGAAATCGTTAAAGCGCTCACGCACACCATACTGTTCGTAGCCAAGGTGCGTATCCGCAACATGGATAAAAGAAGCTCGCATCTCTCTCTCCGATTAAGGCAATAATGTAAATACAGCTGGACCAGTCATCCAGGCTCGAATGGCAGCGGCTGTCAGAATCAAGGCTGCGATGCTGTAGACCAGGATATCGCGTCTGCGATTCTTGCCACCCGTCGCATAGGTCGTAGCGACCGGGATTACCAGTGCCACAATGGCCCCATAGACAAAGTGCAGATAATAGAGACTATCTCCTGGACGGCCCGGCCTCAAGCCCAGCAGGACCATGATAACGCCAAATAGCCCTTGTAATAGCGCCAGCGCAATGGTAACAGTCAAGGCAACGCGCCATGGCCTGGCCCGTTCGCTTATCTCATTGTTGCTGGTGCTTACCTCGCTACTGCGGGTTTCCTGGCTACCAGCTTCGCTCACGCTGGCAGCACTTATGCTGGCAATACTCTTCGTTCTAAAGAAGAGAATGAGCCCCCATATGCCTGTAACGGCACCCGCCAGGATTACCAGATAGACATTATAAGAATGCAGTGTAAGAATAAAATCTGACAATGTAATGCTCCTTCATATTGCCACACGGCGGCACGTCTATGTAGACAGTTCTTCTTTTGTGTCAAAATAGCGGAACTGGTAACTCTTCAGATCCTCTCTTTCTGACTCCTCAGCGCCTGTGGCGCTTCGCAAGGGGTTTTCTGTGGGAGGTGAGGGTTGTCGGCCCCAGGGCCGACAACCCTCACCTCCCACAGAAAACGGAGCGAGCCACCGCAGGTGGCGAGGGGTCCTGAAGAGTTACGCGGAACTGAACTCTTCCAGACGTACTATAGCGCGAGTCCCATCGAAAGACAAGTAGGGAACTTTTGGCACGCGCCAACGTCAGAATTATATAGATCTGTCGTTTAAACTGAATATAGATCCCATGGGAATCTTGCGGTATATCCGCAGACGGTGTCTTAAAATGGTGCCAATCCAGAGAGGAGTTATGCATGAATAGTCATAAGACCCTGCCTTTTGCGACAATACTGGGTACATTTATCTTGATCTTGCTGTTCGCACTTGCTGCCACTGGCTGCGGTACGGGCGCTGGAGCTACCGGATCTGCCACACCAACATCATCATCAACATCACCAACGACGCCGACGACCACAGCAGCACAGAAATGTGGCACGATAGGAGTCAGACCAGGTGGCAGTGATACTGTGCCTGGTGGCACTAAAGCTGATGTGGCCGGAAACTGTTTCTGGCAAGCCTTCGAACAGTGCCACGCGGCTTCGCTAACTGTGAACTTTAGTGGTATTGATACAATCACGACGCACACCTTCACTGTACAAAAGAAGGATACAGGCTGTACCATCTCAGATGCAGTGCAACATCGTATTGTTCCCCAGCCAGCGAAAAATGCCGGTACCTTCACCTGTAGCGGTCTCGTCAATACAGCAAATGAATTGCATTTTACCGGCTGTGGCACGAGTGGCGATATTATAGTGCCTATGAAATGATAAGTCGTCAACTCTTTTGCCTGTGCCGAGTGCCCAATGAACATGCGGCACAGGCAAGCCATGCCGCTACGGAGTATTCAATGCCTCGCGCATGTACTCGCGCAGTGCGGGAGCAATGTCAGGTCGCTTCAGGGCATAGGCAATGGAGGTGGTCAGGAGACCAAGCGGATTTCCAGTGTCATAACGTATACCGGTAAAACGTAAACCATAACAATGGCCTGCCTCGGCCTGCTGTTGAATGGCATCGGTGACCTGGATTTCTCCGCCTCTGCCCGGAGGTGTCCTCTCCAGTATTGCGAAGATATCTGGCGTCAGGATGTAGCGACCAGCGACCGCCAGGTCGGAGGGCGCTTCGTCCCGTGGCGGCTTCTCGACCAGGTCCGTTACCTGCACCACGTTGGTTTCAAGTTCATTCACTGATGCAATACCATAGGAAGAGATAAGCTCAGGTGGTGAGGTGAAGAGCGAAAGGACAGAGCCATTGTACTTTTCGTATATCTCCAACATAAGAGGAAGACACGGTGTTTCAGGTGCAACCAGCTCGTCGCCTAGCATAACGACGAACGGTTCATTGCCCACCAGTTCTTTTGCACATAGGACTGCGTGCCCCAACCCGAGTGGCTCGGGCTGCCGCACAGCGGTATAGGTCGTCATCTTCTGCACGTGGCGCAGCTCTTCCAGCTCTTTGTGCTTGCCCTTGCGCTCCAGCACCTGTTCCAACTCGGGGAAAGAGTCAAAATGATCTTCAATACTGCGCTTACTACGACTCGTCACAAAAATAATTTCTTCGATGCCCGCCTCAACTGCCTCCTCGACAATGTATTGCAACGTCGGCTTGTCAACGAGAGGCAATAGCTCTTTAGGCACAACTTTGCTGGCCGGTAGCACCCGTGTTCCCAGACCAGCTACGGGTAACACTGCTTTGCGAATGCGCATCGTTCCTCCTCAAAATAAAAGGCAGCAAAAGCTGCCGGCAGCCTGCCACATTGCTGATGGCTTGTTCTTATTGTAGTGGATAATGCATACGTTGGTCAATCTGAACAATCTCCCTATCAGGAATACCCCTAACTGGAATTACTGGTCGAACAAAGGGCAACGGCAGAGATGGTCCAACCGCTGGACTACTGAGGATTGGTCACACTGGAACAATGACGAGAACGAGTTTCGCCTGGAGGTCTATTCCTCCCTGATGATATGGGCAATAATCATCATAATGTTGCGGCGCACAGGTTCCTGGGGAGCAGCTACAGAAATGTTTGCGAGTGGCATCCATTATCTATATGGTACAATGTACCAATAAAAATGTTTTTGTCACAAAAAAGATGCAAGAAAGGGAGGCAAACGTGATCGCGGACAAGATCCGTGCTGCATTCGACGAAGCCAGTCAGCGCCATACGCGCCCACGCCAGCTCATTGCTGAGCGACTCATAGAACTCGCTGCCAGCGGTACCGATTTCACGGTTGATGATCTCTGGCAAGAATTACGGCAAAGCGAGCCACGTATGGGACGCGCCACTGTCTATCGTTCTGTCGAGATGTTAGTGAACATGGGACTGTTAGATCGTATTGAGTTTGCGGACGGTACACATCACTATCGTGTCTGCGGCGGCACGCATCACCACCACCTCACCTGCATACAATGCCACCGTGTCGTAGAGATCGATATCTGCCTGCCTGTCGATCAGCTCAAAGCTATTGGTAACCAGACAAACTTCGATATTGAAGGTCATTCCCTCTCGCTCTTTGGTCGCTGCAAAGATTGCCGCATTTAACAGCTTTGTGAAAGTACAGAAGCGTAGCGCTGACGTTCTGTGCCATGTCATCATAGCTGATATTTTTACGTAGAGATGAGTACCGATAAGATGATATACACAACATCTAATGGATGAAAGGCAAACTGCACTACAAACAAATTTGACAGATCTTTTGGAGAGGCGTATAGTGGAGTCGATGAATCCGCCATTTTCTGCTTACTCTCTTTGTGGTGATTGACTTGTTGTAGCGAGGTGCATACACCATGAATGAAATCGAAGCTATGGAGACAAATATCGGTGATCTGGTCGTGATCGGATCCTCCGCAGGCGGTGTTGAGGCTCTTTCTGTCCTGGTAAATACGCTGCCAGGAGATTTTCCAGCTCCCATTGTGCTGGCCCAACATCTTGATCCGAATCGCCCCAGTTCGCTGGACGGCATATTGCAGAGACGCACCAGGCTAAAAGTTGAAGTCGTAACATCCAGTACTAAACTTCAACCAGGAAGGATCTATGTAGTTCCTTCGAATCGTCATGTCAGCATCAAAAACCATCTCGTTGAGGTGCAAGAAGATCGTGGGAAGCGACCACAGCCCTCAGTGGATACCTTGCTTTCAACGGCTGCTGATGCATACGGAGATCACCTGATCGCGGTCGTGCTCACCGGTTCTGGCTCAGATGGAGCGGTTGGAGCCATAGATGTGAAGAACGTGGGAGGTACAGTGATAGTGCAGAACCCGCAGACGGCTCGCTATCCATCCATGCCGCTGGCTTTGCCACCTACAGTAGTGGACTTTGAAGCGAATGTGGAACAAATCGGACCTTTACTTTACGACCTGCTCATGGGAGTAAACATTCAAAAAACGGAAGAAAGAACGGAAGACGTGTTGCGTGAGGTCCTTGAGCACGTTGGGCGTCAGGCGCGTATTGATTTTCGTCCATACAAAACCTCAACTATTTTGCGACGCATCAGCAGGCGTATGGCGGTAACTCACAACCGTACCATACGTGATTATGCAGACTATTTAAGAATTCATCCGGGAGAAGTAGGCGAACTGGTCAAGGCTTTCCTTATCAATGTGACTCAATTCTTTCGCGATGCTGAAGCTTTTGCATTTCTGAAGAGTGAGATCCTGCCGAGACTGGTGGCGCGAGCGCATGAACGTGATCGCGTCCTGCGCTTCTGGACCGCAGGCTGTGCTACAGGTGAGGAGCCCTATTCGTTAGCCATGCTCCTCATAGATATTCTCGGGGCCGAGCTATCACAGTGGAGCGTCAAAATTTTTGCTACCGATCTGGATGAGGCCGCTATTAACTTCGCTCGCCGGGGCCTCTATTCAGAGAACCTGTTGAAGAGCATACCTAATGAGTACCAGAATCGCTTCTTTGAGCGTGTTGACCACGGGTATCGTATCTCCAAGACGCTGCGGCAGATGGTCATCTTTGGACAGCAAGATCTCAGCCGCAGCGCTCCTTTTCCACGCATAGACCTCGTTTTGTGTCGCAACGTCCTGATTTACTTTACCCCAGAGTTGCAAGACTATGTGCTCAACCAGTTTGCATTTTCCCTCTGTCCCAATGGTTATCTCTTTCTAGGCAAGGCCGAAACAGTTCGCCCCATCCGGGCGTTTTGTGAACTGGTGAGCAAACAGTGGAAAGTGTATCGCTGTGTTGGTAATGCGCTCCCTTCAGCACGCCGTCAAACGTTTCCGAATACCAACTCGCTGCATTTGGAGAGATCTCAAATGAACCGTCAACATGATAATATAGGGAAACCTTCTGTTGACCAGCAATCTCCATCCCCTTCTCTTGAGCCAGGACAACTCCGGCGCTTTAATGAATTGTTGCTGCGCTATCTGCCGATTGGCATCATCATCATCGACCGCTCCTATCGCGTTTTGACAGCCAATGGAGCCGCACGCAGACTTTTAGGGCTGCGCGATACTGGCAACGAACAGGATTTTCTGCACGCTGCGCACGGCATACCCTATCATGAGACTCGTAATGCAATTGATACCGTCTTTCGTGAGCGCACTGTGCTTGACCTTCCAGAAGTTGAACTTGATGTTTCAGCCGGTGGAAATGGTCGCTTTGTCAGCCTTTCTATCTCTTTGATGCAGCTTGATGCTGGCTCACCTGACCTCGTCGCCATTAGCATCATCGACATTACACAACAGGTTCAGGTGAGGCACCAGCTAGAAACCGTACAGGCAGAACAGGCCCAGCTCGTGAGCGAACTGAGTACTGCAAACAAGCGCCTGAGCGATGTAAATAAAGAACTGATGGATGCTAACGAAGAACTACAGGTTGCCAACGAAGAACTGGTGCTCACTCACGAAGAGTTGCAGGCCAGCATTGAGGAGTTCGAGACTACCAACGAAGAGTTACAGGCTACCAATGAGGAGCTGGAAACCAATAATGAAGAGTTACAGGCTACCAATGAGGAGCTGGAAACCACAAACGATGAACTCCGCGCTCGCACCAGCGAACTGCAAGAACTGGCCTCGATCCTCGAAAGTGAGCGGGGACGCCTGGCAGAGATGGTTGAGCTTTCTCCATTTTATATCCTGGTTTTGCGCGGCCCCTCTCTGATCGTAGAGGTATATAATCCGCGTCATGCTCGCTCGATCGAAGCGCAATCAGTGCAAGGCCGTCCGCTTGATGAGGTGATCGACCTCTTCTGGGAAGCAGGAGTCGAGATCGTGCATCTCGCTAGAGATGCCTACCGGCTAGATAAAGTGCATACAATGCCTCGTATGCTCACTCACTTGCCAGGAACACAAGATTTGTACGGGGGACAGGTAGAGGCCTATTTCACGTATACCATTGTCCCCTCCCATGATACCAATGGCAAGGTTGATGGCGTCATTATTTATACGCTAGATGAGACAGAAAAACGCTCGCAGGAAGCTGAAGAGGAGCGAGTTCAGGCGCGCAAGAATTTAGAACATCTGGATAGCGGGAAGTCCTGATGCAACCGTAATACAAATTGCCTCTCTACATCATGCTATGCTATACTGCCCTCAAACAAATTAAGAAGGGAGACCCCATTTTGACCCAGGATACATCGAATATGCAAAACCCATTTATTGTTGGGGAGCGTATCTACCTGCGGCCACTGGAGCCCGCGCAGGACAATCATCTCTATTCCACATGGCTCAATGATGAAGAGATTCGACGCTATTTCTCCATCTATCCGACCAGCGATACTCGTGGCAAGGAGCGACTGGAAAATCTCTATAAAGATTTTAGACACATTATTTTTGGCGTTGCCCTTAAAGAAGATAATCGCTTGATCGGTCTGGTGGGCCTCAAGGATATCAATATCCTTAACCAGAGTGCGGAATTCTATGTAATTATCGATAGCTCTGCCCACGGGCGTGGTTATGGTACCGAAGCTACAAAACTGATGGTGCGCTATGGCTTTATGGAATTGAACCTGAATCGCATTCAGACGCAAGATATGGAAGACAATGTTGGCGGCTGGCGTGCTGACGAGAAGGCAGGCTTCAAATACGAGGGCACGCTGCGCGAAGTGATTCCTCGCTTCGGTAGATTCCACAATGTGAAAGTCTATAGTTTACTTAGAAGCGAGTTTCTGGAAAATCAATAATAATATGAGTATTACTATCCAGGAAATTACTGATCATGAGCAGTGGAATGCATTTTTGACCGGTCAGCCGCGTGGTCACCTGCTACAGTCGTATGAATGGGGCGAACTCAACCAGTACCTGGGCGGTCGTATCTATCGCCTGGGAGCGCTGGAAGATGGTCGTCTCGTTGGGGCGATGCTGCTCTCAGTGGCTCCTGTGCCCCTGCCCGCGGCAGTGCGCGGCGTTCATTTCAACTGGCTCTATAGCGTGCGCGGCCCCACGGTGGAGCGTCCCGATTCACCTGCTTTTGCGGCCCTGATCACATACGCACACAAAGTTGCCAGAGGAGAGCATGCGGTAGTCCTGCGTGTAGAGCCGAATATTGCCGACGATGACCCCAACATGGATGTATGGCTCGCGGCTTACCATAAGCTTGGCTTCCATTCCAATCCGATCTCCGTACATGGACGACGTAGTTGGGTGCTTGATATCACGCCGCCTGCTGAGAAACTGCTTGCAGACTGTAAGATGACGTGGAGGCAGAACATACGCGCCGCTGAGCGCAAAGGTGTTACCATTCGTGAAGCGATCAGCAATGAGGACTTCGACAAGTACTATGAACTCCTCACCGTTACCAGTGAACGCGATGCCTTCTTTATTCACAGCAAAGAGTACCACAAAGAGATCCTGCGTCACTTTGCCAGCAAGGGTGATGCCGTGTTATTCCTGGCTGAGCACGAAGGCGAAGCACTGGCCGCTAAGATGCTTATCCGCTTCGGCGATTGGTGCTGGGATATGTTTGGAGCCTCCTCCAACAATAAGCGCAATCTGAAAGCAACCTATCTGTTGCAATATCGCTGTTTCCTGTGGGCAAAGTCGCGCGGTTGTCACTATTTTGATTTTCGCACCATCCCGGAGATCCTGGAACCAGGCGAGGAGATGTGGGGTGTCTACGAGTACAAGAAGGGCTTTGGTGGCTTCTCGCGC
>WNGE01005479.1_pt1 | contig 16163 bp, 18 predicted proteins | sample 5400651 | NCBI WGS metagenome assembly WNGE01 (sample SAMN13153370, study PRJNA577476) | soil metagenome | isolation source: 60 cm soil or saprolite under grassland replicate 2 | place: USA:California | collected 2016-06-15 | reverse complement strand
GGGCCGCGCCGACGCCCGGACCGCGAAGTACGTCACGGCCGCGGCGACGAGGTCGAGCCCGGAGTGCGCCGCCTCGGAGAGGATGCCGAGGCTCCCCGTCGTGAGGCCGACGGCGAGCTTCATCGAGGTCAGCACGACCGCGGCAGCGAGCGACGACAGGGCCACCACCCGCTTCTCGTGGTCGCCGCGCGCCTGGATCGGTGACGCCGTCTCCGCCATCGCTTCTCCCGCGTCCGCGGCGCGGCCCCGCGCGGTCCGAGGTCCGTATCATGCCACGTCGGACCGGCGCCGAGGGGCCCGAGGAATCACGTGGGCTTTCGTGGCGGCGCGTGCCCGGCATCACTCCTGCAAATCGCCGGGAGGGGAGGTCACCGGATGACGACGAGCGGAGCGCCCGCCGCGGCGCGCGCCCCCGGGTCGCGCCGCGTCCCGGCGCAGGTCTGGGACGCCGAGGCGGAGGCGAGGCGACGGCTCGGCGGGGCCGCCGCCGAGGCGCGGGAGATCGTGCAGCGCGCCCACGCCGAAGCGGCGGCGCTCCGCGAGGCCGCCGCCGCCGCCGGGCGCGAGGAGGCGCGCGCGGACGCGACGGCGATGATCGCTCGTGCCGCGGTGGCGCGCGACCGGCTCCTCGCCGAGGCCGAGCCCCAGGTCGTCCGGCTCGCGCTCGCCGTCGCGGGCCGCATCCTGACGAGGGCCGCGGACACCGCCCCCGAAGCGGTCGTCGAGCTCGCCTCGCGCGCGCTCGATGCAGTCCGCCGGCGCGCGGACGTGACGCTGCGGGCTCACCCGGAGGACGTGGTGGCCCTCCGCGCGGCGGAGCCGGCGCTCCTCCAGCGGCTCTCTCGCGCCCGTTGCATCGCCTTCGTGGGCGACGCCGCCGTCGAGCGCGGCGGCGTCGTCGTCGCGACCGAGGCGGGAACCGTCGACGCGCGCCTCTCGACGCAGCTCGACGCGCTGCGGCGCGTGCTCGAGGAGGGGTCGTGAGCGCGGGTGTCACGTGCGGCCTCACCGCGATCGACGTCGGGGCGCGCATCGCGGCCCTCCCGTCGCGCGCGCCGCTCGCCTGCACGGGCAGGGTGGTCGAGCTCACGGGGCTCGTGGTGAGGGCCGTGGTGGACGGGGTGCGGCAGGGCGAGCTGGTCGAGATCCGCGGGCCCGGAGCGGCGACGCTCCCGGCGGAGGTGGTCGGGTTCCGCGGCGACGAGGCCGTGCTCTTCCCGCTCGGCGAGACGCGCGGGCTCTCCGTGGGCGCAGAGGTGGCGCCCACGGGGCGGCCGCTGTCCATCCGCGCCGGCCCCGGCCTGCTCGGGCGCGTCCTCGACGGCCTGGGACGGCCCATCGACGGGCGCGGGCTCCCGGCCGGGCTCGTGCCCTGGGCCGTCGAGCGCCCCGCCCCTGGGCCGCTGGAGCGCTGCCGCGTCACGGTCCCGCTCGGCCTCGGGATCCGCGCTCTCGACGCGCTCCTCACGGCCGGCGAGGGGCAGCGCATCGGGCTCTTCGCGGGATCGGGCGTCGGGAAATCCACGCTCCTCGGCCAGATCGCGCGCGGCAGCTCCGCGGACGTGGTCGTGGTCGGTCTCGTCGGCGAGCGCGGCCGCGAGGTGAGGGACTTCCTCGAGGAGTCGCTCGGCCCGGCGGGGCTCGCCCGGAGCGTCGTCGTGGCCGCGACGAGCGACGCGCCCGCGCTCGTCCGCCTCAAGGCGGCCCACGTCGCCACCGCCGTGGCGGAGTGGTTCGCGGAGGTGCAGGGACGGCAGGTGCTCCTGCTCCTCGACAGCGTGACGCGCTTCGCGCGGGCGCAGCGCGAGGTGGGCCTCGCCGCGGGCGAGCCCCCGGCGCGCCAGGGTTATCCGCCCTCCGTCTTCGCCGAGCTGCCGCGCCTCCTCGAGCGGGCCGGGAACCGTGCGCGGGGCGGCATCACCGCCGTGTACACCGTGCTCGTGCCGGGCAGCGACCTGGACGAGCCGATCGCGGACGAGGTGCGGGGCATCCTGGACGGCCACGTCGTCCTCGATCGCAAGGTGGCGGAGCGCGGCCGCTTCCCCGCCGTCGACGTGCTGCAGAGCGTGTCGCGCGTCATGCCCTCCGTCGCGGCGCCGCGCCACCGGGCGCTGGCGGCCCGCGTGCGCGAGGTGCTCGCGGTGTGGGAGCGCCAGCGCGACGTCATCTCGCTCGGCGCCTACGTGCCGGGGAGCGATCCCGCCACCGACGAGGCCATCGCGCGGATCGGCGCGATCGAGGCGCTGCTCGCGCAGGGACACGCCGAGCCGAGCACGCTCGACGAGGCGGTCGCGGCGCTCGAGGCGGCGCTCGCGTGACGCGCTGGGCGCTCGAGCCGCTGCTCGCCCTGAGGACCGTCGCCGAGGAGCGCGCGTCGGCGGCGGTGGCGCGCAGGCGCGCCGCCGCGCGCGAGGCCGAGGCGTGCGTCGCCGCCAGGGCGCAGGCGCTCCGAGCCGCGCTCACGGGGCCGGACGGCGCGCGCTCGGCCGCTGATCTCGCCGCGGCCGCCCGCTTCGTCGCGCGCGCCCGGGGCGACCTGGCGAACGCGGCGCGACGCGCCGAGGGCGCCCGTGCCGCCGTTCGCGAGGGCGCCGACCGTCACGCGCGCGCCCGGCTCGACGTCGAGGTGCTCGCGCGCGCGCGGCGGCGGTGGTCGGGTGCGCTCCTCCGAGCGCGCGAGGCGGCCCTGGAACGGGAGCTCGACGACCTCGCGGCGCGCTGACGCGCCGCGCGACCCGTCGCGAGCCATCACGTCAGGGCTGGCCGTCGCTCCGCGGCCGCCGCGCGATCCAGCCGCGCAGCTTCTCGACCAGCTCGGCGTTCTCGAACGGCTTCCGGATGAACTCGTCCGCGCCCGCCTCGGCGGCGCGGCGCAGCAGCTCCTGCCCCGGCCGCGCGGACACGACCAAGATGGGCGCCGAGAGGCCGCCGGCGCGCAGCCGGCGGCACAGCTCGAGCCCGTCCACGTCGGGCATGGCGACGTCCACCAGCACCGCCGCGGGCGCGTCGCGCCGCGCGATGGCGAGCGCCTCGTCCGCCCGGGACGCCGAGACGGGCGTGAAGCCCTCGAGCTCGAGGAGCATGGCAAGGAATTGGCAGATCTCCGGGTCGTCGTCGACGAGCAGCACCGGTGGTCCAGCCATGGCGTCCTCCCATCGAGCGGCGCGCCCCAGCCGCTCCTATCTCAAGTCGAACCGATCGGATCCCTGCTCGCACGCTATGACGAGCGCGCGCGGTCTGTAGTCCCGGGGCGGCGCGTCGTCACCCTTCTTGAAGGAGCTCATCGACAGGACGACGAGGTCGTGCGGCCGCATCGTGCGGTGGGTGTACTTCCATCCGTCGTCGAGGGTGAGGACCACGTCCTCCCAGATGCGGGTGGACTCGTTCCGGACGAGGAGCTGCACGCCCATGATCGAGTCGCGGTTCACCTGGACGTCGGCCCCGAGCGCGTTCGTCGGGGCGGTGGACGCACAGGCGCCCCAGAGCGTCGCGATCGACAGCACCGCCCAGGCGCCCACGATCCCGACTCTCCACTTGAAGAAGCGGTCCGAGCGCCGGACCCCCCCCACGAGCTCGAGCCCGCGGTCGCGCAGCCGCTCGTGCGGCCCCTGGACGGGCTTCGGCCGGAGGGTCGTCGTGGGGGGCGTGGCCGTCGGGCGGGTCGGCATCGGCTAGAGAGGGTAGCGCCGGAGCGCCGCGGGCGACAAGACGCTCGGCCGCTATCTCGTGGCGCCTTCGATCCCGCGGCCGGCCACGGCCTCGTCGAGGTCGCCTCCGAGGCCGCCGAGGCTCCGATGCTGCTCGATGATGCGGCGCCGCACCTCGCGCAGGAGGCTCGCCTTGTCGCGGAAATCGCGTGGGCTCACCGAGGCGCCGATACCGACGCGGATGGTGCCGGGCCGGACGCTCAGCCGGCCTTTCGGATTCAGCTCGGCCGCGCCGGCGATCGCGACCGGCACCACCGGGACGCCTGCCTCCATCGCGACGACGAACGGCCCCTTCTTGAAGGGCTGCACGCGCGCGTCGGGGCTGCGCGTCCCCTCCGGGAACACGATGAGCGACGTCCCGCCGCGCACGATCTCGCCCGCCTTCCGGAGCGTGACGACGGCCTTCGCGTGGTTGCGCCTGTCGACGGGGACGAAGCGCGCCAGCGCCAGGTACCAGCCGAAGATCGGGATCCGGAACAGCTCCTTCTTCGCGATGAACCGCAGCTTCCGCGGGATGGTGCGGAAGAGCACCCAGATGTCGAGCGCGCTCTCGTGATTCGAGACGTAGATGGCGGGGCCCACCGGGAGCCCCTCGGGCGCCACCACCTCGACGCGCACGCCGGCGAGCCACAGCGCGGACGGGGCCCACGCCCTCCGCGCGAGCCAGATCGAGAAGTCTCCGGAGAGCGTCACCGCCATCACGGGTAGCTGGACGAAGAAGAAGAACACCATCGAGACGGCCGCGTAGGCCGCGACGAGGAGGCCGCGGAGCCGGGGGCTCACGGTCCCACCTCGCGCGCTGGGAGGGTCACGGCGGACGGCATGGGCCGGTTCTTATACCACGCCGACCGCTGGCTCCTCCTCGATCGCGCCCCTCCGTCCGGCGGGCCTCGCGTCCCCGTGCCGCCGCGCGCTCGCCGCGGTAGACTCGCGTCGTGGACGCCGTCCTCCAAGTCGCGCCCGAGGTCCGGGACGCCCTCGCCCTCGGTCGCGCGGTGGTCGCGCTCGAGACGAGCGTCGTCGCCCAGGGCCTGCCGGCGCCCGCGAACCTCGACGCGGCACGGCGCTGCGGGGGGGCCGTGCGCGAGGCGGGCGCGGTGCCTGCGTTCGTGGCCCTCCTCGGCGGCCGCGTCGTGGTCGGCGCGGAGGAGCACGACCTCGCGCGGCTCGCTGACCCGGTGTCGCGCGCCGCGAAGGCGGGCGTTCGCGACCTCGCGGCGCTGCTGCTCGCGCGACGCGACGCCGGCACGACCGTCTCCGCCACGATCGCCGTCGCGGATCGCGTCGGGATTCGCGTCCTCGCGACGGGGGGGATGGGCGGGGTGCACCGCGCTGTCGCGGCGGAGGACGGCGCGCTGCGCGACGTGTCGTCCGATCTCGTCGAGCTGTCGCGCCGCCCCGTCTGCGTGGTCGCGGCCGGGCCCAAGGTCGTCCTGGACGTCGCCGCGACCTCCGAGCAGCTCGAGACGTTGTGCGTCCCGGTGGTCGGGTTCGGCACCTCCGAGCTGCCCGCGTTCTACGTCGCCGGGAGCGGGGTCCCGCTCGAGCATCGCGTGGAGGACGCGGCCGGGGTTGCGGCGCTCCTCCGCCTCCACTGGCGGGTGCTGGAGCGGCGCGAGGGCGTGCTCCTCTGCGTCCCGCCACCCTCGCCGCTCGCGGCCGGCCGCGTCGAGCAGGCGCTCGCGGCGGCGCTGGTGGAGGCGCGCGCTCGACGGCTCGGGGGGAAGCTGCTCACGCCCTTCCTCCTCGCCGCGCTCGACCGGGCCACCAGCGGAGAGAGCCGCGCCGCGAACATCGCGCTGCTGGAGCGGAACGCGCGCGTCGCGGGCGAGATCGCGGCCGCCCTGGCGAGCGGATAGAGGCGACATGGGCGCGCATCCACCCCGCCTCAGGCCCGCGCTCGTCGCGGACGCCCCCGCGCTGGCGGCGCTCGCGGACACCCTGGCCGCCGAGCGGGTCATCGCGCTCGACCCCGAGTCGAACAGCTTCCACGTCTACCGGGAGCGCGTCTGCCTCATCCAGATCTCGACGCGCGCCTCCGACTGGGTGGTGGACCCCTTCGCCACCGACCCACGACCGCTCGGCCCCGTGCTCGCATCGGTCCCAGCGCTGGTGCTCCACGGCGCCGACTACGACGTGCGCTGCCTCAAGCGCGAGTACGGGTTCGCGCTCCCCGGCCTGTTCGACACGATGGCCGCAGCGCGGCGGCTCGGCCGCGACGGACTCGGGCTCTCCGCGCTCGTCGAGCAGCACTTCGGGGTGCGGCTCGCGAAGGACTTCCAGCGCTCGGACTGGGGCAGGCGGCCGCTCACCGCCGACCAGGTGAGCTACGCCGCGCTCGACACGCACTTCCTGTTGCCGCTCTACGACCTGCTCGTGCGCGAGCTCGAGGAGCGCGACCTCGTCGACGCCGCGCGGCAAGAGTTCGCGCGCATCGCTGCCGTCGAGCCGCGGCCGAAGGTCTTCGACGCGGAGGGCTGGCGCCGGATGAAGGGCGCGCGCGAGCTCGACGAGCCCGGGCGCGCGGTGCTGCGCGCCCTCTGGATCGCGCGGGAGGAGCGGGCGAGCGCGCTCGATCGGCCTCCGTTCAAGGTCATGCCCGAGCAGACGATGCTCGAGGTGGCGCGCCGCCTTCCCCGGAGCGAGCAGGAGCTGCTCGGCATCTCGGGCATGACGCCCGTCGTGCTGCGGCGCATGGGGGACGCGGCGCTGGCCGCGCTGCGCGCCGCGCACGCGGTGGGGAGAGGCCGCGGTCACACCTCAGAACGCCACGCCCTCGCGCGGCGGCGGGACCCGCCGAGCCCCGTCGAGCGAGAGCGCGCCGCCTGCCCACAGCGCCCGGTAGACGAGGTAGTCGGCGGTGACGTTCTTCACGTAGCGGCGGGTCTCGCGGAACGGGACGTCCTCCACCCACTCGTCGAGGGGGAGCTCGGCGCGCTCGCGCGCCCAAGCGGCGGCCGCCACCGGGCCCGCGTTGTAGGCGGCGAGCACCACCGCCGGATCGACGAAGCGCTCGGCGAGGAGCCCCAGGTACGCCGCGCCGAGCGGGACGCTCACCTCGGGCCGCTCGAGGCGCTGGACGCGCGCGCCCGGCACCCCCTCGACGCTGGCGAGGCGCTCGGCGGTGGGCGGGATGAGCTGCACGAGCCCCACCGCGCCCGCGGCGCTGCGCGCGTCGGGCCGGAAGGCAGACTCGCGGCGCATCACCGCGAGGTCGAGGTGGGGATCCGCGCCGGCATGGGCGGCGCTCGCCGGCAGGACCTCCGGGAACGCGAGCGGGTAGAGCCAGCGCAGCGCCCGGCGCGTCGGCGCGAGGTGGTCGCGCGCCATGCGGAAGGGGAGCTCCGCGTCGCCCATGGCCTGCGCCAGCTGCGCGACGAGCGCGGCCGCCGCGCGGGCGTCACGCCCCGCCGCCACGGTTCGCAGCTCGGAGAGCGCCTCCGCCGTCAGGCCCGCGCCGAGGAGCCGCGCCGCGCGGGCGAGCGTCTCGCCGGGTGGGCCCCGGCCCGGTCCGTCCGGCAGCGGCGAGGAGGGCGCCGCGGCGAGCGCGGGCGGACGCTCGCCCAGCGCGGCGAGCCGGCCCGCCGCGAGGAGGGCGTACCAGCTCCCGGGCGGCGCCTCCACGAGGACGTGGCGATAGAGCGCTCGCTGCCGCTCCCGCCCGTCGGCGAGGCGAGCCTGCCAGTACAGCGCCGCCGGCGCGATGGGCCCGCGCGCGAGCCGCGCGAAGGCGCGCCGCGCCTCGTCATGCCGTTCGAGACGGTAGAGCGACCAGGCCTCGAACCAGCGCGCGTCGTCGACGTGGCGGGAGTGGGGATGAGAGCGGACGTACGCGCGCAGCAGCCCCACCGCGCGCGCGAAGGCACCCGCGTCGTAATGGAGCCACGCGGCAAGGAACGCGGCGTCCTCGGGCAGGTCCCGCGTCTGCGCGGCTGGCACCCCGGGGATCTCCCCCTTCCACGCCGCGAGCCTCCGGTAGCGCTCCGACGCCTCGTCGAGGCGTGCCGCCCGCGCGGCCGCTCGCGCGAGGACGAGCTCCGCGCCCGCGCGTACGCCGGGCGCGGCCGCGGCGTTCCCCGCGAGCGGCCGCGCCAGCACCTCCGCGACGTCGCGCCGTCCGAGCTGGAGGAGCGCCAGCGCCCGGAGCAGCGTCGAGCGCGCGGCCGCCTCGGGCGGCGGCGCCGCCGCGTCGAGCCGATCGAGCGCTGCCAGCACACGGCGCGGCAGCGAGAGCTCGAGGAGCCGCGCCGCGCGCGCGAGCCGCTCGTCGGGAGTCGCGGCGGGCACGCGACCGCCGGCGTCTCGCCAGGCCCGCAGCGCGCGCCCCGCGGCGCGCCCCGCCGGATCGGCGGGCTGCTCGATCCAGAGGAGGCGGTACGTCGCGACGGCGCGGGCGTCCTCCCCCGAGGCGCGCAGCGCGGCCGCGAGGGAGAGCCGCGCCCCGGCGCCGGCGGCGGCGGCGGGCTCCGCGGTGAGGAGCGTCTCGTACGCGCGCACCGCGAGCCGGGCCGCCCCCGCCTCCAGCAGCGCGTCCGCCTCGCGCCAGCGGGCCCGGTGCGCGACCTGCCCGCGCTCGCGGGCCGCCTCCGCGAAGAGGGCGGCGGCGGCCCCGGGGTGGCCCGAGTAGAAGAGCGCCTGCGCGCGCTCGAAGCGCGCCTCGGCTGCGAGCGCCGGGTCCGCGAGGCGCGGGAGGGCGCGCGCGAGCGCGGCGGCGGCTTCCGGGTGGCGGCCGGCGTCGCGGAGCGCGAGCCCCAGGGCGAGCTCGGCGCGGGCGCCGCCTTCACCGCGAGGCCGGACGGCGAGGGCGTCGCGCGACGCGACCTCCGCGCGCGCGGGGTCGCCGTCGGCGAGCGCCTGGGCGCTCTCCGCCACCCCCTCGATCCACGCCGTGAGCGGCGTGTCCATGTCCGCCGCCGCGTGCGCCGCGGGCGCGGTCAGCGCGCCCGCGGATGCGACAAAGCATCCAATCAACGAGGTAAGCACGCGGGAAGCAAGCGGTTGTTTATGGGCCTCGCCAGCGCGCAAAAGCAGCTCGTCCACGGCTCGGGCCGGGGGGTTGACACCTCGTGACGCGAGGGGCCATATAGCCCGCACGCCCGTAGACCGAGGAGCGGGACGAGCGCCCGCGCCTCCGGTCGTCGTGTCGGGGCGAGCCTTCATGAGGGGGGAGCTCCACCGGTCCAAGGCGCGGGACACGCTCCGCGCGACGCCGTGGGACTCATCCGAGGAGATCGACGTGCTGGCCAAACCTTGCCCGAGCGAGCTCACGGCGCCCATCAATCCCGATCGCGGCGTCGAAGGCCACCGCAACCTGTTCTGCTCTTACTACGACGGCTGCCTCGACGAGGCGGTCAAGAAGGGCTGGAACAGCTGGTCCTGCACCCGGTGCGAGCTCTTCGCGGTGCAGCCCGACGTCGAGCAGGGCCTCGAGGGCTACGCCACGCAGCGCCGGCTGGGATAGCGGTTCGTCAGTCGCTGTAGATCACCGCGATCCACAGGAGCCCCGTCCCGTAGCGCCGGCTGTCGCCGATCGCGACGCCGACCCCCACGCGCTTGAACCGCGCGTCCGGGAGGTTGCGCGAGCGCGTCGCGTCGGCCGCCTTCGCCGCGACGAACGCGTCGGCCGCGGCGAGCCGCCGGCCGAGGCGCAGCGCGCGCTCGCCGGCGTGCTCCGCCGAAGGTTCTCCGTCCCGGAGCATCTCGCGGGCGGCGTCGCGCGCGAGCGCGTCGAGCGCGGCGTCGGAGAGGAGCGGCGGCGCGCGGAGGCGGGCGCGCTCGCGCCAGATCGCCTCGCGCACGCGCGCCTCCGGAGTCATGCGGTCTTCCGAGCCGTCCTCCACCGGCTGCACGAAGATCTCGGTGAGGTACACGATGGGCTGGCCGGTCGGGAGCCGCCCGCGCGCGACGCCGCAACCGACCCGGGTCGCCTCCCGGGACAGGATATTCTCGCGGTGCGCGGGACTCTCCTCGACCCCGCGGTGGGCCGCGAGAGCGCTCGCGCCCATCGCCACGTTCTCGAGCACGAGCGCGTAGGACACGTGCGCGGCGCGCAGCCTCGCGCCCACGTCGCCGGAGCCCGGCAGCACGTGCGCCAGGACGCCGCGCTCGAGCATCGCCTCGCTGTGCCGACGGGCCACCGCGGCGAGGGGCAGGGACGGCGCGAGCGGCGGGAGCCCGTGCGCGCCCCGGGTGGCGTTGAGCGCGGACGCCACGCGCGCCTCCGCCTGGCTCGCGTCCCGGGGGTCGCCCTCGTCTCCTGCCGAGGCCGGATCGTCCAGCGCGGCGCCGCCGCACGAGATCGTGAGGAGGGCGGCCACCTCGGGCCCGCGCGGCCCGTGCCCGACCACCTCCACCAGCCATCGTCCCGCAGCGTCGAACCGGATGGGCGCGGCGAAGTCGCTCCCTGCGATGCGGGCCTCGACCTCGCCGGTGGCGCCTGACGGCTTCATGACGTGCACGGTAGGGTGGTCGAGCCCGACCAGCTCGCCGCGCAGCGTCGCCGCGGCGCCACGCTCGACGTCGCGCGGGAACGGCCGCAGCGCGGCCGTGCGGCGCGCCGCGAGCAGGACGAGATAGGCGCGGCCGTCGCGGACCTCGCCTCCGACGCCGACGTGCGTCGCGGCCACGGTCGTACGGCCGAGCGTGTCCGCGAGCGCGCGCGCCGCGTCCTCGGGGCTCGCGACGGCGAGGTGCGCGACGGGCGCCGGATCGGGCGAGAGCGCGCGGGCGAGCGCGGCACGGAGGCGCGCGCGCGCCAGCGGATCCGGATCGCCCGATGCGGCCCGGTGCGCGAGCTCGCGCGCGGCCAGGGCGAGCGCGGGCGAGGTGCGCGGGCGCGTGCCCGCGGCGGCCAGCCGGGCGAGGGCCGCGTCCGCGGCGGCGCGCTCGAGCGCCGTCGGCTCCGCGCGAGGCTCCTCGCCGTAGCGGCCATGGGCGGCCGGCTCGACAGGCTCCGCTGCGGAGGGCCGCTCGGGGGAACGCGCACCTGACGGCAGCAGCGCGCCGCCCCCGGCACAGGCGACGAGGAAGGCGAGCAAGGCGAGGGGCGGCGCCACGACCGCACGGCGGGCGTGGGGTCCGCTCACCGCCCGAGCGGTCCTACGCGGACGTCGAGCGCCGCTGCCACGTCGCGCCCGAGCCGCGCGTTGATTCGCGCGCAGACCTTCGGCCCGAGCGCCTCGATCTGCTCGGCCCAGCCGTGGGTGCTCGCGACCACGACGAGGCACCGATCGCGCGTGACCGCGCGCAGCGAGATCTCCCGGGCGAGGGGCCAGCCGCACGCCTCGGAGAAGGCCACGGAAAGCGCCGCGAGCCGGGCGTCCCGGCGCCCGGCGAGCGCGTCCGTCAGAACCGTCGCGATGGGTCGTCCTCGGCCGCGCATGGAGGCGGGAGGCTAGGGCCGCGGCACGGCCGGGTCAAGACGGCGGGCGCGGACGTTCTCGGAGACGTGCGCTGCGTCAACATGCCACGTCGCCCGCTTCCGCCGGAGCGCGCCAGCTTGCCGCATTTCCTGATAGATTTCGAGCATGAGCATGCAAGCCGCGACCCTGGAAGCCACCGCTCCCAAGGCATCGGCGCCCATGCGGGGCTCGGTCGATCAGCGCGGGGACACGAACCGCATCAAGCTGTCGTGGCTCATCCGCCTCCACTGGGGCGGCGTCGTCGGCCAGACCGCGTCGATCTTCGCGGCGCGCTGGATCAGCAAGATCGACGTCCCGTTGCGGCCGCTGCTCTCGCTGGTCGCCCTCGAGGTCGTCGTCAACGTCGCCCTCGTCGTCTGGCTGCGCCGCACGGGCCGCGTCCGCGAGCGCGTGATCGTCGCGACCATGTTCTTCGACGCGGTCTTCCTCACCGCGCTCCTGGCGCTCTCGGGCGGCTTCTCGAACCCGTTCTCGACGATGTACCTCGTGAACGTGGCGCTCGCGACGGTGCTCCTCGACGCCGCGTGGGCGTGGGCGATGGTGGGCCTGAGCCTCGCGCTGTACGCCATGCTCTTCGCGCTCGACCACGTCGGCGTCCTGCAGGTGCTCACGTCGTTCGAGCGGCACGAGATGATGGCGGTGCACATGCAGGGCATGTGGGTCGCGTTCGCCGTCTCGGCGGCGTTCATCGTCTACATCATGCAGCGTGTGCAGGTGGCGCTGACGCAGGTCGAGCAGGCGCTCGCCGAGGAGCGCAGCCTCTCGGCGCGCAAGGACAAGGTCGCCTCGCTCGCGACCCTCGCGGCGGGCGCGGCGCACGAGCTCGCGACGCCGCTCTCGACGATCGCGGTGGCGGTGAAGGAGCTGCAGCGCTCGGCGCAGAAGGAGCACGCGCCACAGCACGCGATCGACGACCTCGCCCTCATCCGCGAGCAGGTGGCGCGCTGCCGCGACATCCTGCACCACATGTCGGCTCAGGCTGGCGAGAACGCGGGCGAGCCCATATTGGCCATGCCGCTCGCGGAATGGGTGAAGGTCGCGCTCGCCCACCTCCCGGACCGCGGCCGCGTGGAGCTGCGCGCCGACGTGGACCTCGGAGCGCACGCCGTGGCAGGCCCGCCGAACGGTCTCGCCCGCGCCTTGCGCGGCCTCCTCAAGAACGCGCTGCAGGCGTCGCCGGCGGACCGCTCGGTGCTCCTGCGCGTCGACGTGGAGGAGGGGATGGCGCGCGCCCAGGTCGTGGACCAGGGCTGCGGCATGCCCGCCGACATCCTCTCGCGCGCCGGCGAGCCGTTCTTCACGACCAAGGTCCCCGGCGAGGGAATGGGACTCGGCCTCTTCCTCACGCAGACGCTCACCGAGCAGCTGGGTGGTGGGCTCGACCTCCGCTCGATCCCAGGCACAGGCACCATCGCGACGATTACGCTTCCCATCGCGCCGACGCGCAGGAGTGAAGCCACATGACCACGACCCCAGTCCCGCACGCCCTCGAGACCCCCAAGGACGCCTCCCCGAGCATCCTGCTCGTCGACGACGACGTGACGCTGCGCGAGCGGCTCGCCCGCGCGCTGCGCGAGCGCGGCTTCGACGTCCGGACCGCCGGGAGCGCAGACGAGGCGATGGAGCAGGTGCGCGCCGACTCGCCCGAGATGGCGGTCATCGACCTCCGCATGCCCGGCCGGAGCGGGCTCGAGCTCCTGCGCGAGATGAGGGAGCACGATCCCGCGACGCGCGTCCTCGTCCTGACCGGATACGGGAGCATCGCGACCGCCGTCGAGGCGACGAAGCTCGGCGCAGAAGGGTACCTCCCGAAGCCGGTGGACGCCGACGAGCTCCTGGCCGCCTTCGCGCGATCGGGGGCGGCGCTCGCGCCCGATCACTTCGAGACGCCCTCGCTGGCGCGCGCCGAGTGGGAGCACATCCAGCGCGTGCTCGTCGACTGCAGCGGGAACATCAGCGAGGCGGCCCGGCGGCTCGGGATCCACCGGCGCTCGCTGCAGCGGAAGCTGCAGAAGTACCCGCCCGCGCGCTGACATAGAGCTCGCCCGAGGCGGGCGCCGCCCGGTGCGCCCGGTTATGAGCCCGCCATGGTCCTCGTCGCGGTACGCGACCTGCTGTTCGGCTCGAAGATCGACGCCGCGGCGAAGCGCCTCGGCGTGGAGGTCGTCTTCGCGCCGCGGAACATGCCGCTGTCGGCGTTCGCGCAGGAGCGCCGGCCTCAGATGATCCTCGCGGACCTCGGCGAGCCCGGGTTCATGGCCGAGCTGCGCGCCATCCTCGGGCACGCGCCCGCGACGCGCGTCGTGGGGTTCCTCGGGCACCTGCGCACCGACCTCATGGACGAGGCTCGGTCGCTCGGCGTGGAAGAGGTCCTGACGCGCGGGCAGCTCGCGGCGAGCCTCGACGACGTGCTGTTGCGGGCGGCGGCCGCGGCCGGCGCCGCGGATCCGCGCTGAGGATTCGCGCGACCGCTCGATCCAGGTGGCGAATCCTTTTCACGCGCGCCAGATCCTACACAGCGGGCGATCGCCTGGGAGAAGGGACCACAGATGGGCACGAGGACGGTCGAGATCAGGGAGAAGACCTTCGAGGAGGTGATGGCCCGCGACGGCATCGTCCTCATCGACTGGTGGGCACCGTGGTGCGGTCCGTGCAAGGCGTTCGGGCCCGTCTACGAGCGCGTCGCGGAGAAGCACCCCGACATCACGTTCGGCAAGGTCAACACCGAGGACGAGCAGACGCTCGCGGGCGCGTTCGAGATCCGCTCCATCCCGACGCTCATGATCCTGCGCGACAAGGTGATGCTCTTCTCGCAGGCGGGCGCACTCCCGGAGGAGGCGCTCGAGGACCTCATCCGCCAGGTGCGCGCGCTCGACATGGACGCGGTGCGCGCCCAGATCGCGACCGAGGAGAAGCGGCCCGCGACGTAGCGAGGCGCCGCGAGACGAGAAGAAAAGGGCGACGGCCCGGAGGCCGCCGCCCTTCATCACGCATGCGCTCGGCGGGACTAGTAGGTCTTCTGTCCCGGCGAGGAAGGTTCGCTCGACGACGGCGGGTTGCTCGTGTCGGACGACTTCTTCTTGCTCTTCTTCTTGGTCGTGGTCGTCGTGGAGCTCTCGTCGGACGAGCTGCTCTGGTCGCTCGAGCCGGTGCTGGAGCCGCTCATGCCGGAGGGCGAGCCGCTCGGCGACGAGGTCGAGCCCGGGCTCGTGGTGTCGCTGGAGCTGCCGGTGCCCGGGGTGCTGGGCGGCGTGGTCGCCCCCGAGCTGGAGCTGCCGCTGGGAGCGCCCATGCCGGACGAGCCGCCGGAGCTGCCCGTGGGGCCGGCCGACATGATGTCGATGCTCTTCACGGTCATCGTGTCACCCGACCCGGAGAAGCTGGCGCGGACCTGATCGCCTTCCTTGATGTCGTCGAGGGATGCGCGCGAGCCGTCCTTCATGACCTTCGTGGTCGAGTCGACCTTGAGGGGCTTGTCGTTGCCCGAGAGCGTCAGCTGGTTCTTCGACTTGTCGAACTTCTGGACCTTGCCCTGGAGCGAGTTGGCGCTGCTGGCGCTCGAGGTGTCGCTGGAGGACGCGGTCGAGCCGGTGCCCATGCCGGAGGACGACCCTGTGCTGCTGCCGCCCGTCGTTCCTTGCGTCGTGTCGCGGCTCGACCCGGTCGAGCCTGACGTGCCGCCGCTGTAGCCGCTGCCGCTGCTGCCGCTCGACCCGGTGCTGCCCGTGCTGCCGCCGCTCTGCGCGAGCGCTTGGCCGGCCATGAGGACCACGGTCGCCGCGAGGCCGAAGCCCCATCCCATCTTCTTCATCTCAACCCCCTTGCTTGGTTGGTGACTGCTGCCTTGGTGCGTTGCGCCCGGTGTACGCCGGCGCTCCCGCTGCTGGCTCCCTTACGGTAGTGACGCGATTCGCGAGCGACAGGGGGGGTTGCGTGGCCCTGGCGTGCGGGCGAGCGCCCATGGAGCATGCGCGCGCCATCCCATCTCGGGATGTCAGAGCCGCTTGCTACCTGAACATGCGAGCAGATATTCTGTGAACCGAGGCGGAGCATGGCAGCGAACGCGCGCGAGATCATCGAGGGGCTCCGGGAGGAGATCCGCCGCATCGAGCGGAGGCCGGCGCAGCGCTCGGATCGCGCGTCGAGCGGCCGGGGCGAGATCGATGCCCTGCTGCCGGGAGGTGGTTTCCCGCGTGGCGCGCTCTCCGAGCTGGCGGGCGGCCCTGCGAGCGGGAAGACGGCCGTCGCGCTCACGACGCTCGCCACCGCGATGGCGGAGGACGGGTTCGGCGCCTTCGTCGACGGACGGGGCGAGCTCTATCCGCCCGCGGCCGCGGCGCTCGGGATCGACCTCGATCGCCTGCTCGTCGTCCGCCCGCTCGCTCCTCCGCGGGAAGGTGGGACGGGCGAGGCGGCGCGCAGGGCGCTCTGGGCGGCGGAAGCGCTCCTCGCGAGCGGCGCGTTCGAGGTGGTTGCGATCGACATCCCGCTCGAGGTTGCGCGGCGGCAGGCGCTCGCGCCGGCCGGCGTGGAGGCGATGCTGCGGCGCCTCCGCGCCGCAGCGGAGAAGGGTGGGTCGGTCGGGCTGTGGCTCGGCGCCCTGGAGGGGGTTCGCGCGCCCGTGGCCGTCCGGCTCGAGCTCGCGGCCGGCGCCGACGGAGCGCAGGTCCGGCGCACGTTCGCGCGCGGCGCGGACGACGTCCCGCCCGCGATGATCGTGGTGCACCATGCAGCTTGAGCTCGGCGTCGAGGGCGATCCGGCGCGGGAGCGCGCCGGAGGGGAGGCCCGCGGCGGCCCGCCGCGGGTGCTCGCGCTGTGCGTCCCCGACCTGCCACTGCAGCGTGTCCTGCGGGCGCGCGCGGCGGTGGGCTCCGAGGTGGGCGTCCGCGCGCCGCTCGCGGTGGAGCGAGAGGGCCGCGTCGTGGCGTGCGACGCCGAGGCGCGCGCGCGAGGCGTCCGGCCGGGGGATGCGCTCGTCCAGGCGCGTGCCGCCTGCGCCGAGCTGGAGACGGTGGCCGTCGACGACGGCGAGGA
>WNGE01004424.1_pt1 | contig 16163 bp, 16 predicted proteins | sample 5400651 | NCBI WGS metagenome assembly WNGE01 (sample SAMN13153370, study PRJNA577476) | soil metagenome | isolation source: 60 cm soil or saprolite under grassland replicate 2 | place: USA:California | collected 2016-06-15 | reverse complement strand
CCGCGCGGCGGCGACAACCCCGCGAGCACGAAGCCGACCCACTCCCCGACCGCGTTCATCCGGGACCTCGGCGCCGCCTACCGCGCCAGCGGCCGCACGGCGCCGCTGATGGACGTCTTCGACATGCACGTGTACGCGGACAACTCGTCGCTGCCGCCGAGCATGGAGCACCCCAACACGACGACCATCGCGGAGGCCGATTACGGAAAGCTCGTCTCGCTCCTCGGCGGCGCCTTCGACGGCACCGCGCAGGCCGGCTCGGCGCTGCCGATCCTGTACGGCGAGTTCGGCGTCGAGTCCCTGATTCCGGCCGTCAAGTCGTCTGTCTACACGGGCACCGAGCCGACGACGACGAAGCCGGTCGACGAGAGCACGCAGGCGCGGTACTACGCGGAGGCGTTCAAGCTCGCGATGTGCCAGCCGAACGTGATCGGCATCCTCACGTTCCACGTCAGCGACGAGAGCGCGCTCACCGGCTGGCAGTCGGGCCCGTACTACACGGACGACACGGCCAAGTCGTCGCTGCAGGCGATTCGCGATGCGGCCAACGCGGCGCGCGCCGGCACGCTCACGAGCTGCCCGGACACGACCCCGCCGTCGGTCGTCCTATCGGCCCCCGCCGCCGGCACACTCGTCGGGCCCGGCGGCGTCACCGTCTCCGGCACCGCCTCCGACAACGTCGGCGTCGGCAAGGTCGAGCTCGCGGCGAACGGCGTCGTCGTCGCCACGAAGTTTGCGTCTCCGTACACGCTGACGTGGACGCCGAAGGCGAGCGGCGCGTACACGCTCGAGCTGCGCGCCTACGACGCCGTGCGCAACGTCGGCACCGCTTCCGTGAGCGTGACGGCCGACGTGACGCCACCCGAGACGACGATCGCGTCGCAGCCGCCGTCGCCGAACGGCTCGGCCGACGGCGCTCGCTTCGAGTTCACAGCGAGCGAGGCTGCGTCGTTCGCCTGCAGCCTCGACAGCGCCGGGTTCAGCGCCTGCTCGTCGCCGACGTTCTTCACGGGGCTCGCCGCCGGCGACCACACCTTCCAGGTGCGCGCGACCGACCTGCCCGGGAACGTCGACGCGACGCCCGCGACGGTGACCTGGACGGTCGTCGACACGACGCCGCCCGAGACGACGATCGTCTCGGCGCCGGCCGGGAGCACGAGCGACCATTCCGCGACGTTCTCGTTTACGGCGAGCGAGGCCTCCAGCTTCGAGTGCTCGCTCGACGCTGCCGCCTGGTCGCTGTGTACGTCGCCGGCCGCCTTCGCGGGCCTCGCCGACGGCACGCACGCGTTCCAGGTGCGCGGAACCGACGCCGCCGGGAACGTCGACTCGACGCCGGCGACCGCGTCGTGGACGGTCTACTCGCCGCCGCCGAACGACATGTTCGCGGCGGCTCAGGCGATCGCCTCCTGGAGCGGGGGCGTCACCGGCACGACACGGTTCGCGACGAAGGAGCCGGGCGAGCCGAACCACAACGGCAGTCCCGGCGGCCATTCGGTCTGGTACGCGTGGACGGCGCCGGCTAACGGCAACGTCACGTTCTCGACGACGGGCTCGAGCTTCGCGACCGAGCTAGGCGTCTACACCGGCACAACGGTCTCGCAGCTCAGCCGCGTCGGCTCCGGCACGTCGGCCGTCCGCTTCAAGGCGAAGTCCGGGATCGTCTATCGAATCGCCGTCGACGGCGCATACGGCGCCTCGGGCGCGCTCGCGCTCTCCTGGCACCAGTAACACCTACGCGAGGGCTTCACGCACACGCGCGAGGGCGTCGGCCGCCGAGCCGGCGCCCTCGCGCACAACGCCCGGCTCGGGGCCTGTGAAGTCGATCACGGTCGACGGCGTCCCCGGCAGCTCCCCGCCGTCGACGACCGCGCCGGCCCCTTCCAGGATCTCCCGCGGGACCTCGTTCAGCGTGCGCGGGTCGGCTCCGCCGGCGCGGTTCGCGCTCGTCGCGGCCACTGCGCCGACGTGGGCGACGACGCTCCGCGCGGCCTCGGGCAGGTTGGGCACGCGCACGCCGATCGTGTCGCGGCGCGCGCCCGTCAGCCACGGATAACGGCGTGCGGGGTTCGGCAGGACGAGCGTGTACGGGCCGGGCAGGAGCGCGCGTGCGATCGTCGCGGCCCGACCGCGCAGCTCCGGCACGCACTCGAGCAGCATCTCCAGGTCGGAGGCGAGGAGCGCCGTCGGCTGCAGCGCGTCGCGGCCCTTCAGCTTGTAGAGGCTCTCGCAGGGCGCAGAGCTGTACGGCGAGGCGCAAAGGCCGTACACGGTGTCGGTCGGCAGGACGACCGGCCGCCCCGCGCGGAGCGCGGCGACGGGGTCTTGCAGCAGCGCCCCGTCGCTCAGCGCGCCCCCTCCACGACGCGGTCGACACTTGCGAGGTCGGCGGTGATCCTGACGTCGCCGTAGCCCGCCGCACGAAGCGCGTCGGCGACGGTCTCGGCCTGCCCGTCGCCGACCTCGAGCACGAGGAAGCGCGTCCGGGCGACGTCGGCGATGAGCTCGTGGAAGCCTGCGCCGAGGAGCGCGCCGGACGGCTCGTAGCCGAGCTCGGGCTGCAGGCCGGCGAGCGACTCGACGTACGGCGGGTTCGAGACGACGAGATCCCAGCCTTCCGCAGCGGTCTCGAGCCCACCCGTGCGCAACTCCACCGCGAGCCCGAGGTGCGCCGCATTCTCCCGCGCCAGGGCGAGCGCGCCCATGTCGACGTCGACGCCCGTCACCCGGACATCGGGCCGCTCGTCCTTGAGCGCCAGCGCAATCGCGCCCGAACCGACGCCGACGTCGAGCACGCGAGGCTCGGCCGTACCCTCGAGCAGCGCGAGCACCCGCTCGACGACGATCTCGGTCTCGGGACGCGGCACGAGCGCGCGCCGGTCGGTCTTGAGGATCAGCCGGCGGAAGCCCCACTCGCCCAGCACGTACGCGAGGGGCTCGCGTGCCTCGCGGCGCGCGAGCAGCGGCTCGATGCCCTCGACCGTCGCGTCGAGGTCGGCGTAGAGGCCGGTGCGCGACACGCCGAGGGCGTGCGCGACCAGCAACTCGGCGTCGACGCGGGGCGTCTCGAGCCCGGCGGCGGCGAGCCGCCGCTCGGCCTCCCGCAGCGCCTCCCGCACGGTCACTCGAGGTGACGGCGCCGTTCCTCGGAGGCGAGCGCCTCGGTGAAGCCGTCGAGCTCGCCCTGGAGGATCCGATCGAGCTGGTGCTGGGTGAGCTTGATCCGGTGGTCGGTGAGCCGGTTCTCCGGGAAGTTGTAGGTGCGGATCTTCTCGGCCCGCTCGCCGGTGCCGATCTGGGAGCGGCGCGTCTCGTCGAGCGCGGCTCGCTGCTTCTCGAGCTCCCGCTCGTACAGCCGCGCACGCAGGACGCGCATCGCCTTCTCCTTGTTCTGGAGCTGCGACTTCTCGTCCTGCATCGAGACGACGAGGCCGCTCGGCATGTGCGTGATGCGGACAGCCGAGTCGGTGGTGTTCACCGACTGGCCGCCCGGTCCGGTCGAGCGGTAGACGTCGATCTTGAGGTCGTTCGGGTCGATGCTCACCTCGACCTCCTCGGCCTCGGGCATCACCGCGACCGTGGCCGTCGAGGTGTGGATCCGACCCTGGCTCTCCGTCTCGGGGACACGCTGGACGCGGTGCGTCCCTCCCTCCCATTTGAAGACGGAGTAGGCGCCGTCGCCCTTGACCGCGAACGTGACCTCCTTGTAGCCGCCGCCGTCGCTCGGGCTCGAGCCAAGCTCTTCGATCTTGAAGCCGCGGCGCTCGGCGTAGCGCGCGAGCATCCGGTAGAGGTCGCCGGCCCAGAGCGCGGCCTCGTCGCCGCCGACGCCCTGCCGGATCTCGAGGATCACGTCCTTGCGGTCGGCCGGATCGGTCTGGACCATGGCGAGGCGCAGCTCCTCCTCGAGCCTCGCCGTCCGCAGCTCGAGCTCGCCGACCAGCTCCAGCAGATCGGGGTCCTCGCGTGCCGCGACGAGGTCGTCCTGCGCGAGCTTCCATTCCTGGGCGAGCCGGTGCGGAGCCTCGAGCTCCTTCAGCCTGCGCCCGACGTCCGCGGCCTCGTGATGGTCGTCGTAGACCGAGGGATCGGACATGCGGTCCTGCAGCTCCCGGTAGGAGCGCTCGATGTCCTCGACCAGGCTGTCGAACGTCGTAGCCATGCCGGGGCCAAGGGTACCGCCCGGCTCCTACGAGACTGTGGTGTGGCCGGTAACGTTGCCCGGTTCCTGGGTCGCGAGCACCAAGCCAGAGGCCGTCATCGTCCGCGCGTAAGGCTTTACGCCTTGCCAAGGACGAGGGCGGACTCTGGCGCCGCGTGATCGCGGGCCAGGGACCATGGCCACGTTGCCGGTTACACCACTAGCTGCGCGTCGAGGCTGATCTCCGGGACGGCGGCAAGCGCCTTCGAGACCGGACAGTTCTCCTTGGCGCTCGCGGCCGCCTGCTTGAAGCCGTCGGCGTCGATCCCGGGTACGCGGCCTTCGACCGTGAGCGCGATCTTCGTGATGCCCTCGCCCGGCTGGAAGGTGACGGTCGCGCCGCTGCGGAGCTCTTCGGGCGCGTGACCATCCTGCGCGAGGGCATGGGAGAGCGCCATCGAGAAGCAGGCTGCGTGCGCCGCGGCGATCAGCTCCTCCGGGCTCGTGCTGCCCCCGGTGTCGTCGGTCGAGCGCGCCGGCCAGCTCACCGGCTGCTCGCCGATCGCCCCGCTCGTCGTCGAGCGGATCGTGCCGCTCCCGTCCATCAGGCTCCCGTTCCAGGTCACTTCGGCGCGCCGCTCGGTCGCCATGCGTCCCCCCTTCTCGTCGCTGACCCGCGAAGCCTATGTACCAGGCCCTGGGCTTCGCCTTAGGCCATGACTTCGACACGCTGCGCGTCGGCGGAGCGACCTTCTTCGCGCGCGAGCACCTCGCGGAGCGCGCGGATCGAGACCTCGAGCTGGTCGAGTGTCGGCTCGCGCGTCGTGAGGCGCTGAAGCCAGAGGCCGGGCGCCAGGATCGTCATCAACACGCGGCTGTGCTGGTGCTTGCCTGCGAAGCGGATCAGCTCGTAGGCGATCCCGGCGATGAACGGCAGGAGCAGCACCCGCGTCGCGATCAGCCAGTACCACGCGGGCCGGCCGAAGAAGGCGAACACGAACACCGCGAGCACCATCACCCAGAGCAGGAAGGCCGTGCCGCAGCGCGGGTGGATGAGGGATTGGCGCTGCACGATCTCCGGCTCGAGCTCCTCGCCGGCCTCGTAGGCATTGATCGCCTTGTGCTCGGCGGCGTGGTACTGGAACACGCGCCGCAGGTCGGGCAGGAGCGAGATCAGCGAGAGGTAGACGACGAAGATCGTGACGCGGATCAGCCCCTCGACGATCACGAACCAACCGGTGCTCTTGATCGGCAGCCAGTTCGTGATCAGCGCCGGGGTGACCTTGAAGAGCATGAGCGCGAAGCCGATCGCGATCGCGAACGCGAAGATCAGGGCACCGCGGGAGAGCTCGGTCTCGACTTCCTCCCCCTCCGCGTCCTTGTCCTGGGCCGCGTAGTTCGCGGAGATCGCGAGGGCGCGGAAGCCGATCGTCAGCGACTCGCCGAGCGCCATCACGCCGCGCAGGACGGGCAGCCGCAGCACGCGATGGCGCGCCATGGCGGAGTCGATCGGCCGGGAGACCTGGGCGATGATTCCGCTCGGGGTCCGGACGGCGACAGCCCAGTTACCGGGGCCACGCATCATCACGCCCTCGAGGACGGCCTGTCCGCCGACGGTCGCCACGGACGTTCGCTAGCTGCCGCGCTTCGCGCGCTCGGCGCGCTCGAGCCGGCGCTGGAAGCGCTCCACCCGGCCGCCCGTGTCGAGGAGCTTCTGCTTGCCCGTGTAGAACGGGTGGCACTGCGAGCAGATCTCGACGTGTAGCTCGGGCTTCGTGGAGCGGGTCTGGAACGTGTTCCCGCAGGAGCACGTCACCGTCGCCAGCACGTAGTCGGGATGGATGTCGGCCTTCATCGCTCAAGCAGGGTAGCAGCGGCCTGGCGGGGATCGATGTTGCCGCCGGAGACCACGGCGACGACCGTCTGGCCCGGCTCGGCGGCCACCTTGCCGGAGAGGAGCGCGGCGGTCGAGGCCGCGGCGCCGAGCTCGCACGCCAGCTTCATCCTCGCGTAGAGCCAGCGGAAGGCCTCGACGAGGTCGTCCTCGGTCACGAGCACCGACTCGACGCCGAGCTCGGTGCAGACCGCGACGCAGCGCTCGCCTGCGAAGGGCGCGCTGAGCGCGTCGGCGGCGCTGCGGGGCGTCACGGGGACCGACCTCCCAGCGCGGAGTCCTTCGTGCAGTGCCGGGGACAGCTCCGGCTCGACCGCGACCACACGCGCGCCGGGGCGCCGTGCCTTGACGGATGCGGCGATGCCGGTCACGAGGCCGCCGCCGCCGACCGGCACGAGGACGAGATCCGCGTCGGGCGCGTCCTCGAGGATCTCGAGCCCGACGGTCCCCTGGCCGGCGATCACCTCGAGATCGTCGAACGGGTGGACGAGCGAGCGTCCCGTCTCGGCGCGCAGCTCGTCGAGCCGCTCGAAGGCCTCCGCCGGTCCTGTGGCCGAATCGTCCACCGTCGCCCCGTAGCCCCGTGTCGCCGCCATCTTCAGGGCGTCGGCGCCCTGCCAGGTGACGACGAGCGCGTCGAGCCCTGCGGCGTGGGCCGCCCACGCGACCGCCTGCGCATGGTTGCCGGCCGAGATCGTGATCACGCCGCGCCGCTTCTCCTCGTCGGAGAGCGACGCGACCCTGGTCAGGGCGCCCCGCACCTTGAACGAGCCGGTGCGCTGGAACAGCTCCGCCTTGAAGCGGGCGTCGACGCCGAGCTGCTCGGAGAGCGTGCCCGAGCGGAGCAGCGGCGTCCGGTGTACGCGCCCGGCGATCGTGCGCGCGGCACGCTCGACGTCGTCGAGGGTCGGCACTCGCCGAGACTATGCGGCGGGCGCGGGCTCGCGCGCGGGCACCGCGAGGCGCACGGCGAAGGTCGTGAGGCGGCCCGGCGCGCTCGTCACCTCGACGGTGCCGCCCATCGCCTCCGTGAGCTCCTTCACGATCGCGAGACCGAGGCCGGTGCCGACGGAGCGCTCCCGGCCGTACCGCTCGTGCAGGTAGAAGCGCTCGAATGCGTGCTCTCGCTCCTCGGGCTGCAGTCCCGGCCCCGTGTCCTCGACGCGCAGCAGCCCGGGCAGCGCGACCACGCGGACCTCGCCGCCGCGCGGCGTCAGCCTCAGGGCGTTCTCGAGCAGGTTCGAGACGACCTGGAGCACCCGGTCGGCGTCGGCAAAGGCGGGAGCGGACCCGTCGGAGACGGCTGTGAGCGCGACGCCGAAGGCGTCGGCCTGTTGCTCGTAGCGGCGGACGGCGTCGTCGGCGACCTCGGCGAGGTCGATCTCGGCGTTGTGCACGCTGAAGTCGGTCCGGTTCATGCGCGCGAGGTCGAGCAGGTCGCGCACCAGCCGCTCGAGCCGTGCCGCCTCCACCGCCACGGTCGCAGCAGCCTCGCGCGGCTCGACCGCGCCGTCCTGGAGCGCCTCCGCGTAGCCGCGGATCGCGGTCAGCGGCGTCTTCAGCTCGTGGCTGACCGAGAGCAGGAACGCGCGCTCGGACTCGCGCGCCCGCGCGAGCTGCTCGGCGAGGTCGTTGAACGCCCTCGCGAGCGTCGCCAGCTCGGTCGCGCCCTCGACCGGCACGGGCTCGGGTCGGGTCCCGCGCGCGAGGCTGCGGCTGGCCTGTGCGACGCGGTGCACGGGACGCGCGATGCGCCGCGCCAGCAGGAACGCGGCCGCGGCTGCGAGCGCGGCGCCGGCGAGCGCCGCGATCAGCAGGCCCTCGACGAACGGCACCCAGCTCGACGTCGTCACGCTCTTCGGACGCAGCAGCACGAACGTCTTGCCGCCGACCCGCTGCGCCGCGAAGAAGTAGTCGCGACCGCGGAGGCTCACCGAGCCCTGGGCCGGCTTCCCGCGTGCGAGCTCGTCCCGCGCGGACTGCGGCAGCGGCCTCCCATCGAGCCGGTACGTCTCGTGCTGCTCCGCGAAGATCGGCCGAACCGGCCTGAGGTCGGTGAACGGCGAGAGCGCGGCCCGCTCCCGCGCGGCGATCAACGAGGCCTGGTGGGCGACGTCCTGGAGCGTCGCATGGTCGACGGCCCGGCGTGTCAGGAGCAGGCCGAGCCCGAGCGTCAGTCCGACACAGAGCACCACGATCAGCCCGATCGCCTGGAAGAGCCGGGTCCGGAGGCTTCTCAAGCCGCCGCGAGCTTGTACCCGGCCCCGCGGACGGTGCGGATCGTGTCCGGGTCGCCGAGCTTCCGCCGCAGCTGGGCGACGTGCACGTCGACGGTGCGGGTTCCGCCGGGATAGGTCATTCCCCACACGAGGTCGAGCAGCTTCTCGCGCGAGAGCACGATGCCGGGATGCTCGAGAAAGCACGCGAGCAGGTCGAACTCCTTGCTCGTCAGCTCGACCGGCGCTCCGGAGACGGTGACGTCGCGCGAGTCGCGGCGCAGCACGACCTCGCGGGCCGCGAGCACCTCGTCCTCCGAGCTCCGCTCGGCGCGGCGCAGGATCGCCTTGATGCGCGCCGCCAGCTCGCGTGGCGAGAACGGCTTGGGAACGTAGTCGTCCGCCCCGAGCTCGAGGCCGGCGACCCGGTCGGGCTCCTCGTCGCGTGCGGTGAGCATCACGATCGGCACCTTCGAGTACGCCCGCAACCGGCGGCAGACCTCGAAGCCGTCGATGCCCGGGAGCCCGATGTCGAGCACGACGAGCCGCACGGGATGCCGCCGCAGCTCGGCGACGGCCTCCTCGCCCGTGCGCAGCCAGACCACGCGCCAGCCGTCCTGTTGCTCGAGGTACGCCTTGACGAGCCGGCCGATCGCGTCGTCGTCCTCCACGAGGAGGAGGACGCCCCCCGTTGCCGTCGCGGTCATACCGGGTATTTCACCTGCCGAGACCCTCGACCTGCACGATCTCGGCCGGAAGGTTCGCCCGGTGGTAGACGACGACGCGCTGCCGGCGATGAAGCTGCGCGACGCTGCCGAAGGTGACCGGCACCACCCGCGCCCTCGGGTCCACCTGCACCGTGGCGAGCGTGCCGTCCCGCTCGCGCAGCGTGAACGTCGTGCCCGAGATCGAGGTGATCACGCCGCGGTCGATGCGCCAATCCTGGATCGAGCCGTCGGCGGCCTTGAGCACCACCTCGGCGCGGACCATGCGGTTGCCGAAGAACTCGTTGACCAGCGTCTGCGGGATCGCGAACCCGCCTTGCGCGAGCCAGAAGAAGACGTTGACCGCCAGCAGCGCGGCTGCCAGGAGCATGAAGCGGCGCCGGTTCACCGGCACATCTTGGTCTGCCGCGTCTCGATCCGCGTAAGGGCTCTGTAAAACGGGGTCTGGCCCCACCTGTGCTGCGCCGAAGCCCGTGCTTCGCGCGGGGCCAGAACCCTGGTTCTTCGCCGCACCGAGGCCGGCGCCGCCTCGAGGCACAAAGAACCAGGGGTCTGGCCCTTGGTTTTGGGGTTTGACGCGGCTCGGGCTACGGGCCGGATCCCGCGTCTACGACTTGTCGGCGGGCTCACGGTCGCCGATGTGGTTGGCGGCCGTGGCCTCGACCTGGGCGAGCGTCGAGCCGCGCGGGGCACGGATCCGGACGACGATCCGGTCGCCGACGACGAGCTTCGAGGCGTCGATCACCGTCGGCACCTTGCCCTGCCAGAGCAGGAAGATCGTCTCGCCGCCGAAGGTGAAGGACTGGTCGGTGCTCTGACCGATCAGCAGGCGCAATGCGAGACGGTTGCCCGCGGTGACGTGCACGGCGACGCTCGTCGGGGAGACCGAGGCGAGCCTGCCACGGAACAGGTACAGGGGCTGCGTGGGCCGGAAGAGCTCCGTGCCGTGGTCGCCGACGATGCCGGCCTGGTGCTGCTCGATCTCCTCGAGCGACGCGTGGCGCGCAGCACGCACGTTCACCCGGACCCAGTCGCCCGTCGCGAGATCGCCCGGCTGGACGACCGTCGGGATGCCGTTCGCCCAGTGCAGGAACTCCGTTTTCGGCCCGTAGGCGTACGTCTGCGTGACCGGGTGACCGAGCATCGCCCGCAGCGCGGGCCTGTTGCCGCCCTCGACGTTGATCGACACGCCGCCGTTCGACGGCGTCGAAGCCAGCCGGCCGAGGAACGAGTAACGGATGTTCGCGGGGCCGGTGTCGGCGAACGCGGCGCCGGCCGCGACGAGCGCCGCCAGAGCAGCGAGGATGAGGAGCTTGATGCGCATCGGTGACCTCCGGGTGGGAGAGCTGATGCAGCGGACCATGTCGTCACGCCGTCAGGCGGCTGTACGGGTCGCGTAAAACGGACGTAAGTCCTACGTGAGCGTGTACTCGGGCCCCGAGCCGCCCTCGGGCGGCGTCAGGCGGCCGCCCTTCGCAGTGATCGCGCCGCACTGGACGCAGTTCGAGGGTGCGAGCTCGACGGTGACCGTGCCGTCGCCGCCGTCTGCACCGACCTCGTATACCTGGGCCGGGCACATCCGTGCCCACAGCTCGGCGACCTCGCGCGGCACCCGCCGCTCGACGCGGATGTGGTTCGGCTGGTCGTCGCGCGTCTTGTTCCCCGACAGGAAGACCGACGACAGCTTGTCGAACGTGAGCGTGCCGTCCGGCGCCGGGTAGCTCGCGGCGCGGTCCGTCTTCAACAACGGCTGCTCCGCGTCCGGCTCGGCGCGCAGCTTGCCGAGATCGAGCCGTCCCTTCGAGACCGTCATCGCGCTGGCGAGCGCGCCCCCGACGAAGAACCCACGGCCGAAGACCTGGCGCAGGTCGCGCACCTCGTGCAGGTCGCTCCAGATGAAGCTCTGCCGCACGGCGTCGTCGTAGGACGAGAGCGCCGTCGCGGGAGTCGCGCCGCGACGGAGCGCCGCGAACGCCGACTCGGCGGCGAGCCGGCCCGACTCGATCGCGTAGTGGACGCCTTTCAGCGTCGGGATGTTCACCATGCCGACGCCGTCGCCGCACATGAGCAGGCCGGGCGCGTGCAGCCGGGCCGGCAGCGAGTGGAAGCCACCGCTCGGGATCGTCTTCGCGCCCCAGGCGACGCGCTCGCCGCCCTCGAGCAGCCGACGGAGCTTCGGGTGCGTCTTCAGCTCCTGGAGCAGGTCGTGTGCCGAGAGCTCGGCGTCGCGGTAGTCGAGGCCGACGACCATCCCGATCGTCAGCATGTCGTCGCCCATCGGGTAGACGAACGAGCCGCCGAACTCGCGGTAGCGCGCAGCGGTGCGCAGCGGCCAGCCCATCGTGTGGATGACGCGGTCGAGGGGCCTTGCGACCTTCCAGACCTCCTTCACGCCGAGCTCCCACACCTGCGGCTCGTCGGCGCGCAGCCCGAAGTGGTCGAGCGCGACGCCCGTGAGGTGTCCCTGCGTGCCTTCGGCGAGCACGGTCACCTTCGCGACGAGGTCGGAGCCGGGCTCGAAGTTGCCGAGCTCCTCGCCTTTGCGGCCGCGCCCCTTGTCGCCGGTGCGCGCGCCGACGACGCGCCCGTGCGAGACGAGCAGCTTCTCGGCCGCGGTCTCCGGCAGGATCGTCGCGCCGCCCTCCTCCGCGCGCTCGGCGAGCCAGCGGCCGAGCCGCGAGACCGAGAAGACGTAGTTGCCGTGGTTGCGCATCGTCGGCGGCGGCGGGATGCGGAGCGCAGCGCGCCGCGTCAGCACGTACACCGACTCGGCGTGCACGGGCCCGTAGCTCGGCAGGTCCTCGATCCGGTAGCGGTCGCCGAAAAGTCGCCGTAGTGCGCGCGGGTTGACCACGGCGCCCGAGAGCAGGTGCGAGCCGGGCTGCTTGCCCTTCTCGAGCACGGCGACGGGCACCTCGCCGAGCCGCTCGGCGCCGTCCGGGTGCTCTTCGAGCAGCTGGCCGAGCCGGATCGCGCACGCGAGACCGGCGGGGCCGGCGCCCACGATCAAGACGCCGACCTCGATCCGCTCGTCGACCGGGTCCGTCGGCTCGCCGACGAACTCGCGCGCCCTGAACGGGGGCGGATAGGCGGCGGGACGGACGGTCATCCGCGGCGCTGCTGGAGCAGCTCGGTGAGCTTCGGGACGATCTCGTGCACGTCGCCGACGACGCCGAGGTCGCTGAACTCGAAGATCGGCGCGTTCGCGTCCTTGTTGATGGCGACGATCACGTTCGAGCTCTGCATCCCGACCTTGTGCTGGATCGCGCCCGAGATCCCGAGCGCGACGTAGAGCTTCGGCGACACGGTCTTGCCGGTCTGCCCGATCTGCGCCGCGTAGGGGTACCAGCCGGCGTCCACGACGGCGCGCGTCGCTCCGACCGCACCGCCGAGCGCCCGGGCGAGCTCTTCGGCCAGCGTGAAGTTCTCCGGCGCGCCAAGGCCGCGGCCGCCCGCGACGATGATGTCGGCGTCCTCGATCGACGGGCCGCTTGCCTCCTCGAGCTGCTGGTCGACGACGCGGGCGCCGCGCGAGTGCTCCTCCAGCTCGACGACGACCTCCTCGACCTGCGGCTCGCCGCCGCCGCCTGCGGTCGCGTCGAAGGAGCCGGCGCGGAAGAGGGCGAGGCGCGGCTCCGAGCGCCAGCCCACGTCGACGTGGACGGAGTCCTGCAACGCGGGCCGCTTGCCGACGAGCGTCCCGTCCTGCAGCGAGACGTCGACGAGGTCCCAGTTGAGCCCGGCGTCGAGCCGCGCCGCGAGCCCGGCCGCGACGTCGGCGGCGAGCACCGAGTTCGCGAAGAGAACGGTGTCGTAGCCGCCGTCGCGAACGATCCGGGCGAGCACGTCGACGCGCGCCTGCGGCAGCGGCGGCTCGAGCGCGTCGTCCTCGGCGACGTGGACCCTCGTTGCGCCGAACTTGCCGGCCTCGGACGCGAGGGCGCGCACGCCGCCGCCGACGAGCGCCGCGGCGACCTCGGAGTCGCCCAGGGTTGCCGCCTTCGAGAGCACCCCGAGCGAGCCCTTCTGGAGCTCGTTTCCGTGATGCTCCAGGAACACGAGGATGCTCATATGAGCCGCTTCTCGGCGAGAAAGTCGACGATCGCCTGCGCGGCGTTCCCGTCGCCGTCGATCTTGCGCGAGTCGCCGCGCGGCGGGGGGCTGCCGAGCGCGAGCACCTCGGTCTTCGAGCCGGCCTCGCCTGCGGCCGAGGCGTCGAGCCCGAGCTCATGGAGCGACAGCGTCTCGGACGGCTTCTTCTTGGCGCCCATGATCCCCTTGAGCGATGGGTAGCGCGGCTCGTTGATCGCGTCGCTCACCGCGACGACCGCCGGCAGCGGCGCCTCGATCACGTCGTAGCCGAACTCCGTCTGGCGCTTGACGCGCACCGAGCCGTCCACGAGCGAGAGCTCCATCGCCTGTGAGACGACGGGCCGGCGCAGCCGCTCGGCCACGGCGGCCCAGAGCACGGCGCCGTCGGCGTCACTGGCCTGCTGGCCGAAGAGGACGAGGTCGGGGCTCTCGCGCTCGAGCGCCTTCGCGAGCACCGAGCTGGTGGCGACGAGATCCGAGCCCGCCGCAGCGTCGTCGCTGATCAGTACGGCCCGGTCGGCGCCCATCGCGAGCGCCTTGCGCAGTGAGTCGGCCGCCCGTGCCGGCCCCATCGAGACGACGACGACCTCCGTGTCCGAGTCAGCCTTCAGCCGCAGCGCCTCCTCGACCGCGTTCGCGTCGAAGTGGTTGAGCGCCCCCTCGGCCGAGCGGTCGAGCCGCTTCGAGCCGGGCTCGATCCGCGCCGTGCCCTCGGGCACGTGCTTCACGCAGACGGCGATCTTCATTGCGGGCGCGATCCTATCCGCGGCCCGCGGTCGCGCGACGCACCTAGGCGCTACATGCGGTGACGCAAGGCGAGTACGTCTGCCACGAAGGCCTTGCTCACCTTGTACGGCCCCCGCGCCTTCACCGAGCGCTCGCCCTGGTACCAGCCCGAGAGCGCGAGACGCTCGTTGCCGCCGAACGCGTCGAGCAGGTGGCGGAGGTACGCCACTCCCACGCGGACGTTGCCGTCGGCGTCGTGCTGCACCTTTTGCCTGATCAGGACGCCCTCCACGTACTGCCACGTCGAGGGGAGGAGCTGCATCACGCCCTGGGCGCCGACCGGCGAGATGACGTCGTTCTGGTAGCCGGACTCCATCCAGGCGAGCGCGCGGGCCAGGCTCGGATCGACGCCGTAGTGGGCCGCCCACCTGTCGAGCGACGCGCGTACCGCCGACGCGTTGCTCGCCGACACGGCCGTCGGCGCCGGGCGGACGGCGGCCGGCAGCCGCAGCGTCGTCCCGATCAGCAGCGGCCGCGAGGGGTCGAGCCCGTTGAGCTTGGCGAGCTTCGGCATCGAGATACCCGCCCGCTTCGCGATCGCGCTGAGCGAGTCGCCCGGCTTCACGACGTAGCGGGCCGACGTCGTCGTCGTACGGTACGCCACGCGCACCGGCACGTGGGTCTGGAGGCCGAGTGCGGCAAACGTGGCCGGCCCTGCGACCCCGTCCGGCGTCAGATGGAGCGCGCGCTGGTAATGGCGAACGCCCAGCACCGTCGGGCCGTCCATGTACGCGTTGACCGGAACGCGGACGCCGTGCCGGTTGAGGAGGAACTGGAGCACGGCGACGTCCCAGCCGAAGCTGCCGCGGGACAGCGTCCGAGAGCCGAAGAGCGGCGTCCCGAGCGGACCGAGCGCGCGCCGCGTGCGTAGGTCGGCGATGCCCGTCGCCGGCAGCCGGTGACTGGTCTGGAATGCCCGCACGGCGGCCACCGTGTGAGGTCCGACCAGCGCGTCGATGGGGCCGAGATAGAGGCCCTGCGCACGGAGCGCGACCTGGAGGCCCGCGTGCTGAGGGTTCAGCGCGCCCGCGGGCGCGGCCGTCGCCAGCCCCGCCGCGAGCACTCCCGCCAGTACCAACCGCAGCCGCATTGAGCTTCCCAATTTGTGCGCGGGCCGAGTTTTTCCTTCTCCGTGTCCGCAAAGCCGTGTAGGGTGCCTCCCTTCGAGCGCGAACCGGAGCTTGATGAGGCGCCACCGGACGACAGCCCGAGGGGTTCTTCTCCTCTCTGCGGTACTTCTCGGCCTCGCCGGGACGGTGTCGGCTGCGCCGCCGAAACCCGGTGCGGTGCCGGCGCTGATCTTTCCGGTCGCAGCTGCGACGACCTACCAGGACGACTTCGGACAGGCGCGTGCCGGGGGGCCACATCAGGGCAACGATCTCCTCGCCGCGCGGAAGGCGCCCGCCGTCGCCGCCGAGAGCGGCACGGTCCAGTTCTGGACGACGTCCGCGACGGCCGGCTGCATGCTCTATCTGCACGGCGACAGCGGCACGACCTACCTGTACATCCACCTGAACAACGACCTCACCGCGCGCAACGACAACCGCGGCAAGTGCGTCCCAGGGGTCGCCTACGCGCGCGGCCTGAAGAACGGCACCCGGGTGAAGGCCGGTCAGCTCGTCGGCTACGTCGGCGACTCGGGCGACGCCGACGGCATCCATCCGCACCTCCACTTCGAGGTGCACCCGGGCGGCGGCGCCGCCGTCGACCCGTACTCCTACCTGCAGGCGGCGCAGCACCTGCTCTTCTACGCGAAGGTCGGGACGCCGTTCGCACTCGCGCTCAGCGGGACGGTCGTCGCCGCCACCGAGACGACGCTGAAGCTCCAGGTGTCGCTGCTGCAGGCGTTTCCGATGAGCGTCACGCTGAAGACCCTCGCCCAGCCGCTGACGCTGACGGTGCCTGCCACCGCCGTCGTGCAGCAGAAGAGCGCGACCCCGCCGGCGCGGCTGCTCGCTGCCTACGCGGGGGAGCCGGTCCTCGCGTGGACGCAGCCCGCGCCCGCCACGCTGAAGGCCCAGCTCGGCGCCGACGGCGCGCTCACGGCCGCGCTCGTCCAGCTCGGGTAGAGCCCGGGCCCTTCGCTACCTGCCGGCGAAGTTCGGCTCGCGCTTCTCGACGAAGGCCGTCAGGCCTTCCTTCGCGTCCTCGCTCGCGAAGAGCTCGCCGAACTCGGCAGCCTCGGTGCCGAGCCCGCCCGCGTGGTCGACCCCGAGCGCGAGATTGCACAGCCGCTTCGCGAGCGACAGCGCGACCGGGCTCTTCGCCGCCAGTGCGCGGGCCGTCTCCAGCGCGCGCTCGAGCACCGG
>WNGE01012539.1_pt1 | contig 16168 bp, 13 predicted proteins | sample 5400651 | NCBI WGS metagenome assembly WNGE01 (sample SAMN13153370, study PRJNA577476) | soil metagenome | isolation source: 60 cm soil or saprolite under grassland replicate 2 | place: USA:California | collected 2016-06-15 | reverse complement strand
TTCGTGTTCAGGAGCTTGATGGGGTCGGCAGCATACCCCGAGTCCACGATCGGCCGGTCGGTGACGTCGGACTTGAAGTACGCCTCGGCGTTAGAGCGCATGCGGTTCACGAGGACGCTGTCCCCATCCAGCGCCGCCCCTATCACGCCGTCGAAGTAGGTGGCGAAGCCTTCGGAGAGCCAGATATCAGGCCAGTCGCGCTCCGTGACCGCGTCGCCGAACCATTGATGCGCGGTCTCATGCCGCACGACCCCCTCGCCCATTTTCCGCTCGACGTACGGTTTCTCGGCGTAGAAAATGGCGCTCGAATTCTCCATGCCGCCGAATTTCGTGGACGACTGCACGTGCGCGAGCTTCTCGTAGGGGAAGGGCGCCGATCAGCCGCTGCATTACTTCGACGATCTCGGTCGCCCGGCGGAACGGAACAGAGTCGGCGAACGCCGAATCCTCGGCGTAGGTCCAGACTTCGATCGGGATCGTATCGCCGTCGTTGATCACCGGACGGTGCTTCGAGACCGTGAACTCGCCGCCGCCGATGACCATGGTATACGCGGGGATCGGGTGCGCTTCGATCCACCCACGCACATCCCGCGGCGCCGATGCCGGCGCCCCGTTCGCGATCACGCGCCACGTGCTTGGCGCTTCAATGGAGAAGACCGCTGTCGCCTTGTCGCTCGGATGATCGACAACGGGTAGCCAGAAGCGCGCCCGCTCCGGCCAGTTATCGGCGAACGCGACGCGCCGCCCACGTGCATTGAGTCCTATGATCAGCCCGTCCTGCGGGGAGCCGTGGTACCAAATGACGACGTTGAGCCCGAGTGCATAAGTCGCCTGCACAGGAATGCGCAGCATGCGACCGTCGTATGTAAATCGCCTGCTTGGCTCATGGGGCGCCCCAAGTAGCAGCACCGAATCAACGGTCATCCCAACGAGGTCGAGCGTGAGCACGCTGTCTGCAGGGACGCCCCGCTCGAAATACAGGCTTGTGTGGCCGCGGATCGCGCTCCCCGAGTCGGGGATCGTAATGGAGAACAAGTAGTCCTTCACATCGATTCCGACGCGCTGCGCCACCGCCGGTGCGGACAGGAACAACGCCGCGACCAGGCTACCGACCGTTCGCATACACTCCATCCAACGCCGTTTCGCCTTTGGGCATCTTCTCGCGACTCGCCAGCGCGTCCGCGGCCGCGCGCTCCACCTGTTCCGTGATCTCGAGCTCCAGTTCTCCGAGAGTCTTCGTCGTGACGCCCTCTTCCTTCAAGTACTCCTCATAGAGCCCGATGGGATCGCGCTTGCCCCAACTCTTGAACAGCTCGGCCGGAAACGTTTCCCGCGCCTCGCGCTCGTCATGCGTCGCGTGCCCACCCATGCGGAACGTTTCGGCGATCAAGAGCGCGGGGCCGTTGCCCTTACGACACCGCTCGGCCGCGATGCGTGTGGCCGCGTAGGCATCCAGCACATTGTTGCCGTCGAACGTGGCCCCCCAGACGCCGTAGCTCGCCGGCCAATCCTTGAAATCAGCCGGGAGATGGTGCTGCTGGAGCCGTGTACCGAGTGCGACTTGATTGTTTTCGATGATGAAGATGGCCGGGACGTGCTGCACGGCGGCAAAGTTGGTGCCTTCGTGTGCCGCGGCCGTGTTGACCGATCCATCGCCCACCCAGGTGAGCGCCACGCGCGGCTCGCGCTTGATCTTGAACGTCAACGCGATGCCGCTGATCACCGGTACCATATCGCCGACATGCGAAATCGGCTGCAGCACCCCGTGCCGGAACGACCCGACGTGAAGGTCGCGGCCGCCGCTTGGCGAGTCCGCCGTGGCGAGATAGGCACGCAGCATGTCGGCGAGCGACATGCCCATCTCGCAGCACGCCGCGGCGTTGCGGATCATCGGCGCGACGATGTCTGTGCCGCGCTCGAGTGCGTGCACGGGCCCGACGGTCGTCGCTTCTTCACCGGTCCCGAGCCATGCCTTGGAGATGACGCCGGTGCGCACCCAGCGCTTCAGCTCGATGTCGTGCAGGCGGGCGCGCAGCAGGCCGCGGTACAACTGGAGCTTGGCGTCAGGAGTCAGGGCTGATACGATCGACGCGCGCTCGGGATCACTTTCGATGTTGGCTCGGAATGCCCGGATCAGCGCGGGATCAGGCTTCCAGTCGACGTACTCCGGTGGGTCGAAGGCGGGGAACCGCTTCACGTCACGAAAACTTTTCCTTGAGCTTGCCGAACAATCCGGCCGACGGTGCCCCTGCGCCGGTGAGCGCCTCGGCAAATTCGATCGCCGTCGCGAACCGGTCGTCCGGATTCGTCTGCAGCGCCTTCGTCAGCGCCTTCTCGACGGCGTCCGGCACATCGGAGCGGAGCGAGCGAATCGGCACCGGCTGGCTCCGGAGCCGCGCGATCATCATCTCCTGCGCGTTCCGGCCCTGGAACGGCAGCTTGCCGGTGAACATCTCGAACGCCACGATGCCGAGCGCGTAGATGTCGCTGCGCGCGTCGAGCGGCTTGCCGCGGATCTGCTCGGGGCTCATGAACTCGGGCGTGCCGAGGATGATGCCCGTCGCCGTCAGCTTGGCGATGGCGGGGTCGGCGCGCCGCTCCTTGGCCAACCCGAAGTCCATGACGACGGCGCGTTCGGCGTCGCCGTTGTCGTCCGGCACCAGCATGACGTTTTCGGGCTTGAGATCGCGATGGATGATCTGCAGCTCGTGCGCGTGATGCAGGCCGGCACACATTTGCTTGAGCAGCGTCACGCCGAATGCAATCTCCATCGGGCCGCCGCGCACTTCGCGATCGGACAGCAGCTCGCCCTTGAGGAAGGGCATCACCAGATAGATGAGCCCGTCCTCGGATTCACCGAGCCGCAGGATGCGGCAGACGTTGGGATGATCGAGGCGCATCGCGAGCCCCGCCTCGCGGCGCAGGCGCTCGACCGAGCTCTTGTCGGACGCGAGGCGCGGCGACAGCACCTTGATCGCGACAGTCTCGCCCGACGAGATCTCCTTGGCGAGATAGACATACGACATCCCGCCCTCGCCCAGCTTCTTCATGACCTGATAGCGGGCGTCGAGGATCTGATTCGAGAGACTGGAAGCGCGGTCCAGGCCGGCCTTGCCGGGAGGCAGCGGCGTGCGCACGCCGGTCCCGCTCCCTGATGACGGCGGCGCCGGTTTCTTGGCCTGGATCTCCACGAGCATGCTGCCGTCTTTGGGACAGAAGCGTGCCCCGGTATCCGTGTACACGGATCCGCACTTGGGGCAGCGCCGCTCGCTCATTGCCGCACCAAGTTGCGCCCTTCGTTCTTGGCGCGATAGAGGGCCTGATCGGCGAGCGACACAAAGCTGTCGGCGCTGTGCACGCGATCGTCGGGGAACGACGCGAGACCGATGCTGATCGTCACGCGCACGGGATCGTCACCGGGATCCGCAAAGTCGCGGTTCTGCACGCGCGAGCGGACGCGCTCGGCAAAGATGGCCGCGCCCTGCGTCGTCGTTTCGGGCATGACGACGACGAACTCCTCGCCCCCGTAGCGCGCCACGAGATCGACGGACCGCGCTTCGCGGCGCAGCAGGTCGCCGACCTGGCGCAGCACCGAATCGCCGGCGATGTGGCCGCGCGTGTCGTTGATCGACTTGAAACGGTCGAGGTCGGCCAGCATGACGGTGAGCGCCAGGTTGTAGCGGCGGGCGCGGTCGAGCTCCTGCGCCAGCGCCTCGGCCAGCGCGCGGCGATTCATACAGCCCGTGAGCGCATCGGTCGACGCGAGCTTTTCGAGCCGCTGCTTGTCCGACACGGCGCTCTCGAAGTCGTATGCCTTTTCGATCGCCGACACGGCGGTCTTGATGACCGTTTCCGCGAATTGCGCGTCGGCGCGCGTGAGCGGCGGATCGTCTCCCGTCGTCCGCAGAAAGAAGACGCCGATCTGCTGCTCCTTCATCCAGAACGGCAGCGCCACCGCCGAGCGCGTTGGGACCTTGATCTCTTCGCGCTCCCAGCGGCGGCGCTCGTCCTCATAGAGCGGATCGGTCGACACGTCCTCCACCAGCACCAGCCGGCCCGTCGAGACGGCTTTGCGGATCTCCGGATAGCGGGCGAGCTCGATCTGGAGATTGCGCAGCATCGGGTTCTCGTACGCCGCGACGACGATGCCCTGCTGGTCGCCCGGTTTGGCGAGGACCATCGAGCACTTCGAGATGTTGAGCGCGCGGGCCACGCGCCGGGCGAGGATGTGGTACATCTCGTCCGGCTTGAGGGAGTCGGTGACCTCGTGGAGGATGTCGACCATCGCCGCGCGGCTGCGGGCTTCCTCCCGGGCCTGGGCGAGGGCGCGGCCCACGCGGATGTGCGCTTCGACGCGCGCGAGGAGCTCGCGCACCCGGAACGGCTTGGAGATGAAGTCGGCGGCGCCGAGTCCCAGCGCGCGCACCGTCGCCTCCTCGGGCGGCATGGACGACACCATCAGCACCGGCAGATCGCGGTAGCGCTCGTCCTGTTTGAGGCGCTCGAGCAGCTGCAGGCCGTCGACCTTTGGCATCATGATGTCGAGCAGCAGCAGCGCGGGCTTGATCTCTTCGAGCTTGGCGAACAGCCCCTCGCCTCCCGGGCAGACCGCGACCTCGTACCCGTTTTCCTTCAGGATCCAGGTCAGGGTCTGGACGAGCGAAGCGTCGTCGTCGGCGACCAGCACGCGCGTTGCGGGACCGGGCATTTAGTCCATTGCCTCGAGAAGCGAGCGATCCACATTGCCGCCGCTGACCACGAGCACGGTGGTTCTGGCGCGGGGCACCGCACCGGCAAGCAGCGCGGCCGTGGTGGCCGCACCAGACGGCTCGACCGCGAGCTTGCAGATGCGCCATAGAAACTGCACGGCGGCGCGGATGCTGTCATCTTCCACCAGCACGACTCCGCGAATCCGGCCCCGCTCCCGGGTCAGCTCGGCAAACGGGACGTCGCCGACGTTCAGCGTGATCAGGCCGTCGGCGATGCTGCCGGTGCGTTCCAGGCGAACCACTTTTCCCGCGGCGAGCGAACGGTGCAGCTTCGGTGCGCCGGCCGGCTCCACGCCCCACACCGCGGCCTTGCTACCTACGGCCGCCAGGCCGCTCACCACGCCGGAAATCAGACCGCCGCCGCCCACCGGCACGACCACCGTCTCGACGTCCGGCAGCTGCTCGACGATCTCGAGCGCGACGGTCGCCTGGCCGGCGACGATGTCGGGATGATCGAAGGGCGGCACGACCGCGAGCTGCTCCTTGCCAGCGATCTCCTCCGCCTTGATGCGGCGATCCTCGGAGGTGCGGCCCGCGAATACCACCTCGCCGCCCCACTTCTTGACGCCTTCGACTTTCACAGCGGGCGTCGTTTCCGGCATCACGATCACCGCGCGCACGCCGAACTGCTTCGCCGCGTACGCGACCGCCTGGCCGTGATTGCCCGAGGAGAAGGTGATGACCCCGCGCCGCCGTGCGGCGTCCGGGAGCTTGCGAATGGCGTTGTAGGCGCCCCGGATCTTGAACGCAGCCGTAGGCTGTTCGTTCTCGAGCTTGAGATGCGCCCCCAGCTCCTCGACGTAGAGCAGCGGGGTGCGGCGCGCGATGCCCCGCAGCCCCTCTGCGGCTTCCGTGATGTCCCGGGAGGTGACCACGCTACTTCTTGCGTTTCGGGGCTGGGGACTTGGGCTTGGCCTTGGTCTTGGCCTTGGACTTTGGCGTGGGAGTCGGGCTCTCGTCGTCGTCACCCTCCTCGACGTCGTCGTCCTCGTCTTCCTTCACGACACGAGCGACGTCCACCACGAGATCGCCGGGCGTCAGGTTCATGACCTTCACACCCTGCGTGTTGCGGCCGGAAATCCGAATCCCTTCGACCGGGACGCGGATCATGATGCCCTTCTTGGTGATCATCATCAGCTCGTCGTCCGGCAGCACCTCCTTCAGCGCCACGATATCGCCCGTCTTTTCGTTGCGCTTCAGGGTGATGATGCCGCGGCCGCCGCGATGCTGGACCCGGTACTCGTCGAGCTCGGAGCGCTTCCCCATGCCCTTTTCGGTCACCGTGAGGAGCGTGGATTTGCGGCGCACCACCACCATGTCGATGACGTGGTCCTTCTTGTCGAGCTCGATCCCCTTCACGCCGGTCGCCGTCCGCCCCATGTCGCGCACGTCTTTCTCGTGGAAGCGGATGCTCATGCCGTGCCCCGTGGCCAGCACGATGTCGTTCTTGCCGTCGGTGACCTGGACGTCGATCAGCTCGTCACCCTTCTCGATGTTGATGGCGCGAATGCCGACCGAGCGCGGATTCCCGAATTCCGAGAGCACCGTCTTCTTGACCACGCCGTCCTTCGTCGTGAACAGCAGGAACTGATCTTGGGAGAACTCGCGCACGGGCACCAGCGCGGCGAGCCGCTCGTCCGGCTTCATCGCGACGCACGAGAGGATCGGCTTGCCGCGCGCGGCACGGGCGGCCTGCCCGATCTCGTGCACCTTCAGCCAGTAGCACTGCCCCTGTTCGGTGAAGAACATCACGTAGTCGTGCGTCGACGCGATGAAGAGGTGTTCGACCCAGTCGTCTTCCTTCTGATGCGCGGCGATCACGCCCTTCCCGCCGCGCCGCTGCCGCCGGTAGGCGGACACCGGCAACCGCTTGATGTAGCCGGCGTGCGAGACGGTGATCACCATGTCCTCTTCGGCGATCAGGTCCTCGATCGAGAACTCGCCCTGATCGGCCACGATCTCGGTGCGCCGCTCGTCCCCGAAGCCCTGCGCCAGCTCCGTCAGCTCTTCCTTCAGGATTTTCATGCGGCGCGGCTTGGACGCCAGGATCTCCTTGCACTCCTTGATGAACTTGCGGACGTCCTTCAGCTCCTCGTCGAGCTTCGTGATCTCGAGGGCAGTGAGCCGCGCGAGCCGCATGTTGAGGATTTCGGCCGACTGCTTTTCCGAGAGCTTGAACCGCTTGCGCAGCGCGGCGTCGGCGCTCGGCGTGTCCTTGGACTTCTTGATGAGGCGGATGACCTCGTCGATGTGATCGACGGCGATCTTCAAGCCTTCGAGGATGTGCTCGCGGTCCTGCGCGCGCTGCAGCTCGAACTCGGTGCGGAGCGTGATGACGGTGTGGCGGTGCTCGATGAAATGCTGCAGCAACTCGACGAGCGTCAGCTCCTTGGGCGTGCCGTCCACCAGCGCCAGCATGATCGCGCCGAACGTCTGCTGCATCTGCGTGTGCTTGTAGAGCTGGTTGAGAACGACCATGGGGATGACGTCGCGCTTCAGCTCGATGACGAGCCGGATCCCTTCCTTGTCGGATTCGTTGCGGACGTCACTGATGCCTTCGAGCTTCTTGGCGAGCGCGAGGTCGCGGATCTGCTCGTGCACGCGCTCGGGACTGACCTGATACGGGAACTCCGTCACCACGATCTGCTGCTTGCCGGTCGATTCCTTCTCTTCCGCGATCGCGCGCGCTCGGATGACGATGCGACCGCGACCTTTCTCGTAGCACTCCTTGATGCCGTCGCGGCCGTAGATGATCGCCCCGGTCGGGAAGTCGGGACCCTTGACGAACTTCCGGATGTCCTTGAGCGTGGCGTTGGGATGGTCCACCAGGTGCACCACCGCCTGCACGACCTCGCCCAGGTTGTGGGGCGGGATGTTGGTGGTCATGCCCACCGCGATGCCCGCCGAGCCGTTGACGAGCAGGTTGGGCAGACGGCCGGGAAGCACCGTCGGCTCCTTCAGCCGGTCGTCGAAGTTGGGCACGAACGCGACGGTGTTCTTGTCGATGTCTTCCAGCATCGTCATGGCGACGCGCGTGAGGCGCGCTTCGGTATAGCGGTACGCGGCGGCGGAGTCGCCGTCCACCGACCCGAAATTCCCTTGCCCATCCACCAGGGGGTAACGCAGAGAGAAGTCCTGGACCATGCGCACCAGGGTGTCGTACAAGGCCACGTCGCCATGGGGGTGATACTTGCCGAGCACATCGCCGACGACGGTCGCGCTCTTCTTGTACGGCCGGCCGGGAACCAGCCCCAGTTCGTGCATGGCGTACAGGATGCGCCGGTGCACGGGCTTCAGGCCGTCGCGCACGTCGGGCAGCGCGCGCGATACGATCACGCTCATCGAATAGTCGAGGAACGATTCCTTTAACTCGTCTTCGATGAGGCGCGGAAGAATGCGTTCGCGGACGTTAGGACCGGTCATGAAGAGGCGGTTTCTGGTGTCAGGTGTCGGGTGTCAGGTGATGCCCGAAATGGGCTAAGATGTGGAAAATTAACTACTTAGAATTCGGAAGGCAACTCCACGACGATCTTCCCCAACTGCTCGCCCTTGGCCAGCCGCTCAAATGCATCTCGCGCCTGCTCCATAGGATACACGCGATCGACAACTGGCCGCAGCTCGCCCTGCCCCAGCCGGCGCACGACCTCCGTGTACTCGGCCGCCGCGTTGCCCATCGTTGAGCCGAGGATGCTCCAGTGATGCCAGAACAGCCGCCGGATATCGAGCCCGACTTGCGGGCCTGACGTCGCCCCGCAGGTGACGAGTCGGCCGCCGCGACACAGGCAGCGGAGTGAGTCGTCCCACGTAGCGGCGCCGACGTTCTCGACCACCACGTCGACACCGCGTTTGTTCGTCAGCGCCCGGACTTCCTGTGCGACCTTCTGCGTTTTGTGATTGAAAGTGATGTCGGCACCGAGCTGCTTCGCTCTGGCGAGCTTCGCATCGTCGGACGAGGTCACGATCACGCGGGCGCCGAGCAGCTTTGCGATGCGCAGCGCGGTCAGCGATACGCCGCCCCCAATTCCCCAGATCAGTGCCGTTTCACCGGGCTGGAGGCGCGCGCGGGTAACGACCATGCGCCACGCCGTGAGGGTGACCAGCGAGAACGCCGCTGCTTCCGCCCAGGTCAGCACGGGAGAGAGTGCCGGTATTCTGGCGACGTTGTGGGCGGGAACCGTCACAAGCTCCGCCATCGACCCTGGCAGCTGCTCTCCCAGCATCCGGTAGCTCACGCAGAGGGAATGCTCGCCCGCGCGGCAGAACTCACAGGTGTAGTCGGAAATACCTGGATTTACCATGACCTTGTCGCCTGGCCGGACCGTGCCAACCCCAGGACCGACGGACTCGATGACACCTGCCCCATCCGCGCCCACGATGTGCGGGAAGGGCGGCGCGCTGCCGGGCAGTCCATCGGCGACAAAGAGATCGAGGTGATTCAACGCGGCCGCGCGAATCGCGACGCGTACCTCGCCCGCCTTAGGGGTGGGCGCATCGGGAACATCGCTGATGTGGAGGTGCTCAATACCGCCGGTAGCCGTCAGAACCGCCGCACGCACCCCTAGCCCCCAGTCCCTAACCCCGAGTCCCTATCAAGGCCGGAACGTGGGCGTGATCATCTGCTCCATGCCCGTGGCGGGCAGGGGGATCGGCGTCGCGGAGCTGACCGGCTGGACATATACGCGATAGGTCGGGTTGCGGCGATTCTGCGGCTCGGCGTTTACGACCAGCGCGACGAGATCGCCGGACGGCGACACCGCGAACGACGCGATCGCCAAATCGGTGCCCGTCATGGCGGTCGTTGCGCCCGTCGCGAGATCGGCGCGCATGACCTGTTGCACGGTGCGATTGTTTTCCCGCCGCTCGACTAGATAGGCCAGCGTCCCATCGCGCAGGAACCGCGGCTCCGACTCGCGTTGCTGCGGCGAACGCGTGAACTGCCGCTGATTGGAGCCATCCCGCGCCATCAGCCAGATGTCGCCGTCTTTGTTGCGCGTAGACACGTAGGCAACCGTCTGCCCATCCGGCGACACCGTGGGTGAGGAGTTCACCGAGTCGCGCGTCAGCTGGGTGAGGCCGGTGCCGTCCAGGTTCACGGTCCAGATCTGCTGCTTGCCGGCAGTCCGCGCGGAGTGGAACACGAGCGCTTGCCCGTCAGGCGTGAACGCGGGCCGGCCGTCGGGTTGCGGGTCGTTCGTGACGCGCGTCGCGCCCGTTCCGTCCGCATTCATCACATAGATCTCGGCATTGCCGTCGCGGAGCGAGACAAAGGCGATGCGCGAGGCGTCGGGGGAAAACGCCGGATCGCTGGCCGATGTCGTATCGGGCGTGAGCTTGGTAAGCTGCGCGAGGTTGGACCGCTCGACGGCATACAGCTGGAACTTGCCGGGCGTGTTCGGGAAGCCGCGCGAGCTCGCGACGACGATTTCGCCCACGACGTAAATGTCGGCCGTTGCGGTCTTTCCGCCGGGGGCGGTGGCGGTGACCTTCGCATGCCCGTAGCCAGCGCCCGAGACCGTGCCGTCCTCACCAACGGGGGCTATCTGCGCGTTGTCACTGCTCCAGGTGAGATTGGACGCGGGTCCCAGCACATTCCCCTGATCGTCAGCGTAATTGGCGCGCAGCGGGTGCCGCTGATTGATACCAATCCCAACCCGCGGCTGCGTGAATTTCACCGCGCCCGCGATCACGCTCACGTTCCAGGTCACCGCCAGCCCGGCACCTGGCCCGCGCGCCGTCAATTGTGTCTTTCCGACGGCGCGGCCGGTGAGCAGGCCCGTCGGCGCGTCGAAGCTTGCGATCACGGGATCGGCGACGCTCCAGCGCAGCGGAGCCTCGGGAACAGGAGCGTTCTCGGCCGTCAGAGCCTGCGCCTCGAATTTTGCGGTGCCCGTGAGCGGAACCTGCACCTCTTCGGCGAGGCGCGGGCGTACTGAGAGCTTGGTAACGACCTGGTGGACCGAAACTTCGATGCTCTTGCTCTGCAGCAGCCCCGCGACGGTCAGAATCGCCTTGCCGGGACCGACCGCGGTGACGACGCCGGCCAGGCTTACCCGCGCGACGCTTTGATCACTCGACGCCCATTGCAGCACGAGCGGATTCACGGTGCGGTTGTTCTGGGTCGCGACGATGACGTGGACCGTGTCGAGCTCTCCCGGCGAGAGCATCAACGAGGTTCCTTCCCGCACACTGAACTCCGCCTGCTGCACGACGACGGGTGCGGTCGCGGTAAGACCACCGGTACCGGTCGCCTGGATCGTGCCCTGACCCGGCGAAAGCGCGACGACATTGCCGCTCTGGTCGACGCTCGCCACGTCCGGACGCAGTGACGTCCAGGTAACGAGAACAGGAGCAGCCGGTGAGCCGTCTTCCCGCAGGGCCCGCGGCGAAACGCGTGTATTCTCTGAGGCCAGCAGATAGACCACCCCCGGCTCGAGCCGTAACGCGACCGCCGGACCACTGCCGGGGGGTTGGCCGGAGAATGGATCGGGGCCCGGAGGCGCTGGAGGCGCCGCGGTCGGCCCGGGGGGCGCTGGGGGGGGTGCGGCGGCGGCCCCGCCGGTTACCTGGATGGCGGCTTGCCCGCGCCGGGCGCCCACGCGTGCCTCGATGATGGCCACGCCATTGGCGACCCCGGTGATGGTGCCGTTGTTGTCGACCTTGGCGACGTTGACGTTGTTCGACGACCAGATGATGCGCACGGTCGGGATCACATTGCCGATCCGATCGAAGGCCGTGGCGAGCAGACCGCTGCGCTCCCCGACGCGAAGCGTCACCGTAGGAGGCGCTACCTGAACTTCGGCGACGTTCTGCGCCCCCGCGGCGCCCGGCAGGAGGCAGGCGAGCGTGAGGACGAGTCCGCGTCTAATCATGGCTCGCGAATGTGTGTCCGGCTAAATGCCGTTGTCAAGCCAACTTGTCACAATCGACTGCGATTGGAGACACCCAAAGCGCGGTACTCCGTGTCACTTGCGAGGTCTGAATCCCGGGGTAAGCTATAGGCCACCGACGACGCCCCTGCACCTATCAGCATAGGAGAAGATCCGATGCTTGAGCAGATGGAGTTCACGGAGAGCAGTTGGCCTGGACCGGGGTTCATGGAACCGATGTTCCCTTCGGCGCCCGCGCCTGCGCCGAGCCCCTCGTCGATGCCGATGGAAGAGTCGCGCCCCTCTTCCAAGCCGAAAGCGAAGAAGAAGAAGGCCGCCAAGAAGAAGGCCGCCAAGAAGAAATCGCGGCCCAAGGCCAAGAAGAAGAAACCGGCGAAGAAGAAAAAGGCCGCTAAAAAGAAACGCCGCCGCTAACAGATCTCGCTCCAACACCCGCGGGAGCGTCTCGACGAGACGCTCCCGCGGCCACGTTAAGGAGACTCATGCGTTTTCTCTTCAGCGCTTTGCTTCTGACATCCTGTTCAGCACCCAAGATCCCGTTCGGGAATCCGCCGCAAGAAATCGCCGCGATGCTGCAGCGCTCCGCGTCCGACTGGAATCATGGCGACCTCGCGGCCTTCATGAGCGACTACGCCAAGGACTCGCTCACGAGCTACATGGCGGCCGGTCACGTCATGTATGGATGGCAGGCGATGTACGACCGCTATCAAGCGAACTACTTCGCGCCCGGCAAATCGCGCGACTCGCTGTCTTTTGATGAGCTGCACGTGCGAGTCCTGACACCCGATTTCGCGTACGCCACCGCCCGCTTCACGCTGTTACGCCGCGACTCGGTCGTGGCCAGCGGACCCTTCACGCTGGTCCTGCAGAAACAGGGCGATCGCTGGCGGATCCTGCACGATCACACATCGGCGGACACCAAGTGACGGTCGGTCTACTCCTTCTTCTGCTCCTCGGCGGTTGCTCCAAGCTCTTGCCGCCGAAGGATCACGTCATCGCGCTCGAGGGCGCGACGCTGATCGACGGCGCCGGCGGCCCGCCGAAACAGGACGCCCTCATCATCATCCGCAACGGTCACATCGAAGCGATTGCGCGTGTCAACGAAATCCCGGTGCCGAGGGGCGCGGAGCGCATCAGTCTCGTGGGGAAGACGGTGATTCCGGGGTTGATCGATGCGCATGCGCACGTCGAACGGTGGGCGACCGGTCGCTATGTCGCCTGGGGCGTGACGACCGTGCGCGATCTGCACGGCGCGAGCGACACCGTGCTCGCGCTGCGCAACGCTTTGAACCTGGGGTCGATCGTCGGGCCGCGGATGTTCAGCGCAGGCGCGATGATCGACGGCGTCCCGCCGACCTACGCCAATGCCACCGGGATCTCGACGCCCGACCAGGCGCGGCGCGCCGTCGACCAGCATGCGGTCGTCGGGGTCGATTATCTCAAGGTCTACACGAAGGTGACGCCCGCATTGCTGCGGCCCCTGCTCGACGAAGCGGAGAAGCTTCACCTGCCGGTCGCCGCGCATCTGGGGAAGACCGACGCGCTGACCGCGGCACGCGCCGGCGTGGTCTCGATCGAGCACATGTCCGGCGTCGTACAGGCGGCGACCGGCGATCCGTCGTACGCGAACGCGCACGACAGCTTCCTCGCGGGTTGGACGGCGGAAGAAAAAGGTTGGGCGGGCATCGACTCCGGGACGCTGGCGCGCACCGCCCAGGCGCTCGCGCAGACCAAGGTGACGATCGTCCCCACCCTGGTGGTGCACGACATGCTCGCCCGCCTCGACAATCCGATTCTCCTGACACGTCCCGGCATGGAGGACGTGCCCGAGAGCGCCCAGAGCGTCCGCAGCGTGGCGAGCTTGCTGCGCCGCACGGGCTGGCGCTCGAGCGATTTCGACGCCTTCCGCCGCTCCCGCCGCCGCGAAGATCAGTTCGTGCGCGAGTACAAGCGCGCCGGCGGGCCGATTGCCGCGGGCTCCGATGCCGCGAATCAGCTGCTGATTCCCGGCTACTCGCTGCATGAAGAAATGGCGCTCCTCGTGGCGGCCGGTCTCACGCCGCTCGAGGCGATCACCGCGGCCACCCGCCGCGGCGCGCAGCTGCTGCGGGCCGACTCCCTCGGCATGCTGGCGCCGGGCAAAGTCGCCGACATCGTCGTGCTCAACGGCAATCCCGCCGGCAACATCCTTGCGACGCGCAACATCGCGCTGGTCCTAATCCGCGGCCGGGTGATCCGGCCGGATTCCCTGAGAGCCACATGGAAATGACAAAAACGCCATCGGCCATCAGCCGTCTGTGCTTCCTCTTATTGATCACCGCCTGCGGCACGGGCGGCTCCGCCGCGAACGACGGACCCTATGACGTGATCCTCAAGGGCGGCTGGATCGTGGACGGCAGCGGCAATCCCAGATATCGCGGCGACGTCGCGGTTCGCGGGGACCGGATTGCGGCCGCCGGGTTCCTCGGCGCGGCCGGGGCCCGCGAGACGCTGGACGTGAGCGGCCTGGTGGTCGCGCCCGGGTTCATCGACATGATGGGGCAGTCGGAGATCAACGTGCTCATCGATAACCGCGTCCTGTCGAAGCTCACGCAAGGCATCACCACCGAAGTCACGGGCGAAGGCGGGTCCGTCGCCCCACTCACCGACAAGCTGGCCGCCGCCGATTCGGACGGCATGAAGAAGTGGCACTACCGTGAAGACTGGCGCGATTTGAACGGCTATTTCGCGCAGCTCGAGCGCCAGACGTCCGCGCTCAACTTCGCGACGTTCGTGGGAGCGACGCAGGTCCGACTCGCGGTGATTGGAAACGAGAATCGCGATCCCACTGCCGCCGAACTCGCCCACATGGTGGCGATCGTCGATACGCTCATGGAGCAGGGCGCGCTGGGCGTCTGGACCGCGCTCGAGTATGCCCCCGCCAGCTATTCCAAGACCGACGAGCTGATCGCGCTCGCGCGCGCCGCGAGCCGGCACGGCGGCATCTATGCGTCGCACATGCGTGACGAAGGCCAGCATATCGACGACGCGCTGAACGAAGTCTTCCGCATTGCGAAGGAAGCGAACATTCCGGCCGAGGTCTCGCATCTCAAGCTCTCGGGACGCCGGAGCTGGGGCCAGATGCCCCGGGTCCTCGCGAAAATCGATTCGGCGCGCGCCGCGGGCCTGGACGTGACGGCCGACCAGTATCCCTACATCCGCGCGGCGACGTCGTTGGACGCGTCGATCCCCACCTGGGCAGAGAGCGGGGGCTGGGATTCGCTGCTGATCCGGTTGCGCGACCCGGTGACCCGCGCGCGGTTGCGCAGCGAAATCGTCAATCCGAGCACCGAGAGCTTCTACGTCGCCGCGGGTGGCGGCGCGGGCGTCCTCATCACCGGGACGTTCCAGGACTCGCTGCGCTACATGCAGGGCAAGACCGTCGCCGAGATCGCTGCGCTGCATCATCGCGATCCGGTCGAAACCGTGTTCGACATCGTCCTCGCCGAGGGTGGCCATCGCACCGACGCGGTCTACGCGATCATGGACGAGCCCGACGTGCAGGCGGCGATGAAACAGTGGTGGGTCTCGGTCAACACCGACTTCGGCGGCGTCGCGCCCGACGGGCCCTTGGGCACGCAGTCCGCGCACCCCCGCGCCTACGGCACATTCCCGCGGATCCTCGGCCACTATTCGCGCGACTTGAAGCTGTTTCCGCTCGAGTTCGCGGTGCGCAAGATGACGTCGCTCGCGGCGCAGCGGGTGGGCCTCACCGATCGGGGTCTCGTTCGTCCGGGGATGTTCGCCGACATCACCGTCTTCAATCCCGCGACGGTCATGGATCGCGCCACGTTCGGGCCGCGGCCTCAGAGGTCCCGGATACCGCCGGTAGTGTGACACCCGGCCGGCTCATCCTCGCCTGGCTCCCCGTGGCGGCGCTCTTTGCCGTGGCGCCACCAATCGGGTACCGCTGGGGAGGAGGGGGGGACCTGCCCCCCGGCCAGCGCGCGGTCGTCTGGTCGTTCAACGCCTGGGAAATCTTCTGGCGACTCGTCGAAGCGGCCGTGGTGACGCTGTTCGCATCGCTCTGGTTCGATACGCTGGGCGCCGGTGGCTGGTGGGTGCTGTTCCTGCTCGTCGGCCTGCTGGCCGCATTCCCGCGCCGGCTCGTGATGTGGCGGCACGTTGACGCTCTCCGGCGCCGACACCTGTTCGTGCACGCACTGCTCGACGTGGCTCGCTACATCGCAGCGGGAGCCCTGCTATCTTCGCTGAACCAATGACTACTGTTCGACTGACTGCGCTCTCGCACGGCGCCGGCTGAGCCTGCAAGCTCGGCCCAGCCGAGTTGGCGCAGGTCTTGCGCCACGTGCCGACGATCTCCGATCCACGCGTCCTGGTCGATGCTTCGACGCGGGACGACGCCGCCGTGTACCAGTTAACGCCGGACCGCGCGATCGTCGCGACCGTGGATTTCTTCACGCCGATCGTCGATGACGCATATGACTTCGGCCGCATCGCCGCCGCCAATGC
>WNGE01004420.1_pt1 | contig 16168 bp, 11 predicted proteins | sample 5400651 | NCBI WGS metagenome assembly WNGE01 (sample SAMN13153370, study PRJNA577476) | soil metagenome | isolation source: 60 cm soil or saprolite under grassland replicate 2 | place: USA:California | collected 2016-06-15 | reverse complement strand
GAGCGCCGTCACGAAGGCCATCCGCAGGCTATTGAAGAACGAGTCGATCACGCCGGCATCGATGAGGCCGAACGTGTAGTGCCGCAGGCTGAACGAGAGGTCATAGGGCCACAGCTTGATGAACGATGTATAGACCGCCATCCCCAGCACAGCAAGCAGGAGCAGCGCTACCACAATGCAATAGGCGAGCATCAGCATGTCGAACCAGCGCCTGGGCTTGGGTGCATAGGCGACGGCGCGCGCGGAGAACTGCGACTGCTGCTTGCCCTGCATGATCCAGTCGACGATGAAGGCCACGAGCACCGGCAGGAGCAGGATCAGGCTCACGACGGCGCCCTTGTTGAAGTTCTGCAGCCCGATCACCTGCTTGAAGATGTCCACGGCGAGCACGCTGAAGTTGCCGCCGATCACCTTCGGGATGCCGAAATCGCTGACCGTGTACGAGAACACCACCATCGCCGCACTGACGAGGCCGTACTTGGCGCCCGGCAGCGTGATGGTGAAGAACTTGCGCCAGGTTCTCGTGCCCAGCGATTCCGCCGCCTCGTAGAGCCGGCCGTCGGAAAGCAGAAGCGAGGTGAGCACGATCATCAGCGCATGCGGAAATGTCGCGTAAATCGAGCTGATGATGATGCCGAGCGGACCGTAGACGGACGTCCCGCCGAGCAATCCCTTGAGCAGCCCCTGAGTGCCGAACCACTGGATGAACGAGATCGCCGACATCAGCGACGGCGCGAGGATGGGTGTGAGCCCGATGACGCGGAACAGCCGCCGGCCCGGCATGCACGAGCGCGTCAGCGCGTAGGCGAACGTGAACGCCATCGGAATCGTGATCGCGGTGACGACGAGCGCCACCCACAGCGTGTTCCAGATCGACTGTCGCAGGCGCGGTGTCGCGAAGTACTCCTGGAACTGCAGGAGCCCGACGAAGGCGCCTTCCTTGTCCTGCACGCTCTTCACCAGGATCATGAAAAGCGGACCGAGAAGGAACAGCGCGAGCGCCGCACAGCACGCCAGCAGCAATCCTTGTGCTAGACGATCCTGCCAGTGGATCGACTGGCTGCGCGCGCGCTGGACCGGCGGCAGCGGCAGGCTGGCGGCAGGGGTGGTCATCTCTGAACTTTACGTAAGTGCGGGATCGCGGGGAAGTGACCGTCGTCGTCCCCGCGGAGGCGGGGACCCAGTGACTTTTTCGACGCAAGACGCTGGATTCCCGCCTTCGCGGGAATGACGAAATCCAGGGCCGTAGCGTCATGCAATTACCTCTCCCGATAGGAGCCTCTCGGACTTTACTGCAGGTCAACCGAGCACGCGCAACGCGGACGGCGGCATCGAAATCGTCACGGCGCCGCCGGGATCGAACCCACCGGCATCGACCTTCTGTCGCGGCACGTTGGCCGTCAGCGGCGGCACGCCGGCAGCATCGGTCGCGAGCCCGATGAGACAGAACGCGCCGAGAAACTCGACCTTGGTCACGCGCGCATGCAGTGTGTTGGCGACACCGGGTGGCGCGGTGCCGTCAGGATGCACGGCGATTTCCTCCGGTCGCAGATACAGCCGCGCCGGCGTTCCCGCCGCGACATCCGGACGTGCAACGTCGAGCGCAACGCTGCCGACGCGAAAGCGCCCGCCACCCTCGGCGGTCGCCGAGAGCACGTTGATCTTGCCGATGAAGTCCGCTGCGAACGGTGTTGCCGGCGTTTCGTAGATCTCGCGCGGCGTGCCGACCTGCTCGATTCGACCCTGGTTCATCACGACAATGCGGTCGGCCATCGACAGCGCTTCCTCCTGATCGTGCGTGACCAGGATTGTCGTGACGCCGAGGCGCTGCTGCAGCGCGCGGATCTCGCCGCGAAGCCGGACGCGCTCGATCGCGTCGAGCGCCGACAGCGGCTCGTCGAGCAACAGAAGCCCCGGCGCCGTGGCGAGCGCGCGGGCAAGCGCGATCCGCTGCTGCTGACCGCCGGAGAGCTGCCCCGGATACTTTCCTCCGCTCTCGGGCAGGCCGACGAGCTTCAGCAGCTCGGCAACGCGGCGCTTGATCTCGTCACGGCCCTTGCGCCGATTGACGAGCCCGTAGGAGACGTTGTCGAAAATCGTCAGGTTCGGGAACAGCGCATACGACTGGAACACGATCCCGTAGTCGCGCCGGATCGCCGGCAGCCTGGAGATGTCCTTGCCGTCCTGGACGATGCTGCCCGTGTCCTGCGTCTCGAGACCCGCAATGATCCGCAGCAGTGTCGTCTTCCCACAACCGGATGGACCGAGGAACGTGACGAGCTCGCCGCGGTCGATCGCAAGCGCGACGCGTTCGAGCGCCTGGAACCGCCCGAAGCTCTTGCTGATGCCGTCGAGCGCCAGATAGCGCTCGGTCGGAACACGAGAAAGTTCGGGAACAGTTTCCGGCACGCTCGTCCTTGTTCTAACGCGAGCCTGCGACAGGCCCAAAAAAGTCGCCACGGCGCGAGCGGGCCGTGGCGATCACGTTCCGACGCGGGCGCGTGCGAAGCCGCCCCGCCCAGGCTCGCTACTTGGGCTCCGACTTGCCGTCGTAGCGCTTGATCCACTCGGTAATGATCCGGTCGCGGTTTTTCGCCGACCACGAGAAGTCGTTTTTCACCAGGCGCTTTTCGTAGTCGGCCGGCACGTAGTCGAGCGGCTTCGCCATCCCCGGCATCGCGAGGACCGCGAAGTTCTTGGCGTAGAGCTCCATCGCGCCAGGCGTCGCGAGCCAGTCCATCATCGCGCGCGCAGCGTCGAGCTTCTTGGTCGCCTTCATGATGCCCGAAGCCTCGAGGTCCCACCCCAGCCCTTCCGATGGGAAGACGATGTCGATCGGCGCACCGGATTTCTTGGTCGTCACCGCGCGATACTCGAACGACACGCCGACCGGGAATTCGCCTGCGCCGGCCTGGCGGCACGGCTTGCTGCCGGAGTGCGTGTACTGCGCGATGTTGTCGTGCAGCGCGTCCATGTACTTCCACGCGTCGGCATCGCCCCACATCTGGATCCAGCCGGCGACGTCGAGATAGCCGGTGCCCGACGACGCCGGATTCGGCATCACGATCCGGCCCTTGTAGATCGGCTTGGTCAGGTCCTTCCACGACTCGGGCTTCGGCAGCCCCAGCTTGGCGGCTTCGACGGTGTTGAAGCAGATCGCTGCGCCGTAGACATCCATTCCGACCCATTCCGGGGGATTGCGCGAGTCACGGTACTGCGGCGAGATCTTGTCGAGGCCTTTCGGTGCGTACGGCTGCAGCATTCCCTCGTTGGCGAACACCGCGAGGCTCGACGCCGAGACGCCGACGACGAGGTCGGCCTGCGGGTTTGCCTTCTCGGCCAGAAGCTTCGCGGTGATGACGCCGGTCGAGTCGCGGACCCATTTGACGTCGATGTTGGGATTGGCTTTCTTGAACGCTTCCTCGTACACCTTGATCTGATCGGTTTCGAGCGCGGTGTAGACCAAGAGCTCGGTCTTCTGCGCAATGACGGGGCCGGCCGCGAGCATCCCGATCGCGGCTAGCGCAAGCGCGAACGCGACGGATTGCCAGCTGCCATGGTTGCGGTTCATGTGCTCGCTCCTTCGGGGTTGGGTGCGTTGAGACGGATTTTCTTGGCGGTCGATCGGTCGCGCGGGCGGCGCCGGAGGTCCGGGTCGTCCTACACCACGGTGCAGGTCATCCTACGCCCGCCATCCGCCGCCAGCAACCGACGCATCGATCCAAGAGCACAACGCTTAAGCGGCCCGCGATTGGAAACGGATGCGTCGTCCCGGCGGAGGCGCGGACCCGGTGGCTTTCCATTGCGTCGTCCCGCAGCAGCGCGCCGCCGCACGACTTCCCTTCCCCCATTTTTTGCAGATTGTTGACAATCTACACCTGCTCGCGTCCAATACGCAATATGCTCAAATCCTCCGCCGCCAACGGTACCGGCACGACGCGCCGCGCGACGGCGCCCAGGGCAAAACCGCCGCCGTTGCCATCCGAGACACCCCGCCCCCGAGCGCGCAGCGCCGCCGCAATCGCCCTGGTGCAGACGAGCTCGCTGCCGATGCTCGTGCAACGGGAGCTCGAGCGGATGATCCTCAACGGCGAGATTCCGGCTGGCGGAAAGCTCAACGAAGCGGCGCTCGCCGCCCGCCTCGGCGTGTCGAGAGGACCGGTGCGCGAAGCGTTTCGCGCGCTCGAGGAATCGGGACTGGTTCGGCTGGAAAAGAACCGCGGCGTATTCGTGCGCCAGATTCCCGTCACCGAAGCCGACGAGATCTACGAGCTGCGCGCCGTGCTCGACGAGTTCGCCGGGCGAAGGCTTGCGCAGACAGCGACCGCGGAGCACGTGCGCGAGCTCCGCGCGCGTGTCGAGCGGATGGAAAAAGCCGCGGCTCAGGGGGACGTCGATGGCTATCTCGCCGCCAATGTCGGATTCCACGACCGTCTGGTCGAGCTTGCCGGCAACGCAAAGCTCCTGGCGACCTATCGGCGTCTCGTCAACGAGCTCCACCTGTTCCGCCGGGCGACGCTCGCGCAGGGCGGCGCGCTGCCCGTGTCGACCCGCGAGCATCGCGAGATTGTCGAACGGATCGCCGCCGGAACGCCTGCCGCCGCGGGCCGCGCGCTCTACGATCACGTGATGGCGAGCCGCGAGCGGATGCACCGGACGCGCGCGTCAGCGGGGAATGCCGTTGCCGCACCCCGCCAGGCAGCGAGGAAATCACGTTGACTCGCGCTGCGCTCACGGTCAACCATCGGATGTACCCGTGGCCGCGACGGCCGCTCGTCATCGTCTGTGTCGATGGCTGCGAGCCCGAGTACATCAACCAGGCGATCGCCAGCGGCCGCACGCCGTACCTCGCCACCCTGCGCGAGTCGGGCACGTGCCTCACCGCCGACTGCGTGGTGCCGTCGTTCACGAATCCCAACAACCTGTCGATTGTCACCGGCACGACGCCGGCCGTGCACGGCATATGCGGCAACTACTTCTGGGACCGGGAAGCCGGCGCGGAAGTCATGATGAACGACCCCAAGTACCTGCGCGCGGGAACGATCCTCGCCGCATTTTCCGCGGCAGGCGCGAAGGTTGCCGTCGTCACCGCCAAGGACAAGCTGCGCGCGCTGCTCGGGAACGCCATGACCGGCATCTGCTTCTCGGCCGAAAAGGCCGACCGGGCGACACAGGCGGATAACGGCATCGCCGATGCGCTGGCGCTCACCGGAATGGCGCTGCCGTCCGTGTACAGCGCTGCGCTCTCCGAATTCGTTTTCGCGGCGGGTGTCGCGCTGCAGGAGCGCGAACGTCCCGACATCACGTACCTGTCGACGACCGACTACATCCAGCACAAGGCCGCGCCCGGCGTCGCCGCCGCCAACGACTTCTACGCGATGATGGACGATTATCTGCGCGCGCTCGATGCGCTCGGCGCGACCGTGGTCGTCACCGCAGACCATGGGATGAACGCGAAGACCGACGCGTTCGGCCGGCCGAACATCGTCTTCCTGCAGGACGCGCTCGACCAAGCTTACGGCACGGGGGTCACGCGGGTGATCCTGCCGATCACCGATCCTTACGTCCACCACCACGGCGCGCTCGGCTCGTTCGCCACCGTCTATTTGTCGTCTCCGGTCACCATGCGCGACGTCGCGACGCGCATCGAGGCGATCCCCGGTGTCGACATCGTGCTGCCGCGCGACGAAGCCTGCGCGCGCTTCGAGCTGCCCGGCGACCGCGTCGGCGATCTCGTCGTCATCTCGGAACGCCTGACCGTGATCGGCACCTCCCATGAGCGGCACGACCTCTCCGGCCTCGACGCACCGCTGCGCTCGCATGGCGGCGTCTCGGAGCAGCAGGTCCCGCTGATCGCGAATCGCGCGGCGCAGACGCTTCCCGCCGGTCGGCGCTGGCGGAATTTCGACGCCTTCTACCTCGCGCTCAACTATCTGCAATAACGGGACGCGATCGCGAACATGATGACCGAGCTCAAGGACGTCCGCCACGGCCACGTATTGCGCGAGATGATGCGCGTCGCGGGCGAGCCCGTCGGCGGCGAGCGCACGATCGACGTGACGAATCCGTACACGGGGGCGATCGTCGGGACCGTGCCGAAGGCTACGCCGGAAGAAGTCGCTCGCGCTTTCGCGATCGCCAAAGGGTACCGGTCACAACTCACGCGCTACGACCGCTACCGCATCCTCCATCGCGCGGCCGAGCTCATCCGCGGGCGCACCGACGAGATCTCCGATCTGATCACCGCCGAGAGCGGCCTCTGCAAGAAAGACACGCTCTACGAAGTCGGCCGCGCGTGCGACGTGTTCGTGTTCGCCGGCAACGCGGCGCTTGGCGACGACGGCCAGGTGTTCTCGTGCGATCTGACGCCGCACGGCAAGAAGCGCAAGGTCTACACGCTGCGGGAACCGTTGCTGGGCGCAATCTCGGCGATCACGCCGTTCAACCACCCGTTGAACCAGGTTGCGCACAAGGTCGCGCCGTCGATCGCCACGAACAACCGGATGGTATTGAAGCCCACCGAAAAAACGCCGCTCAGCGCGCTGCTGCTCGCCGACATCCTCTACGAGGCCGGCTTGCCGCCGCAAATGCTCTCCGTCGTCACCGGCGACCCGAAGGAGATCGCCGACGCGATGCTGACGCTGCCCGAAATCGACCTCGTCACCTTCACCGGCGGTGTGGCCATCGGCAAGTCGATCGCGGCGAAAGCTGTCTATAAGCGGCAGGTGCTGGAAATGGGCGGCAACGACCCGCTGATCGTGATGGAGGATGCGGACCTCGAAGAAGCCGCGTCGCTTGCAGCGGCGGGCTCGTACAGGAATTCCGGCCAACGCTGCACGGCGATCAAGCGCATGCTCGTGCAGGAGACGGTTGCGGACCGCTTCGTCGATCTGCTGCTCGCCAAGACCAAGGCCTGGCGCTACGGCGATCCGATGGATCCGACGCAGGACATGGGAACGGTGATCGACGAGGCCGCCGCGAAATTCTTCGAGGCGCGAGTCGGTGATGCGATCGGTCGCGGCGCCCGGCTGCTGTACGGCAACGTACGGCGCGGCGCGCTCTATTCTCCCACGGTGCTCGATCGCGTCACGCCGGACATGCCGGTCGTCAAGTACGAAACCTTCGGCCCCGTGTCGCCCGTCATCCGCTTTCGCGACATCGACGAGGCGATCCGGATCGCCAATGGCACCGATTACGGGCTCTCATCGTCGGTCTGCACGAACCGCCTCGATTACATTACGCGCTTCGTCTCCGAGCTCAACGTCGGCTCGGTCAACATCCGCGAAGTCCCGGGCTACCGGCTCGAGCTTACGCCGTTCGGCGGCATCAAGGATTCCGGGCTGGGCTACAAGGAAGGCGTGCAGGAAGCGATGAAGAGCTTCACCAACGTCAAGACGTACTCGTTGCCATGGTGACGTGGCAGGGAACGCATCCGCGATGAACGAGCCACTGCCGCCGGCTGGCGTCGCCGCGGAGGGCGATGTCAACCTCTCGCCGTTGCGCCGCGCGTTCGAAATGGAGCACGTGCACGCCGCGACCCGCGCGCTGCTCGACGCCGATGCCGACGGCTTCCTGCACCAGTCTCTGTCCACGCCGTGCTTCAACGCACTTGCCTCGTGCGAAGGCATCTGGCTTACCGATGTCGAGGGACGCCGGGTGATGGATTTTCACGGCAATGGCGTCCACCAGGTCGGCTATCGCCATCCGCACGTGCTGGCGGCGGTCAAGCGCCAGCTCGATACCCTTCCGTTCTCGCCGCGGCGCTATACGAACCAGGCCGCCGTCGATCTCGCGTCAAGGCTCGCGACCCTTGCACCCGATCCGCTCGGCAAGGTCCTGTTCGCACCGGGCGGCACGCTCGCGATCGGCATGGCGTTGAAGCTCGCTCGCGTCGCGACCGGACGCCACAAGACGCTGTCGCTGTGGGATTCGTTTCATGGCGCGTCGCTCGACGCGATCTCGATCGGCGGGGAAGCGGCGTTCCGCAAGGGCATCGGACCGCTGCTTCCGGGCACCGAGCATGCGCCACCCTGCGATCCCGGCGCGTGCCGCTTCGGCTGTGGCGGAACCTGTAACGCACGCTGCGCCGAGTACATCGACTATGTGCTCGGCAAGGAAGAGGACATCGGCGCGGTCGTCATCGAGACCATCCGCTCGACCGACGTCGAAATCCCGCCGCCCGAGTATTACCGGATCGTCCGCGACGCCTGCGACCGCCACGGCGCGCTGCTGATCCTCGACGAGATTCCGATCTGCCTGGGACGCACCGGGCGGATGTTCGCGTTCGAGCACTACGGCATCGTGCCGGACATCGTGGTCATCGGCAAAGGCCTCGGCGGCGCCGTGTTCCCGATGGCAGCGGTGATTGCACGCCGCGACCTCGACGTCGCAGGCGATCGCTCGCTCGGCCACTACACGCACGAAAAGAGTCCCGTGGGTTGCGCCGCGGCACTGGCCACGCTCGAGGTGATCGAGAACGAGCGGCTGCTCGAAAAATCGCGGACGCTCGGCAGCACCGCGCTCGAAGCGCTCCGCCGGCTCAAGGCAAGGCATCCGCTCGTCGCCGACGTTCGCGGCTTGGGCCTCCTCCTCGGAATCGAGGTCGCGAACGACGGCGTCCCCGCCCACCGCGAAGCCGAGCAGGTGATGTACGAATGCCTGGCGCGCGGCCTTTCGTTCAAGGTCGGCCAGGGCAACGTCCTGACGCTCGCGCCGCCGCTCGTGATCGCGCCCGCGGATCTGGACCGCGCATTGGCGATCCTCGACGCTGCGCTCGGCGCGCTCGAGGCGGCGTAGAGGCTCCGCGTGCAGACTCTGCTCAACCTCTTGGCCGGCGTGTCGCTCCTGGTTTGGGGCACGCACATCGTGCGCACCGGGATCCTGCGTCTGTACGGCGGTCCGCTGCGCCGGCTGCTGCGGCACAGCGTCGAGAACCGGATCGCCGCGTTCTTCGCGGGCGTCGGCGTGACGGGGTTGATCCAGAGCAGCACCGCGACCGCGCTGATCGTTGCCGCGTTCGCGGGCCAGGGGTTGATCGGCACGGCGCCGGCGCTCGCGGTGATGCTCGGCGCCGACGTCGGCACGTCGCTCGTCACGGTGTTCCTGTCGTTCGACCTGTCGTGGCTCGCCCCCTTCCTGATCTTCGTCGGTGTCGTGCTCTTCCTCACGCGACAAGCGGAGCCGATCGGCCGCTTCGGGCGCATCCTGATCGGCCTCGGGCTCATCGCGTTTTCGCTGCAATGGATTTCGGTCGCCGCGAAGCCCGTGGTCGAGGCCGCCGGCGTCAAGGTGATCTTCGCCTCGCTCACCGGCGATCTGCTGCTCGACATGCTCGTCGCGGCGCTCCTCACCGTCCTCTGCTACTCGAGCCTCGCCGTCGTGCTGGTGCTCGCCGCGCTCGCCTCGCTCAAGGTCATCGCGCTGCCCGTCGCGCTCGGGCTCGTCCTCGGCGCCAATCTCGGCAACGGGCTCCTGGGGATGATCTCGACGCTGCGCTCGCCGCCCGAGGCGCGCCGCGTCACGCTCGGCAACTTCCTGTTCAAGCTGATCGGCTGCCTCGCCCTGATGCCGCTGGTCGAGCATGTCGAGGGACTGATCGACGGACTCGCCCTCGACCCCGCGCGCGAAGTCGTCCTGTTCCACTTCGCCTTCAACGTTGCGTTGGCGCTCGCGTTCATTTTCTTCACCGCGCCGATCGCCCGCGTCGCCGAGCGGCTCCTGCCGACAAAACCGGCCTCCGACAACCCCGGGAAGCCACGGCATCTCGACCCGTCGGCGCTCGATACGCCGGCACTCGCGATCTCGTGTGCCGCGCGCGAAGCTCTGCGCATCGGCGATGTGGTCGAGGAAATGCTCAACGGGATGCTGACGGTCCTGCGCACGAACGACCGGGCATTCGCGGAGCGGCTGCGCAAGATGGATGACATCGTCGACGATCTCTACACGGCGGTGAAGCTCTACCTCACGCAAATCTCGCGCGAAGCCCTGGAGGAGGCCGAGGGTCGCCGCTGGGCGGACATCGTGTCGTTCACGATCAACATGGAGCAGATCGGCGACATCATCGAGCGGATCATCACCGACGTCGAGGACAAGAAGATCGACAAGGGACGCAACTTTTCCGAGGCAGGCATGACCGAGATCTGCGACCTGCACGCGCGGCTGATCGCGAATCTGCGGCTCGGGCTTTCGGTGTTCCTCAATGGCGAGCTCAAAGGTGCGCAGGAGCTCCTCGCGCAAAAGGTGCTTTTCCGCGATCTCGAGCGCGCCTACGCCGATTCGCACCTTTTGCGGCTCACCAGCCAGACCGTCGAGAGCATCGAAACCTCGTCGTTGCATCTCGACCTGATTTCCGATCTCAAGCGGATCAATTCGCACATCTGCTCGATCGCCTACCCGATCCTCGAGCAGGCGGGCGTGCTGGCGAAGACCCGGCTCAAGTCGCCTGAACCTGTCCTCGCCCCGGCCCGGCCGCGGCGCCCGAAGGCGGCGACGAACGGCAATGGCAATGGCGTCGCCGACGAAAACGGAGCGAAGCCCGGCTGGCAGAAGAAGAAGCCGCATTCGGCTTGAGGCGGCTCGTGGAGGCAACCGAACTCTCCCTTGGCGTCACGCTCGCGGTCCTGGGGGCCGGCCTGCTCCACGCCGGCTGGAACGCGCTCCTCAAGGCAGCGCCGGGCGGCGATCCGCTGCTCGATACCGCCACGGTCGTTGCCGGCTCCGCAGTGTGGGGGCTCGTCGTGATTCCCTTCGTCGGCGTGCCCGATTCCGCCGCCTGGAAGTTCGCCGCCGCGTCGGCGCTGATTCACTGGGGCTATTACGTGACCTTGGCACAGGCGTATCGCACCGGCGACCTGTCGTTCGCGTATCCGTTAATGCGCGGCACGGCACCTCTGATCGTCGCCCTGCTCGGGATCGTGTTCCTGCGCGAGCTGCCGACCCCCCAGGTCGGTGCCGGCATCGCGCTGATCTGCGGCGGCATCGTCAGCATCGCCTTCATCCGGCATCGGCGCCATCCGCCGTCCGCAGCAGCATGGGCGTTTGCCAACGCCGCGATCATTGCCGCATACACGCTGATCGACGGCTCGGGCGCACGCGCGTCGGGCAACCCGGCCGCGTACGTCGCCTGGCTCATCTTCCTCGAAGCGCTGCCCTTTCTCGCCTGGATCCGGGCGCGGCGCGGCGCAGCCGCAGTCACCTACGTCCGTCGCAGCTGGCGGCGCGGACTCCTCGGCGGAGCTGCGAGTCTCGCCGCGTACGGCATCGTGCTGTGGGCGATGACGCGCGCGCCGGTCGCCGCAGTGGCCGCGCTGCGCGAAACGTCGGTGTTGTTCGCCGCGCTGATCGGCGCCATCTGGCTGAAGGAGGGATTCGGATTGCCGCGCCTCGCGGGCGCCGCAAGCGTCGTGGCGGGCGTGGCGGCGTTGAAGCTGTAGGCGAAAAGCCCGAAAGTCTCGAACCACGAAGTGCACGAAGAACGCGAAGAAAAAAACGAATCCGGTACTTGATTGGATCTCACCGCGCACCATCGTCGAGAACCCGCGTGACCAATCCTCAAAAGAAGAAGTCATTGGTGCCTTTCGCGTTCTTCGTGGTTCAGGATTTCGACTTTGAAATGATCGCGCAAAGATGACCCCCCTTCCCACCCATGCCCGCGTCGTCATTATCGGCGGCGGCATTGCCGGCGCTTCGACGGCATATCACCTGGGAAAGAAAGGCGTCCGCGACGTCGTGCTGCTCGAGCAGGGCAAGCTCACGTGCGGCACGACATGGCACGCGGCAGGCCTCGTCGGCCAGACGCGTGCGACGCGCAATGCGACGCGGATGAGCCGTTATGGGATCGAGCTCTACTCGTCGCTCGAGCAGGAGACCGGACTTTCCACCGGATGGAAGCGATGCGGCAGCTTGAATGTCGCGAAGACACCCGAGCGACTGACGCTGATGAAGCGGCAGATGGCGCGCGCGAAGAGCTTTGGCATCGAGTTCGAGTTCATCTCGCCGTCCGAAGCCGCGCGAATCGCGCCGATCCTGCGCACCGACGATCTCGCCGGTGCCGTGTGGATTCCCGGCGACGGCAAGGCCAATCCGACCGACCTCACGATCTCGCTCGCCAAAGGTGCGCGAATGAACGGCGCGACCATCGTCGAAGGCGTCAAGGTCACGGGCGTGTCGTCGTCGGGCCGCCGCGTCACCGGCGTGCAATGGCATGCGGGCGAAGAGACGGGCACGATCGCGTGTGAAGCGATCGTCAACTGCGGCGGCCAATGGGCGCGCGAATTCGGCCGCCGCGCCGGCGTCAACGTGCCGCTCTACGCGGCCGAGCACTTCTATCTCGTCACCAAGCGGATCGAGGGTGTCGCGCCCGACATGCCGGTGATCCGCGACCCCGACGGCTATCTCTACTACAAGGAAGAAGTGGGCGGCCTCGTGATGGGCGGCTTCGAGCCGAGTGCGAAACCCTGGAACGTCGAACCGATCCCCGACGGCTTCGAGTTCCAGCTCCTGCCCGAGGATTGGGACCACTTCGAGATCCTGATGGCGAATGCGATCCACCGCACGCCGTGCCTCGAAACCGCCGAAGTGAAGCTGCTGCTGAATGGCCCCGAGAGTTTCACGCCGGATGGCAATTTCATTCTCGGCGAAGCGCCGGAGCTTGCCGGCTTTTTCGTGTGCGCCGGCTTCAACTCCGCCGGCATCGCCAACGCAGGCGGCGCCGGCAAGCTGATCGCCGAATGGCTGGCCGAGGGCGATGCACCGCTCGATTTGTGGGACGTCGACATCCGCCGCTTCGCGCCGTTCCATGCGAATCGCCGCCATCTCGCCGACCGCACCGTGGAATCGTTGGGTCTCCACTACGCGATGCGCTGGCCGCGCGAAGAGCTCGCGACCGTGCGTCCGCTGCGCCGGTCGCCGCTCTACGACCGGCTCGCCGCGAAGGGCGCCGTCTTCGGCAGCAAGATGAACTGGGAGCGCGCGAACTATTTCCTTCCCGCGGGCGAGCTCACGCCTGCGCCCACGTTCGGGGTGCCCGGATGGCTTCCCCATGTGCTGGAGGAGCAGCGCGCGTGCCGCGAGGACGTCGTCGTGTTCGACCAGACGTCATTCGGCAAATTCGTGCTGAAGGGCGGCAACGCACTCGCCGTCCTGCAGCGTCTGTGCGCAAACGACATCGACGTCGACGTCGGCAGGATGGTCTACACGGCAATGCTCAATGTACGCGGCGGGTTCGAGAGCGACCTGACGATCATTCGCCTCGCGCCCGCCGAGTTCTTCATCATCACCGGGTCGTCGCAGACGACACGTGACTTCGCCTGGATCGAGCGCGGGATCCACGCGGATGAGCACGCGGCGCTGGTCGACGTGACCAGTGCCTACTCGGTGATCTCGGTGATGGGTCCCAAGGCCGAGGCGCTGCTTGCCCGCATTTCACCCGATGACCTGTCGAAAGCCGCGCTGCCCTTCTCGGCCACGAAGGAGATCGACGTCGGCTACGCGCGCGTTCGCGCCGCGCGGATGAGCTACGTCGGCGGCCCTGGATTCGAGCTCCACGTCACGGTCGATCAGTGCCTGACGCTCTACGATGCGCTCATTGACGCTGGTGCAGAATTCGGTCTCAAGGACGCGGGCTATTACACGATCGACGCATTGCGCATCGAGGCGGGACGCCGCGCCTGGGGCGCCGAGCTGTCGCCGGACGAGACGCCCTGGGAAGCCGGTCTGGAATTTGCCGTCCGCATGGACAAGACGACCCGGTTCGCGGGACGCGACGCGCTGCTCGCCACGTCGGCGCACGCTGCGGCCAAGCGCGTTGTCCTGCTGACCTTCGACGATTCCGCCGTATTTCCCTGGGGTGGGGAACCCATCCTGATGAACGGTGCCAGCGTCGGCGAGATCACGTCGGCCGGTTACAGCCGCAAGCACGGCCGCGCGGTGGCGATGGGTTACGCGCGCGCGGATGCGCCGCTGACGGACGAAATGATTCTGGGCGCGCGTTTCGAGGTCGATATTGCCGGCGAGGCCACGCGCGTCACGCCGCACCTCAAGCTTTGATCGCCTGACCACGCCGCCGCCGATCGCGAAGCCCCATGCGAATTCTGTCACGCAATGCGTTGCGGGTTGTCGAGCATCCCTGGGCGTTCGCGTTGCGCGTGCTGCGGAGCTTTCGCGCAAACCAGGGGTTCCTGCTCGCGAGCGCCGTCGCGTTCAATACGCTGCTTTCGATCCTGCCGCTGCTGATCCTGCTGCTGGTGGCGCTGACGCACTTCGTCGACGAAGCGCTGCTGCTGGCGACGCTGCGGCGCTATCTGGAGCTCATTGTGCCGGGTCAGTCGGAGGCGATCGTGGGCGAGCTTTCGCTGTTTCTCGCGCACGTCGACGTGATCGGCTGGGTGCTGCTGGTAACGCTCGTCTTCTTCAGTTCGCTCGCCTTCACCGTCCTCGAGAACGCGATGTCGGTGATCTTCCTGCACCGAGTGGCGATAAGGCGTCGGCCATTTTTCGTCTCGCTGCTGATTCCCTTCTGCTACATCCTGGTTCTTGCCGTCGGGTTGCTGCTGGTGTCGCTCGTTTCGGGCGCGCTGCAGGCGCTGGGCAGGGAGAGCATCGAGTTCCTCGGCCGCACGGAATCGCTCGGCCGCGTCTCCGCGCTCCTTCTCTACCTGATCGGCGTCGCCGGCGAGATCCTGGTGCTGACGTCGATCTACATGGTGATGCCGGTCGGGCGCCCGAGGCTGTCGCACGCGCTGATCGGCGGAGTCGTGGCCGGCCTGCTGTGGGAAATCACGCGCCACGTGCTGGTATGGTATTTCTCGACGCTGTCGCAGGTGAAGGTTGTCTACGGGTCGCTCACGACATCGATCGTCGTGCTGCTGAGTCTGGAAATCGCGTCGCTGTTCCTGCTGCTCGGCGCGCAGGTCATTGCCGAGTACGAGCGGTTCTGTGCCGAGTCCCGGCAGCGCCGTCCCGAGCCGCTGCACACGGATTAGCCGCTGCTACGACGAACCGCAAACGGCTTGCGTCGCCGCTTGCGGAAATTGTGTTAGCTTCTGCGCAATTCCAGCCCGACGACCGACCTCAAGATGCCCCACCGTTACACGACTCCGCCGCGACGCGGGCGCACGCCATCGAAGCCGAGCGGCACCGCGACGGCGCAGGTGCAGAGCCTGACCCGCGGGCTCAACATCCTCGAAGCGCTCGCCGGCGCCGAGGGCGGCCTTACGCTGACCGACGTGGCGCATCGCGTCGGCCTGCCGCCGTCGACGGCCCACCGCCTACTCGCGACGCTCGATCGAATGGGCTACGTCTACCAGGCCGGCGATCTCGGCCGTTGGTACGTCGGTCTCCAGGCATTCACGGTCGGGTCGACGTTTCTCGCGAGCCGCGATTTCGTCGCGCAGAGCCTGCCGCACATGCGCCGTCTGATGGAGCAGGCCGGAGAAACCGCGAATCTCGCGATCCTCGAGGGCGCCGAAGCCGTGTTCATCGACCAGGTCCAGTGCCGCGAAATGATGCGCACGATCGTGAAGCTCGGAAGCCGCGTTCCGCTGCACGCGTCGGGTGTCGGCAAGGCGATCTTCGCCTCGCTTCGCGACGACGAGATCGATGCGATCCTCAAGGTCAAGGGACTGCCGCGGATCACCGCGCACACGATCACGGCGCCCGAGACGATGTGGGCGGCGTTGCGCGTGATCCGGCAGCGCGGCTGGTCGTTCGACGACGAGGAGCATGCGCTCGGCACGCGCTGTGTCGCGGCCAGCATCTATGACGAGCACGGCGAGCCGCTCGGCGCGATCTCGCTTGCGGGCCCGTCGACGCGCCTCCCCGACGACCGGATTCGCCAGCTTGGCCCGGTCGTCGCACACGCGGCGGAGGAGCTCACCCGGAAGCTCGGCGGCCGCTGGCCGCACCCGTATTAGCGGTTCGGCAATTCGCTCATACCGGACACCTGCACGACGCTTTGCCGGCCATCGCCTCGGTGCGTTGCGCCAGGCGCGGGTTGGGCAGAGGCTTCCATCCTTCGAGCAATTCGCGGGCTGCGACGTCGTCGTTGCACGTCAGCACCATGTCGCAACCGGCTGCGACTGCGGCCGCCGCGCGCGCCGAAATATCGCCCGCGGAAAACGCGCCCGCCATCCCGAGATCGTCGGAGAAGATGATCCCGTCGAAGCCGAGG
>WNGE01004419.1_pt1 | contig 16171 bp, 12 predicted proteins | sample 5400651 | NCBI WGS metagenome assembly WNGE01 (sample SAMN13153370, study PRJNA577476) | soil metagenome | isolation source: 60 cm soil or saprolite under grassland replicate 2 | place: USA:California | collected 2016-06-15 | reverse complement strand
CACGGTCTTCGAGGACCTGAACCGGAACCAGCTTGCGGACGTCGGCGAGATGCCTATGGCGAACGTCCAACTCTATTTGCTCGACGGCAACGGGCTGTTCGTCCGCGGCACCTACTCGGACGCAGACGGGAAGTATCAGTTCACGGGCCTGGCGGACGGGGATTATCTGGTGCAGTTCGCTACGCCGTCGTGGACGCCCTTGCGAAATGACTGGGTCCCGACGACCACGGGCTCCCTGTATCCGAAAGTCACGGTGAGTCTAGGCGGCACGGCGACGGCTGATTTCGGCTGGCGCCCAATCGTTCGCTCAACGGATCTGTCGAGCCCGATCTCGTCCTATACCGGCCCTAACGGGCTGCACGTCGAGAGCTACGACGACGCCATCGGCGCCAAGGGGATCTACGACGCCGTCATGGGCGGCACGACGGGTTCAGAGGCGCAGTACGTCACAATCCGCTTCGACTCGGGACCGACCTCCAGCACCGTCGCGGGCTGGCAAGGGTCACCCGGCTCCTACAGCAGCTACAGCGCCATCTGCTACGACAACTACATCTCGTGGCTCACGGCCGGAGACATCGGCGTCGGTCACGAATACGGTCACGCGTGGACGACCTACTACGACCGGATCGTCCAACAGGAAGCTGGGTTCGAGTCGTACCTCAAGGCTCGTGGCCTGTACGGCGACCCGCGTGTGAACACCAGCTATGGCTGGAGCGCCACGGAAATGATCGCAGAGGACTACCGTCAGCTTCTGGGGTCCGCGGCTGCGCAATCTGGCGCACAGATGAACACGGAAATCCCACGGGCCGTAGACGTGCCCGGCCTCAAAGAGTTCTTCCTCACCTCGTTTACAAATGCCGTCAACCCTTCGTCTCCGACGCCTCCACCGCCGCCGAGCCTGACCATCTCGGATCTCTCGCTCTCTCCTTCGCCCGTTACGAAGGCGGGAACCTTTACGTTCGGGCTTTCGCTGGGGGCAACTGTCACGGCGACCATCACCAACTCGAAAGGCGCGCTCGTGAAGACACTCTTGTCGACAGCGCCCAAGCCGCCCGGGCAGATGTCCCTCCTCTGGGATCGGAAGAACGCAGTCGGTCAGCGCGTGAAGTCCGGTGCGTACACGGCATCGGTCAAGGCGATGGACTCGGAAGGGAAGACGGTGGTCGCGAGCCTCCCGTTCGCTGTCTCGTAGGTGGAGGGGCCGACTCTCGCCGGCCCCTCGACAACCTTCCTTTCTCTGACGCTAGTGGGTGGCCAGGCTGACTGTGGCTGTTTGGCTGCCATGGCCGAGACCACCGAACGAAGCTCCGCCGATCCCGCAGAGATCCGCTTCGGTGACGTTCGTGAAGTGGGCTCCGCCAGGCACAGCCGCGATCGATGCACTTGTCGTCGATCCGATCGTCACGTTACTGCTGTAGAGGTCGTTCGTGCCTTCATGGCAGACGATGACGATGACCCGGTGCTTCCTCGGGTCCGTGAACGTCAAGGGGACGTTCTGGCCGCCCGTACTCAGGACCACGAGTTGGTCGGCCGCGGCCGAGTAGCCCGTGGGTGGAGTTCCCTCCACGACCCAGTACTGGCCAAGCTGCACGCCCGTGATCGTGGGACAGTCCCCGGCGCTGTCAGTGGTGCACGTCGCGACTGTATTGGCAACTGTCTTGTCCTCGGCGCCAGCCGAGGTCCCGCCTAGCGGCGCAACGTCCTTATAGACCGTGAACGTCACATTAGCGAGAGCGTTTGGCCCGCCATCACCGACTGGCGTGTCGTCCTGCTTGTGGATGTCGATGCTGCCCGGTTGACGCGGATTGATGAAGTTCAACGCGATCGCGGTCGAACCGGTGACGTTGATCGCCTGATCCGGCGCTCCGTTGTGTCCGGCAGGAATTGTCGTCGGGTCTTCGACCACCCAGTAGTGACCGAACGGAATGTCCGCGATGCTGCACTTGCCGTCCGCACCCGTCGTGCAGTTCAGCGCGTGCCCGTTCGAGTCGGGGGCCAACGTATGGTCGGCCGGCGTCGTCCCGCGTGGGGCGCCGAACGGTGAGTCGTCGACGTAGAGATCGAACTTCACGCTGGCAAGCGGGCTTCCAGCGTCGTCAACCTTGGTGATATTCACCGCTCCGCAGTTGGTGATCTGCCTGTTCGCGATGACCAGATCCTTGAGCGCGGAGTTGAAAGTCCCGGTGCTCCCTGAGGAGCGGCTCTTGATCTGCGTCAATGCGAACGTCTTGCAGACGCCGACCGGGAGAATCCCGGCTGCGGTCAGGTTGATCGACATCTCCTGGAACCGGTTTGCCTTGAGGGCCTCGCCGGTCAGAGTGTTCTGGGCCGCCGTCAGATCTCCCGCTCGACCGTTCGTCCCATCATTCGACGCGCCTTCAGCGACGGTGTCGCTCAGGGCGACCTGATTCACCCAGCAGGGCGGGCTGTCGTTTGCGTCACCGCATGTACCGCCGCTGTTGCTCCACGTGAGCTCGGTGATCGTTGCCTTGCTACCGCCCGAGGTGAAGTCGAACGTAATCAGCTTGTCTCCCACTACTCGAATCGGCGTCTTACCGTTCGAGCTGGTCCCCAGCGTTCCCTGATTGAACTCGACGTTCAGGTTTGCTGAGCCGTTCGGCTGCACCCTGATCGACGACTCGTACAGGAAGTCCGCGTTTCCGACGTGCTCGGTCGCGATAAAGACGTCCTTGAAATCGTCCTTCGGAGGTGCTCCGTTGTCAGTCAGCACTGGAACGAGATCGTCCTCCTTGGATCCCTGGCCCAGCGCATCATCAGGATTGGAGGTCGGATCGGTGAAATGAGTTGCGCCCAAGCCCGACGATGCCCAGTCCTTAGTGCCGTTTCCGGGCGGGGATGCATTCCCGCCGACGGCCATGTTGCCATCATTGCCTTCGAATCCGCTCGGCGCGACCACCGCACCGGCGGACACGATCAACAACGAAAGGCCGATGGCTAGCGCCACCGTCACACTTCCGAAAAGCCACGGGCGGCGTATCCGCCGGTGGCGAATGGCTCCCAAACTCATTTGCTCTCCCTTAGGTAGGTGCTTACAGGGTCCGGGTCCGCGCCCCCAACGCGACCCAAGTGTTCAGCCGCAGATCACCCCTCTCTGATGCATGCCTGCGGGGAACAAGACGACTGTCGTTCGGCTAGGAAGACCGCAGGCCGCAAACGAGGACTCGTTGAACAGTTGCCGTGCTAACGCCACCGTTTGAGGCTATGGCGATGCGAGCCAACTGCATAAGGGTCGAACGACCCAACAACTGTTGAGCTTCCTCAACGCCAGAAACGCCCGCATAACCCCTTCGAGTTACCTCATACGCACTTTCTCTGTCCGCTTGATCACCCCGATTGCCGCGGCCGAATCACTCGCGCGAGTGCCACCCGGCGACAGCACTGCGAAGAAGTAGTAGCCCTCGCTGAGGTTCGACTGGCCGCTGACCGGTCCACCGTTCAGCCAGACGTCCCGCTTGTCCAACAACACCTCGACTCCTCCCAACGCCTGCGAACGGGACAGGAGAATAAGAGAGCCCGACCGGGGAAGATCGGGCTCTCGGACGAGGGGGCTCGACGCTGCGGCGCGCCGCCTCATTTCGTTACGGGGTGCCCAACCCTTGGGTGTTCTCAGCATCTCCGTCGCGAGCAGGCTCGGCAAGGGCTACGGGGCCCCTTCGCCGTTGAGCCTTCTCAACAGCAAATGCCGCTGATGATCAGGGCCCCGGCGGAACAGGCGCCGGCGCCGGCGTGAAGGCCTCCTTGACCACGCGGATCACCTTTTCCCGCGTTCCCTCCATCACCGGCAGCAACCCGCCGAACTCGAGTCGCGCCAGCTCGACGTGGCCGAAGCGCCGCAACGTCTGGAAGCCGAAGTCCGCCAGGAAGTCCGACGGGAAGATCGTCTTGTGCACCTGAAAGCGCTCGTATTGCGACTCACCCTCGCGGTACCTATAAGCAAACGTCTCGAGCGCCTTTGCGCCACGATCGCGCGCGTCTCCGATTGCCGCGAGGAAGAGCGACTGCATCACCCACGGGCTCGACGTCTCCACGAGGTATGCGCACGTCACGAGCACTGCGTCGTCCGACGGCGGGCCGGCCGGGAGCTCGGCCGCGCGCGGGAACAACCCAGCCGGGCCGTACTGCATCGAACCGAGCACGTGCCCGTCCGCGTCGTAGTACACCGTCCCCCACGGTCCCCACTCCGTCTCTGCTTTCTCGATCCACTTGCGTTTGTCGGCTGTTCGGCCCTCGCGGGTCTGCCACCAGACGCACTCGTGGCACACCATCGGCGCGTCCTGCAAGGTGACGCCCGTCAACCCGGCTACGCGCGGCCCGGTCACTGCGGCCCGATCTCGTCGATGATCACGTCGACCGCCTCGGGGCTGACCTTCGCCATGCGGTCGAGATACGCGGCAACGCGCTGTTGCACTTCGCGCCCGACATCGGCGACGGAGGATCCCCACTCCACGGCGAGATGTAGCTCGACACGAACACGCCCGTCCTCCTCGGTGATGCGCACACCCTTGTGCCTGGGAATCGCGCTCTCCGCCAGCCCGCGCACTCCGTCGACCTCCCGCGCCGCGTCCGCGGCATAGCTTGCGAGGATGTCGCTCGAGATCGTCGTCACCGCAGGGGTTTTAGCACCAGTTCAGTCGCTTCGGGCCGCGCGAAGAACCGAAACGGGACGAACGTGGTTCCGAGCCCAGGCGAGACGTGCATCGTCCCGCCCGCTCGCTCGTAAAGCCCCGTCGCGAAGCGCACACTCGGATGGGCGAAACGGAACTTCCGGTCGCGTCCCAGCGGGAGGGCGATCTGACCGTCGTGCATGTGCCCGCTGAGCACAAGATCGAACGCTCCGGGCGGCAGGAAGCTCAAGACGGAAGGGAAGTGGCAGAGCAGGATGCGCAGATCTGCTGACTCATCCGCAAGCTCCCACGGCCGCGAACGCCCTCGGCGGTACGCGCGCGGGTCGACGCCGACGATCTGCACGCGACGCCCGCTTAGCTCGACCGTCGCGCTCTCGTCGACAAGCAGCCGCGCCGGCGACAGATCCGTGAGTCCCGCAGCGCGAGAGAAGGGATCTCGACTGTGCTCCACGTCGTGGTTCCCCAACACGACAAACGGCCGTTCGAGCCGCCCAAGCTGCTCACGCAGCAACCGCTCGCCGCGCGGGCGCGAGACGAGATCGCCCGTGATCGCAACGAGATCGGGCTTGCGCTCCGCGACCCAATCGACCGCACGCTCGGCGGCCACCTCACCACGTGAGGGCAAGCCGAAGTGGAAGTCCGAGAGGTGGGCGATCCGAAGGCCAACGAGCTCCGCCGGCAGGCGAAGCAGCGGAACGTCAAGCGTCCGCAACCGCACCCACCCTGCCTCGAACCAGCCCCAGCCGACCGCGGCCCCGGCGACGCCGCCGAACAGGGTCCCCGCGCGAGTCAGACTTCGAGCTTCTCGAGCACCGGCGTCACCGGGACGACATGACGCTTGAACTTCAGCTCCGACTCCTCGAGCCCGGCCGCGACGCCGACCAGTTGCGAGAGATGCAGGATCGGCATCGCGAAGTCCTTGCCGGTCGTCTTCTTCAGCTTGGACTGCCACGCGTCCAGCGACAGATGGCAGAGCGGGCACGGCGTGACGATCACGTCGGCACCGGCCTCCTTCGCCTGCTCGATCGGCTGGATCAGCTCGCCGAGCGCCGTCTCCTCACGCGCCTGGATGATCGGGAAGCCACAGCACTTGATCTTCGCCGGATAGTCGATCGCCTCGCCGCCGCACGCCTCGATGATCCGTTCGAGTGACCAGGGGCGGTCCGGATCTTCGAAGCCGAGGATCTTCGAGGGGCGCAGGATCTGGCAGCCGTAGAACGGCGCGATCTTCAGTCCCTTGAGGCCCTTGTGCGCCGACTGTTTCAGCAGCTCGTAGCCCTCGCCTTCGGCAATCTCCCAGAGCAGGTGTCGCACCTCGACGTTGGCGCTGTACGGCGGCACGCCGACCCGCTCCAGGTTCGTGCTGACCCGGTCGCGCAGGTTCTCGTCGTTCTTGAGCTGCCAGTTCGCCTGCCGGAGATTCAGCGTGCAGACGTTGCACACGGTGAGGAGCGTGTCGCAGCCGGCCGCCTCTGCGTACGCGAGGATGCGTGCGTTCAGGTGCAGGTAGTAGTCCGGCTCGGCCTCGTGGATGTCGCCGGCGCCGCAGCAAGTCACTGTCTCGAGCTCTACGAGCTCTAGACCAACTTTTGGAGCAAGCGCTTTGGTGGAAGAGTCGAGCTCTTTCGCCGAGAGGGACGCTAGGCAGCCCTTGTAGTAAGCGACTCTTTTCACGGCTGCACTTCGGGATCGCTGGTCTTCGCACCGGCCTGCTCGGAGAACTCGATCCGTCCGAGCGCGTGCTCGCCCTGGACGATGCCGAGAGCGCCGTCACGGCCTTGCTCCTTCACGAGGTGGTAGAGCTTGCGGGCCTCGCCCACACGGGCCGCGACGTGCGGCGGGATCGGCGGCGGCACCTTGCCGTGTTTCGCCAGGCTCAGGGCGAACTTCGTCTCCTTGATCGCGGAGACCACGCCCTGCGTCTTCGGAACGAGCTCCGTCTCGCGTAACCAGCCGGTCGTCTTCGCCGAGGTGACGAACCACTTCGCGTGCTTCGCACCCCAATCCTGATCGATCCCCTCCTTGATCGACTCGGCCCCGAGCTTCGCGATCGCGTCACGCGGGTCGACGCCCTTCGGACACCGCTCGTTGCAGAAGTAGCACCGAGTGCAGTCCCAGATGCCGTGCTCGTCGTTGTAGTCGTTCAGGCGTGCCACGTCGGCCTGGTCTCGCGCGTCGCCGACGAAGCGCATTCCCTTCGCGAGCGCAGCCGGCCCGAAGAACTCCGGATCGGACTCCATCGAGTTGCACTCGGAGACGCAGCAGCCGCACATGATGCAGAGCGCTTCTTTGTGAATCACGTTCATCTGCTGTTGCGAGACGATGCGTTCCTGCTCGAGCGGCTCCTCGTAGCCCGGGTCGAGCCAGGGCTTCATCCGGCGAATCTTCCCCCAGAAGGGATCCATGTCGACGACGAGGTCCTTGATCACCGGCATGTTCCCCATCGACGAGATCACCGGCACGTGACCGGACTTCGCAATGTCGTACATGCGCGTCTTGCAGGCGAGGACTGCAGCGCCGTCCATGCGCATCCCGCAGGAGCCGCAGATCATCATCCGGCAGCTCTTGCGATATGCGAGCGTGCCATCGTGCTTGTCCTTGATGATGTCGAGCACATCGAGGAGCGTCACCCAGTCCGGCGCCTCGACCTCGTAGCGCTTCAGCTCCTTCTCGCCGGTCTCGGCGTCGTAACGCCAGATCTTCAGCGCGACGTCGATCGTCGTCGAGCCTGGTGCGGGAGCGAGCTCGGAGTGCACTAGTAGGTCCTTTCCTGGGGCTTCCACTTGGTCATGGTCACGGGCTTCCAGTCGACTCTCGGGGCGCCGTCGACCCACCTGACGAGCGTGTGCCGCAGATAATGCTCGTCGTAGCGGTCGGGATAGTCGTACGGCCGCGCGTGCGCGCCCCGGCTCTCCTTGCGCTCGATGCCGCACGGAACCATGCACGCGGCGAGGTCGAGCAGGAAGCCGAGCTCGAGGGCCTGGGTGAGATCGTTGTTGAAGACGTTGCCCTTGTCCTCGACGATCACGCGCTCGTAGCGTTCCCGGAGGCCTTCAACGATCTCCCCCTGCTTTCGCATCTGCTCCTCGCGGCGGAAGACACCGAAGTTCTCGTGCATCGACTCGGCCAGCTCGTCGCGGATCGACCAGGGCCGCTCTCCCTCGCGGCGGTCGAGCAGGTCCTTCAGCTCGCGCTCGGCGTCGGCCTCGACCGACGGCGGCACTTCGACCGTCGTGTTCGAGAGGGCCCAGTCGGCTGCGTGGCGACCGACGCGCTTCCCGTACGTGATCGTCTCCATCAGCGCGTTCCCGCCGAGGCGGTTGGCACCGTGAACGGACACGCACGCGCATTCGCCCGCGGCGTAGAGGCCCTCGACGTCCGTCAGTCCCCAGACGTCGGTGTCGACGCCGCCCATGTGGTAGTGGGCTCCCGGCCGGACCGGGATCGGCTCGTAGATCGGATCGACCCCGGCGAAGGTCATCGAGAGCTCGCGCGTGCCGTGCAGCCGCTCCAGGATCTTCTCCGCGCCGAGATGGCGCAGGTCGAGGATGACGTTGCCGTTGATCCCTCGCCCCTCGTCGATCTCCGTCTGCTCTGCGCGCGAGATGACGTCGCGCGACGCGAGCTCCATCGCGTTCGGCGCGTAGCGCTTCAGGAACCGTTCGCCCTCGGAGTTGAGGAGGTACGCGCCTTCGCCGCGGGTGCCCTCGGTGATGAGGACGCCGGTCGGCGAGAGCGTCGTCGGGTGGAACTGCATCATCTCCATGTCCTTCAGCGGGACGCCGACGCGGAGCGCGAGGACCATGCCGTCGCCGGTGCAGGCATAGGCGTTCGTAGTTCCGACGTACAGCCGCCCCGCCCCGCCGGTCGTGAGAACGACGGTCTTCGCGCCGATCGACTTGAGGCCGCCGTTGAGCAGATCCCAGGCGATCACGCCCTGACAGTGGTCGTCGTTCATGACGAGCTTCCAGGCAAAGAACTCCTCGTACGTCGGGATCTCGCGCTTCATCACCTGCTCGTAGAGGACGTGCACGAGCACATGGCCCGTGATGTCGGCCGCATAGGCCGTGCGGGGAGCCCCGGCGGCGCCGAACGGACGTTGCGCGATCCGGCCGTCGTCGGTACGCGAGAAGACCGCCCCCCAGTGCTCGAGCTGATAGACGTCGTCGGGCGCCTCGTTGCATAGGATCTCGATCGCGTCCTGGTCGCCGAGGTAATCGGAGCCCTTGACCGTGTCGTACGCGTGCTCTTCGGGACTGTCCTCCGAAGCATTCCCGAGAGCGGCGTTGATCCCGCCTTCGGCCGCGCCTGAGTGGCTGCGGACGGGATGGATCTTCGAAAGCAGCGCGACGTCGGCGCCCGCATCGTGCGCCTCGATGGCCGCGCGCATGCCCGCGCAGCCGGCACCGACGATGAGGACGTCGTGCTTGGCCTCCACCACTTCGGACGCTACACAATGCCCTCGTCCGGTGGCCGCCCCTAAGCAGGCCGGAAGGGCCGTCGCTCCCGGCGGCCCTTCCTTTCTAAGTTGCGGACGTTGCTATGCCCCAGCCTTTGCCTGCCAGCCGTACCCGGCGGTTGCGCAGTCGTAGTGCGTGCCCTGATAGTCGAACGAGAAGCGATTCAGGTTCAGCGTTCCCGTCCCATTGCCCGCCGTGTCGAGCTTCCCACTCACGCTGTAGCTCGTCGAGACGTTGGTGATCGGCGAGCCGCTGCCGGTGTCGAGAGGCCCGTTGTACGAGAAGGAGAAGCTGAGATCCGGCTGGATCTGCGTCGCGCCACTGAACGAGAGGCCGACGTCCTCGAGCACGCCGACGTCGCCACAATCGACGTCCGACGTCGTCGCGAAGTTCGCCGCCGAGCTTCCGGACACGTCGAAGCAGATGCTCTTGCCCTGATTCGTGAACCCGCAATAGTGCCCGGCCTTCGCGGTCGGCGCGGTCGGCGGGGGCGGCGGTGCCGGCGGTGGAGTGGGAGCGGGAGGCGGGGCTGTGGCCGGAAGGCCTTTGACAACTTCGCAGTCGCTGCCGACCGTGTCCGTCGCGTCTGCGGTCGCCGTGTCTCTACCCCCACCGCAGCGGAGCCTGTCCTTGCCCGGCCCGCCGACGAGCAGGTCGTTGCCGCTTCCGCCGACCAGCGTGTCGTTGCCGGCATTTCCGAAGAGCTTGTCGTTGCCGGCCTTGCCGTTGATCGTGTCCGCCCCCGCAGTCCCTCTGAGGACGTCGTTCTTGGGCGTGCCGTTGATCGTCTTCACCGCGCTTGCGGAGACACCCCCGACGAGCGCCCCGGTCAGGACGAGAACTGCCGCCATGAGAGCCAGCTTGCTGCATGTCACTCCTTTGCGTTGGTCGCGCGGCCCTCTGCCGGTCGCGCACACTCGCGAGTGTCCTGCGGGCTCCTAACCTGACGCTAATCCGCGAGAACCGCCGTCGAGAGTGGCGGGCGCCTAGACGACGCCCGCCACCCGCCTTCGCTAGGGAAGCGTCACGCGCAGAGTGAACCGCGCGGCCGCGCCGCCTCGAGTGACGCGCACCCGCAGCGAGCGTGCCCCGCAGACCCTGTACTCCGCCGACTTGCCCCCGGTGCTGGCCCAGGAGCCCGTGGCGAGCACGGTCCGTCCGTCGCCCGTAAGGAGCGTCACGTCATCCGCTCCGCCGCCCGGGACCGTCACCCGGACGCGGAGATCCCCGTCAAGGAGCGCTGCGACCTGCGTGGTCCAGGTACGCCTCCCGCGAAGGAACTTGCCTCGAACCATCTTCGTCGTCGGATCGACCCAGGGCTGGAGAACGTCTTCGCGAATCGCGGCGAGAGACTCCGGAGTCGGGCGAAAGCTCGGGTCGACGATCGGCCACTCGTAACCGACCGCAGTGCCGTTCGTCTCGACGAGCACGCGATAGGACTCCGCGAATCCTTCGCCGGGGTTCAATGTGTAATTCGAACCTTCGTCGCCGGGAAAGGCTGACCCGGCGGTAACTCGGTAGCAGATGCCCATCGTGCTCGCCCACCGCTTCGTGCCCCAGTCGAGCGCCTGCCATGGTGCGTTGTTCCTGTTGGCGGCGATGTGGTGTCCGTATTCATGCGCCGCGATCGACACGGGCGGAATTCCGGCGGTGGAATCACCGACCGTGACCAACGTCTGACCCCCGTAGCAGCCGAGTACTTCGTCGCTGGAGCAGATCTCCGAAACTTCGGCGAGCGGTGCGATGTAGATCTCCGCGAGGGAGAGCTCCTTCCCGTGAGGAATGCGCGCGAAGAAGTCGACCCACTGCTGGGCGACGGCGTCGGCCTCCGGATAACTGGTCGAGATGTGGATCGATACTTTCTCGCCGTCCGGGACGGCATACGTCCCTCCCCACCAGGACGCCGACGACAAGTGCCTCGGCTTCGAAGTGAGCAAGGTCGTCAGCCCGGCGAGACTGCCCGGCACCGGACGCACCGTGGGGCTCTCGAGCTGTGGGCGCGTTGCACCGGCTGCCGGTGCGACCAGCAGCGCCAAGGCCAAGATGCTCAGCAGATATGTCGTCTTCCTCTTCATCTTTGCTCTCGCGGATGGCAGAGCGCGCCGCGAGCAGGCCGCGCGCTCCACCTTCGGATCAGGTGACCTTGAACGTGAGCGGTACGACCTTCGTCGCACCCTGGTAGTTGACGGTGAGCTGGACGGTCAGCTTCTTTCCGCGAGCCTTCTTCTTCGGGACGGCGATAGTGCAGCCGCCCGTGCCGGTGCCGGTGAGCTGCTTCGCGCCGAGCTTTGCGGAGCACGCGTAGCTCTCTGGAAGGACGGGAGCCGGCTTCGTCCGCCCGTCGGGCGGCAGCTTCAGAGCGGTCGGCACGATGACGAACTTCTTCCCGGCCTTCGGCCCTGCCGTCGGAGTCGTCTGCACATCGACCGAGTCGATCTGCGGTCCGTTGGCGTCGAACGAATAGTTGAACGCGCCGTCGTCCGGCGCCGTGTCCAGGCCGATCTGCACGATGTTGGTGCCGAGCGGCGACATGTAGAACGCCGTCGCGACGAAGTTGAAGTCGGCGGTGTTCCCCAACTCGCTGCGGTTCACCGAGATCATGATCGAGCTCGTGTCGCCGGTGACGAGCACCGTCGCGTTCGGAGCCTTCAGCCAGTGCGACCCGTCCCAGTGGCCGAAGCCATAGCTGTTGTCGTCGACGTAGAACTCGTACTCGGCTCCGCTATCGCGCAGGCTCCCGGTGAGGGGATTCGCATCGCTGTCGATGTCGAGGTAGAGCGCGTTCTGCTCGGACGAGGCGATGTTCGACCCTGTGATTCGGAAGACGAGCTGGCCGCTTCCCTTGTCGCCTGCAACCGTCACCGCGGTGAGGTCGCCGGAGCCCCCAAAGGCGTCACCGGACGCGTCCGAGTAGTTCCCGGACGACGCACTCGGCACCAGCACTAGGGCAGCCATCAGCGCCGCTGCGATCGGGGCGGCGCGCTTGAGGCGCGACCTGACCGCGGGGCGCGGAAGGCGGAGCTGCATGGACATTGTCTTTACCTCCTGTGGATTACCGCCCCAGCCTGGTGGCCGGCGCTAACCCGCCTCTAACCGCGGCCTCTATTCGTCCGGGCAGGCCAGTGCTACAAAGGGCATATTCCCGTCGAATTCCGCGTTCTCGGCCCGCTGGCGGTCGTCGAGGACGGCCGCTCGATCGCCCTGGACCGGCAGCGGATGCGAGCCCTGCTCGCCTTCCTGCTGCTCCACGCAAACGAGCCCGTCTCGAGTGACCGGCTGATCGACGAGGTCTGGGGGCCGACACCGGCCAAGACCGCGAGCGCCTCGCTGCAGAACTACGTCTCGCGGCTCAGAAAGGCGCTCGGCCCGGAGTTGCTCCTTTCAGCGCCGTCCGGATACGTGCTGCGGGTCGATCCCGAGCGATTCGACCTGGCGCGCTTCGAGCGGCTCACCGCCGAGGCACGCGGCGCCGATCCGCGTGAGCGGGCCGAGAAGCTCCGCGCCGCGCTCGCGCTCTGGCGGGGCCCAGCCCTCGAGGACCTGGCATTCGAGCCGTTTGCCCGCGACGAGGTCGGCCGCCTGGAGGAGGCGCGACTCGCTGCGCTCGAGCAGCGCATCGAGGCCGATCTCGAGTTGGGCTCCGCCGGCGAGCTGGTCGGCGAGCTGGAGCAGCTCATCGCGGAGCAGCCGTTGCGTGAACGCTTCCGGGCGCAGCTAATGCTGGCGCTCTACCGCGCGGGACGGCAGGCGGACGCGCTCGAGGCGTACCAGGACGCGCGTCGCGTGCTGATGGACGAGCTCGGGCTCGAGCCGAGCGAGGAGCTGCGTGCGTTGCAGCAGGCGATCCTGCAGCAGGACGCTTCGCTCGGAGCAGCCGGCGCGGCTGCGGCGGAGCGCGGACCCGATCGACGCACGGTCACCGTCCTCTTCTGCGACCTCGTCGATTCGACGCGGCTTGCTTCCGAGCTCGATCCGGAGGTCTATCGGAACGTGATCTCGCGCTACTTCGAGCTCGTGCGCGAACCGATCGCCAGGCACGGTGGAACGATCGAGAAGTTCATCGGCGACGCGGTGATGGCCGTCTTCGGCATCCCGCAGCTGCACGAAGACGATGCGTTGCGCGCCGTTCGGGCTGCCGCCGAGGTTCAGGCGGCTCTGCGGGAAGAGGAATGGGACGTTCCCCTCGCGGCGCGCATCGGAGTCAGCACCGGCGAAGTGCATGTCCTGTCGGCCCCGGGCGAGGACTTGCACGTGTCGGGTGCCGTCGCGAGCATCGCGGCACAGCTCGAAGAGAGTGCGCCGCCCGGGGGGATTCTGATCAGCGGCGACACGCATCGTCTGGTGCGTGACGCGGTGAAGGCGGAACCTGTCGAGGGGGCCTGGCGCCTGGAAGACGTAGTGGAGGATGCACCCGCGTACGCGCGGCGACTCGATGCCCCGCTCGTAGGCCGCGAAGCGGAGCTCGCGCGTTTGCTTGGTGCATACGCGAATGCGTCGGCGGACAAACACTGTCGCGTCGTCACCGTCATCGGCGAGGCCGGAATCGGAAAAACACGGCTCGCCCGCGAGCTCGTTGCCTCGTTGGGCGAGGAGGCGCGCGTCCTCGTCGGCCGCTGCATCTCGTACGGCGAAGGTGCGACGTACCTCCCGATCACGGAGATCGTGCGACAGGCCACGGAGGAGCACTCCCTGGCGGGGATCCGCAAGCTGGTCGAGGCGGAAGAGGACGCGGACGCCGTCGCCCAACGCGTAGCCGAGCTCACGGGGATCGCGGAATCGCCGGCCGCTCCCGGTGAGGCGTTCTGGGCCGTGCGGCGCCTGCTCGAATCGGTCGCGCGCGAGGGCCCGGTCCTCGTCGTGCTCGACGACATCCACTGGGCGGAGCCGACACTTCTCGATCTTGTCGAATACCTGGGCGAATGGGCAGAGGGCCCGATCCTGGTGCTGTGCCTCGCGCGCGGGGATCTGCTCGAGCAGCGCTCCGGGTGGAGCGGGCCGACGTCGACCGGATTCCTCGTTGAACTCGAACCGCTCGCGGCCGACACGCTCGGAAGACTCGTGGAACAGCTCGCGGACGAGCCTGTCGATCCGCAGCTTCAGGACCACATCGTCGAACACTCCGGCGGAAACCCGCTCTTCGCAGAGCAATTGCTGGCGCTCGCTGCAGAAGGTGGCGCGCTAGAGCAGCCCCCGGCGACTGTGGAAGCATTGCTCGCAAGCCGCCTCGACCGCCTGGATCTGCGCGAGCTCGATGTGCTCCGTCGCGCAGCAATCGTGGGTCGGCGGTTCTCGCGGGCCGAGCTCCGCGACCTCACCCAGGAGGTCGATGCGACTCGACAACTGCTGGGCCTTGCCGAACGAGGCCTCATCCATCCCGTGGAGCAAGATCTTTTTCGTTTCCACCACGTCCTTGTGCGCGACGTGGCGTATCGCGGGATCCCCAAGTCACAACGCGCGGAACTGCACGAACATGCGGCGCGAGGTCTTGACCGGCGGGACGGCGCGGACGAGCTCGTCGGCTACCACCTCGAGCAGGCGTTCCACTACGTCAGCCAGCTTGCGCGACGCGACGAACACGCGCGCGAGCTCGCAGTCGAAGGAGGACAGCGGCTGGGACGCGCTGGAATTCGAGCCTGGAAGCGAGCGGACGCACCGGCCGCAGTCAATCTTTTTTCTCGGGCCGTCGAGCTGTTGCCTGAGGCGGACGAGTTCGCGTGTGAACTCGCAGTAGCCCTGCGGGCGACTAACGACTTCGACCGCTCGCAAGAGGTCCTCGTCGCGGCGATCGAATCATCGGAGAGGCGGATCGAGCTTCGCGCCCGGATCGAATTCGCCCTTGGCCGATCCCTGATCGAACCGGATAGCGCCGCCGAGCTCCTAGATGTGGCTATTGCATCGATCCCGGCCCTCGAAGCAGAGCACGACGACCGAGCGCTTGGAAGGGCCTACCTCTGCATCGCCCACGTCAAAGGCGGGTTCTACTGCGAATACGGACCGATGGAGGATTCGGCTGCTCGCGCCGCAATGCACTACCGCCGCGCGGGCTGGTCGCCTTCGACCGCCCTGGACTACGTCGGGAACGCTCTCTACTTCGGGCCTAAGCCGGTATCGGAGGCAATCGACCAATGCGAGAGATTGCTGCGCGAACACGACGGGGACCGGGCGAGCGAGGCGAACATCATCCTGTGGCTGGGCGGCCTCGAGGCCATGCGGAAGAACTTTACCGACGCGCGCGCTCACGTTTCACGCGCGAGAACCATCTATAACGAGTTCGGGTTGCCAATCAACGCGGTCGACGCGTGCGGTCGAGCGTTTGCTGCAATCGACATGCTGGCTTCGATGCCGGCTCAAGCTGAGCGGGCGTTGCGGGAGAGCTGCGAGTTCTTGCAGCAACATCACCAGATCGCCCCACTGGCCACACGAGCAGGCGAGCTGGCTCAGTCGATTTACGAGCAGGGTCACTACGAGGACGCCGAGGCCTGGACCCGTGTGGCACGAGACTCCGCCGGCAGCGACGACCTTGACGCTGCTCTCTCCTGGCAACCGGTCCAAGCCAAAATCCTGGCGAGGCACGGAAGAAGTGAAGAGGCTGAACGGCTTGCTCGGCAGACCCTGGAGCTCGTCGCTCGGACCGATTCACTCAATCGTCATGCCGACTCCTTCATGGCTCTGGCCGAGGTTCTCGGAATCGCAAATCGAAGCGACGAGGCGGAGGAGATGGTCCGAAGCGCGCTAGGCCGGTACGAGCTGAAGGGCAACCTGGCATCTGCGGAGCGAGTAAGAGCCTTGCTTCCCGATCCGGCGTTGGCCGAATGACGAAGGGCCCCGGCGCCGGGGCCCTTCGAGTGTCGTATCGATCACTCCTAGCCGGCACATCCGCCGCCGGGAGTGGCACCGCAGGCAAGCTGCACGCTCTCCGCGGAGCCGCTGAGGGCGATGCCCGTCGACGGGATGGCCGCGAGCGCCGCGATCGCCAGTGCTGAGGCGATCAGCTTCTTTGTCTTCGACATTTGAGTCACCTCCCTTCGCTTGAGCCGTTGCGCATTCGGCTCGAGCGTCTGGGGG